>Ga0307993_1000669_pt1 | contig 11771 bp, 18 predicted proteins | sample EllFjometagen260_FD_203163 | JGI IMG/M metagenome (GOLD analysis project Ga0307993, IMG submission 203163) | Marine microbial communities from Ellis Fjord, Antarctic Ocean - #260 | ecosystem: Environmental > Aquatic > Marine > Unclassified | place: Southern Ocean | collected 2014-11-02 | reverse complement strand
TTCGCCTTAGTAGTAAATCTTACATTTACTTTTTCTCCGTTTTTAAGAGCCTCTATTTTGCTAGAGTTTTCTTTTAAATGGTCTAGAACGCTTTTTTCCATTGTTGCCTCTGGAGTATTCATTTTTTCCATCAAAGATTTGATAGCTTTTCCTTGTTCCATAACTACCTTGTCCATCTTAGCAGAACGGTCAGCCATTGCCTTAGTTTGTTCTTCTTGGATTGACTTGATTTCTTCTTTTGTTGCTCCATTTGATACTGCTTCTTCAATTGATTTAGCAATATCAGTTAAATAATGAGCGTATAATTCAGCACTTTCTTCTGATGTTTTTGATGCGAAAGATTCCTTAGAGATATTTTTAGTTTCTAGGAATGCCGCAAAGTTTAAATTCTTCATAATAAATGAATTTTAAATTTGTGATAAATAAAAATTAGATAATTTCTGCGGCTTCTCGATCTCTGGAAGTGTCTTAACAACGGCTTCGCCTTCTTGAAGTGCCTTGTATTGATTGCAAAAATGCAAAAAATTCTCTTTAGTTGGGTTGATTTTGACTTGTTCGCTTAGTTCGTTCAAAGCCTCAAAGTCATAAGTTTTAGATTCTAGGGTTGGTGTCAATTCGTTTGATCCAGCAATCACACAACTAATTTCTATCAGTTTTGCCTCAGTTACTGCCCAAAAGAAACCTTGATCCTCAGCCTTTTCTATGTTTATTACTTCGTCTTTGTATTTGTTCCATGTGGAATATTCTTCTTCTTCTTCTGGGTCATTTACAGCTAGGTCTATTTTGACATATTGCATTCCAACAGAATGTTGATTAATTGAACCGCTCAAATAGTCCTTAAATATATTAGGATTTCTTTCCTTTTCTATTCTAGTATCCATTAATAAAGCGGTTGTCATTCCTCCTGTTTTTAAGCCTACATCAGCCCAAGAAACTGCCTTTTCATAAACCTCTAAAGGTGTGCCAACTTTCGCGGCTAATTCGTGTACGTGGTCGTGCAGGTGTAAGACTTTTGTTCCGTTTTCTTTGATTGATTTAGAGAAAATTCCTTTGAAGTGTACGTCATCGTGGCTATCCATAAATCCATATGTATTACCGACAATTGTTCTATATATTTCGGTTTCTGTATCTGGAGTATAAGCATCGGCTTTCGTTGTTATTTCGGCTTTAGAATCAAAACTAATTATATCGCCTTTTTTTAATTGGGCTTTCTTCAGCTTGATAATTTCAGCCTTGTTTTTTATGAGTTCTTTGATATTCATTTCCTGATGATTTTCTTATTTTCAATCGCCTTCTTCTTAGCCTTTAAAGACTTAGATAGCTTTTCCTTATCAACCTTAACAACCTTTATCTTATCGCTCATTTTGTGTCGTTTGTTTTGAAGGTGCGCTTGCTTCATTCATTGCTGGTTCGTTAATTTCTTCTAAGCCTATTTCTGCCCTTGCTTCATTTGGTGTTATGATTCCAGCCTTAACGTCTTCCCTCGCTTCTTTTCTTCGCTCTGTTGGTGTTGGGTTTAAAGCATCAATCTCCGAAGTCTTAACGCCTAGACAATAATCGCCAAATTGACTTAAAAACTTACGCTCATAAGCTGCAGCAATCTTGTAAAACGTAGGAATGTATAGTTCAGAATAAGCTTCTTTCTTTGCTTCTTTCACGTTGTTGTAAGTCGCTGTTGCGTTATCATTTACCAATACTGAAGGCAATCCCCAAACCGCAGAAAGTTCACGAATTAGCTGAGTTTTATTTTCAATCGTCTGCATATCGGTTGACGATGCATTAAGCTGTTGAACGGTTACAGGTGTTTTAATAACGTGGACACTGTTCATTTTATTTGCTCCTCCTATTACCCTATTCAAAGCCTTTTGTAGAAATGTTTGATCGCTTGGTTGCATTGATTGACCTGCATCACCTGCAGCACTAACTAATGCACTTACACCTCTATTCTCAAAATATTCGCTTAAGGCAATCTCAATGTTATTTGATGCGTTTAATATATTCTGAGCGGCTTGAAGTGGAGATAATCCGTTTTTGTCTTGCAGCCCTGCAATAGTTGGGTTGTTCATTGCCACGTGCATAACAAACTCAGGTTCTAGCTTTTCAATTTTAAAAGCATTATCAAAATTGTATGACTTTACTTTGCTCAAAATGCTTAAATCGAAGTTTTTAATATCTACGTTTTGAGGCGGCAAAATAACTTGTCTACCTCCCATAAATCCAACAGACTCAACATCATTGTAAATGTAGCCTTCACCTGTTAATTCATAAAAGGTAACTAATTGCTCCCAAAACTCATTGAAGGATTGAAAGTCATTAGGTTTGTAAACAAAATCGTGAACATCTCCGCTTGTTATTTCTTCCCCTGTATTCTTATCGTAAATGTAGATAGGTAGATTTGCAATTGCTACAGATATTCGTTTAATTATTGTGTAAACAACTGCGCTTCCTAAGTAACCCCTTTGAATTGCCTCCTGATCTGATATTGTAGAACCGTTTAATCCTTCGCCAATCTTAAAAAAATTGTTTGGAAATGCCTGTAAATTATCCCTTAAACGTCTACCAAAATCATTATACGACATATTTATACCTTTAGATGCAAAATTAACCAAAATTTATCTTATAGCCCCCAAAGATGCAACTGTGTGTAAGCATAGCCAATACCATCAATAGAATGATTATCCCTGTCTACTGGTAGCTCTGCCCTCTTATTGCTCCAAATATAGCTATTCAACTCCTTTTCAATGTCAGGAGAATCGTCAACAATTATCAGATATTCTTGCAGCCATCTTAGTCGCTCCGCTACAATTCCTGCTCTTTTATAGGCTTTGACTGCGTTGTAATTTGCTTGCCTTAACTGGTCAATGTTTAATGGTTCTGAACTATCGCAAACAATCAAATCATCAGTTTTGCAGTTGGATTGTATCACGCTTAAAATATTCGGCATCGATAAATTTGAAGCGTATGCAATTTGCTTAACGTAAAGGATTTTTTGCTTTTTGTCTACCGCTATTTTTGTTAGCGTAAACGGGTCAGTCCATCCCCAATCTAAACCAAACACATAATTAAGTGAGTCGTTAAACTTACCTCGTTGCCACCGTGTTAATATTTGGCCTTCACTGGTATTTCTCCAAACGCCTAATATTTTATGTCTGTATGTTTTTTGGCTGTTTTGTTTTAAATATTCCACTTCCCTTAGAAATTCTTCTGAAAGATGTTCTATGTTGTCTAGGTAGGTTGTGTGTATATGTTCAACTTCTGGATGATCTGATATAGGTATTTGAACCCCCTCAATCTCTATGAATGTCTTTGTTCCTTCGATGTATTTTTCATAAACCCAATGGTTTTTAGTCGATGGATTCATTATTATGATAACCCTGTTTTTTACTTTGTTATTCCTTATTGATAGCTTGATAGTCTCGTATTCGTCACCATTTACCCATTCTTCAGCTTCATCTACTACTAACGTTGAAAGCCCTTGAATAGATTTTAGTTTCGCGGTTTGGTTTCCTGAGCTTGTTTTTATACCACTAAATAATATTTGGCTTCCTGTTATTATGTTGGTTATGTCGGTGTTATTTACGCTGAAGTACATACCATCGTGTTCCATTTCAATTTTTTCGTTAAACTCTGGAATAATAGACTTACTAGCTGAGTCCATTGTATAACGAGTATAAAGAAGTTTATGGTTCTTTTCGTAGGTTAGCCTTTTGGCAAAAGTTGCAGCGTTAAAAGACTTTGCTGAACCTCTACCTCCAGTTAGTAGAATAATAGACTTTTCAGTGTTGTATAAAGGTCTATAGGGTTTAGGGACTTTAATCTTCATCTAGCCATTTATGGACTGGTATATTAACGTTCGTGTCTTTCCCGTTAGTAGTGCTATCTACTCTATCCGTCCATCCATGATTAGACTTTAAATTCATAATTGCAAGGCTAGGAATTATCTTTCCCTTTTTACCGTTTTTAAAACAATTTGCCTCACAGTTGTTTTTTATGTCTTTATAAACACCTTCTAATAGAGGGTACTTAGTCATAAGGTAGTCTAGGCGGTTTAAAGTGGTTTTGTTTTCCTGCGCTACTTCTCCAATAAAATCATTTGAATCACTGTGTTTGTCCTCAGCTGTTTCTAGGCATGACTTAAACAATAACTCAGCTTCTTCTATTGTCCATTTTTCCGCGTTCTTATTTCCCTTTGGTGCAGCCATCTTTAAGTTTTAAAATATTAAATAACACGCAACTGTGGCAATTACAATGCCCACAAAAACCGCTACTATTTTAGTCACGGTGTCCGTTGCGCCTTCCAGTCCTTCTTCAAAATCATTCATTTCTTGAAATTCTTCTTCAGTCATAATACAAAATTAATTTATTTACGCATTACTTTCTGCTCCACCTTTACCAAAGCTGTGTTAATCGTTTTGGTCTTTTGCTTTGATCGTTTATTTAGTTCGCTCTGGTAGTTTAGGTTGACAATTTTACAAGCTGTTTTAAAGGTCTTGCACTCTTCTGTTTCTCCGCTTGATTTCCAAGTGATTTTATGATAATTCATTTGCTGTTTTTTAATATTCTTTTTTAATCAATTCGTAAAGCCTCAAACAACTTAGTCCAATAGGTTTTGCGTATTCAATTGAATGATCAATGTATTCGTATTTCCAATCATTTGAACCTTGAAACTTTATCAATTCTTTAATATGCTGCTTTATTTTCGTTGAATACATTATCATATCGTCATCTACTTCGATGTCAAATATCTGCGTTCCTTTTTTCTTCCAGTTCTGAGGCGCAAAACCTTTGCCATCCCAGTTACTTGGTTCGTAGTTTTCAAAATACTGCGCTTTGATTTTTAGATTTACTTTCATCTAATCAGTTTTTTCATTAAACAACTCGAACGCTGATTCTACTTTTGTCATAGACTTAACGTCTGACCAAATGCCGTATTTTATGTCAATAACAAATTCTAATTCGTAGAAAGCTAATAATATTTCCCGAACCGTAACAGGGAAATAGTTTTTTTGCTCGTCTAAAATTTGCTTGTACTCTGGCTTCAACTTTTCAATCAACTTCATAATCTTGCTTTGTTTTAAATAGGGGGATTTTACACCCCCGTTTTTATTTTAGTTTATTAGTAGCCCATTTTTTTGAAGCGTTTATGCTTGAATAAGTTTTGGACTCTAAAACTTGTTCTTGTCCGTTATAAATTTGGACATACATACAAATAAAAGATTTAGCTTCATTATTTGTAATGTTTACCGCTTTTGTTCCTGTTGTGTTTGTTATAGTTGTCATTTCGTTTTGTTTTAGAAGTCAAATATACTCTAATTATTACACAAACAACCATTTTAATAATATTTCTTTAAAATTAATTAGCTAACCCCGATGGAAATCTAATAAAATGAGGGTTGTTGACCGCTTTAAAACTTGATTATATTTGTATCCTCGTTCGTGCATTGTGCATATTTAGTTTGTTTTTAGGCTTGAAGCCCTCGTTTATTCGGGGGTTTTTTGTTTATTCAAACTCTTTAATTTCCTTTTCCAACTCCTGAAGTAATACGGTTTTTTCAAAGTCATACATTTTAGATGGTGTATATGCCTTTATTCTTAGCCTCATCACATAATCCTCCCCTTTATTATTATAAAGCCAGTCAATGAACTCTAGTGGCGTTTTGTGGGCTGAAAACTTACTACTGAATACATGGCATCCAACACAAAGGCATATTCCGTTTTGAACGTGCCACCTAGTAGATTTTTTTGATCGGCTGAAAATATGGTGGCTATTTAGTGGTGTTATTTTGCTGCATACCTCACACTTCATTCCAGCCCTTAGCTTAACTAGTTTAGCCCAAGCAAGATCTAATTTACCGTCAACTCCTTTTAATTTCTTCATTGTGTCAATTGTTTACCGCACCCTTTGAACTTACATTTTCTCCAGCCTTTCATTTTAGTTTGTTTTCGTTTCGCTAACATAGTCTAAAAGCCATATTAAAACAATGGCTTAGAAGGGTGTTAGGCTTTATTAAAAAACACTACACCCACTCCCACACTCATCTTCTTCGTCAAACAAATCGTTCTCATAAACGTATTCATCGGTGGCTTCTTTAAAAGGTTGTTCAGCCATCTTTACTAAATCTTCAATAGTGTTGTAACCTCTATAAAAAGTCATTCCATTATTGGCATCTAACAAGTCGTTATAACTTGGCTTTCCTTCTATTTTTTTTTGTCCGTATTTATTGGTCATATCAGCCCACCATGTGCCAGTATGAGGGTCTTGTTTTAATATAGTCATTAGCTTTCTGTTAGCCTTTTCAAAGCAATCGTCACAATTGCCTTTAAAAGCAGGTATAGTTATTTTTATTGGTTGCTTTGCCCAAAATTTATTTCTTTCTTTTTTGCTGATTCCTTGATCCATTAAAGGATAAAAAACATTATTAGTTTTATAGTCTTTTCTTACCCTATCCATTTCATCAATTCTTATACCGACAGAAACAGAATAATTATTTCTACCAAAAAAAATGTTAGCATATTTTGTTAATGGAATTAACTTTAATTCTCTGTTACACCATTTATTCACTTTGCTAGGTATGCCGTATTTTTTTATACCTTCTTCAAATATTTCACCTTTACGTTTCAAGTTTTTATAAGAAACTATTTTTGGAGTTACACCAACACCTTTTTCGTGAAATTCTGCTTCGATCCAAACCATATTTAAATTAAAATATTTATCACATTCATTCATAAAATGTAAACTCTCTGGTCTTTCTTTAGATGTGTTTGCCATTACGTTAATAATATTATGGTCGGGTAACCATTCACGTAATTTAAGAGCCATCATTACAGACGAATAACCAGCGCTAACTGAACAAAAGATGTTTTTATTATCTAATTTCATATTTTATCCTTTTAAAAATTCGTTGTAAGCCAGCTTTGCAAATATTCTATTCTTCGCTGCTCGTTCGCTTTCGTCGTTCGGAAGCCTAAAAACTGGTTTAATTTTATCTCCAGAAGTTGAAGCGCGTTTTTGAACTACTAACTTTCTTGCTTCGCTTACTTCCCTATCAAAAACTATTAAAGTTCTTTCCTTTAATTTTTCAATTTCCTGTTCGCTAAGATTTAATCGCTTTTCCTTGCTAAGTTGAAGGTACTTTTGACTTCCCAAATCATCAATCATAACAGTAGGATCTTTTTTCTTTGCCGCCCTGTCTGATTCGACCCAACCCTCAAAACTTGAATCATACTCTAACCTAGCAGCTTTGGCTTTTTCCTTCTGGTCTTTTTTCCATTTCAAATCGTTTTCATAGATTCTTTGCTTTGTTATTGCCTCGTTTTGCTCCTGAAGATAACCTTTGATAAATTGGGTAATTGTAGTATAATTGATCCCGAAAAAGTCCCCGTAAACTTTTTTACAACCTCTTTGAATCGCAATCATTAATTCTTCAGAAGTCAAAGATCCAAATTCACCTACCCTAAAATCGCGTCCCAACGCATCAGCGCACGCAATCCCTTGCTTTTGGTGGCTCTCTTTGTCTTTGTTTTGCCCCGTTAAATCTATTGCTAAGTCAAACGCCTTGATTAATTGAGCCACGAACAAAGGTTTTTCTGTTGCCTGCAGCTTTTTTAACGTCTGCGAATTTCGCGCAATTATTACTTCTTTTTGCACGTTGTTTAATTTGGGGCTTAAATTTTCCAAGTCATATCGCTTTACTATTTCTATCTCGTTCATTTGTTTTCCTCCGAATTATCTTGTTGGTTTAGAATGTGTGAAGCGATAAAAACCCATGAAAAAAAATGATAAATAACAACCGCCACAATTATTGAGGCTCTATCTTCATTTGTGTAGTTAGGTATTTCTAAAATCCATTTAATCGGATTATAAAGCTCCCAATGAATAAAGGAATATATAAAATAAGCAGATGCATAAATTATTAAAATTGCTAGCAAGTGTATTTTAAAGTATCTCATGGTTATTTATTTAAAAGTTTGTGCATAATTTCTCTATTCGCTTGCTGCCTGTCGCTTACGGTCATTTTTCCGCTTGATTTTGCGGCCGAAAAATTCTTTTCGTTTTTCTTCCAAGTAATTAGCCGCCTGGAAATATCGAAAGTCTTTTGCATTTCAAATTTCATTTTTTTACCGTTCGGATTTGATTCGCTCCAATAAAGATAAAATGCTTCTAAAAGTTTAACGTCGTATTTGTCCTGAAATGTGAGTAAGGATTTTTTAAAATCCGCCTCTTTACTTTCTTTTTCTATTACAGTTACTTTATCTGTATCTATTACTGTATCTATTACTGTATCTGTATCGGCTTTTTTGGGTTCTGTTGGGTTACCAGAAAACCCAGTGGGTTTATTTGGGTTCTTTGGTCTGCCTCCTAAAGATCCGTTTTTAGAGTTCCTTTCTCTTATTGACTCGTATTTAACCAAGTCCCGTTTTAACTGCTGCTCAATTGGCTTCCAGCTACCAATTAGGATCCTATCTTCTAATGTTGGGTTCATGTCATTCACATATTCTAGCAAGTGCTGGAACAAACGACCTTTTTCTTCATTAGTTAAATGCTCGATTGAGTGTATAACGTCGCAATAAATTAAAAATGATTTTTTATCTGTTGCCATATTCTATAAATTACAAAACCCTCTTTCAGTTTCAACGGCCTTCACTCCGTATTCACTAAAAAAGGGTTCAATAAAAATATCTTTTGATTTAGTGTGAAGGACAATCATGATTCAAATATACAAAAATTAATTTTCTTTTCGATACTTCAAACGTAACTCATGTATCGAGTTCTCAATAACTTCTGTAATTTCTTCCAAGTGTTTAAAATCGCTTTCCCTCTCGGCTACTTTCAAAATCTTATCGCCTTCTTTTAACCAACGATTGAAAATTAACTTTGAATGTTGCTTTGTTTCTCCAACTAAAAAACCTTGTTGCTCACAAGTGGCCTTGAATAAGGCTATTAATACATTCCACTCCATTAGTCAATAGTTAATTGTTTTGGTGCTTTTACAAATCTCTTTCCAGCTTCTTTTAAGTTCAAAACGGCTTGTTTGTAATACGAATCTTTTAATTCTATTCCTATCGCTTTACGACCCATTGATACGGCACTATAGACTTCTGTTCCAACTCCCATGAATGGAGTTAAAACCACCTCATTAGGGTTAGAATATAACTCAATCAAACGATCAATAACATCTAGTTGAGTTGGTGTAACGTGTTTTTCGTCGTCCTCGTCTTTCGAGTCCTTAAATGGTAGTACATTTCCTTCTCGAATATCATCCCAAATAGCGTTAGCGTACCTTTGCCAAACATAAAAATTCAACTTTGTTATTTTATCATCGCTTTCTTCTTTGTTTAAATATGCCTCTAATTCTCGTTCGTTTAGATTAGAATTATTAGCGTTATTCCACGCAGTCAACATATGAGGCAATATTAATGTTTCTCCCGCATAGTGGCTCATCCCGCACTTATGCTCAACTGGTATTGAGCATTCTCCCTTTTTTCTAAAAATTAGTATGTAATCAGGATTAGCAGGAAAACATCTAGTACTATCTTGAATGATATATTTATGCATTAAAGATTGAACCATCGTTCTAATCTTAACCTTTAGTGGCTCTTTTCCTACCGTTACTCGGCTTTTATATTCAAATCCATATTTTAAATACAACTCTATAACTCTATTTGGAAAATCTGAAAGAGTACCACTCACATCGCAAATGTCGGTTATATGAATTGCGTTAATCCTACCTGGCTTTGTTACTCTCGCCATTTCCTTAATCAAAAACTCATATTGTTCTATAAATTGGTCGATTGAATCAACATTACTCATATCTCTTTCGCTACTTGAATAAGTATATAAATTGGCAAATGGAGGTGAGTATATAGATAAATCAATACTTTCATCCTCTAAAGTTGGTATTACTTCCATACAGTCACTATTGTATATTGAATAGTTTTCGTCGTGTTTTTGTTCTTTTGTCATTTTATAAAAATTTAGGTTTTAATACTTTTTTGTCAAAATCTTTTGTAGTGAACTCAATTGAATTATTTACACTACTGAGTAAGTTTTTATATAACTCCTGAGCCTTTATTGTTTTTTGTTTTAAGGTGTTTACAACCCTTTCCTGGCCGTCCGAAATAACTAAATCAATAGTCACTTCTTTAGTTTGGCCAAACCTCCAAAACCTCCTCATTGCTTGGTAGTATTGTTCATAACTCCATGTAGGAAAAAATACAGAATGATTACAATGTTGCCAATTCAAGCCCATTCCAGTCATTTTAGCTTTTGTAATTATTCTCTCAATATTTCCTTCTGCAAAGTTTATTAGAATGTCCTCTTTTTTTTCTATGCTTTGGCTACCTCTAATTTCTTCCGCAGTAGGATCAAGTTCTTTTAAAATACTACTTTCATTATTGGTATTGCACCAATATACAGAAGTCTTATTTCGGGCTAGTTCAACGGCTCTTATACATCTTATTTCCTCCGTTTGCTTTTGTTCGTGCCTTACTTCTGTCATTGTTTTTGCAATAGGTGTAAACATTTGCACTTGACCATTTACATCAATCAATGATTGATTTTTAACCGTATGAGTTACCGTGTTTAGTTTAGGCAACAAATAACCGTCATCGCTAAATCCAAAATCACTAGGCATCTTAATCATTAAAGCCCATTGGTTAACCCATGTAAAAAAATCCTTTTCAGCGTGTGATTTAAGGTAGAATTTATTACCTATATTGTTACGTCCTCCAGTATCATTTTGATTATTCTTAAAGAACTTTCCGAGCATATCCATGTAACCCATATATCCCAAAGCTTCACTAGAAGTGCCCAATTCAATAAAGTCATTCGGTGATGGTGTCGCTGTTGATAAAAACCTATAATCAACTTTTTTAATAAAAGCGGTCACTTGATTTTTGATCTTCCCGTCAAAGTTTTTAAGAATAGAACTTTCGTCAAGTATTACGCCTTTAAAATCTTCTGATTTAAAATAGTGTAACCGTTCATAATTGCAGATAACTATTTTCTTTGAGTGTTTACCATCTTTTGAATATTCAATATCCCCAACTCCAATTTTTTCAGCTTCTTTTATAAATTGGAAGGCAACGGCCAAAGGTGTAAGTATTAATACCCTACCGTTTGTTTTTTCAACGACATTCTGAGCGATAGAAAGCTGTATTAATGTCTTTCCTAATCCAGTATCGGCAAAGATTGCCATTCTACCCTTATTTACCGCCTTTTCAATTATGTACTTTTGAAAGTCAAAAGCAATTTCTGGAAACCAAGTAGCTCTAAATCCAGAATCTCCGATAGAATGTTTTTTGTTTTCTAAGAATTTCTCGTATTCGTTCATTTTTTTAAATTAAAAAACCCTTTATTGGTTTCAACGATTGCAGCGTATCCACCAATAAAGGGTTTGAATAAAAAATTTTGTTTGATTCTGCAATAATCATGATTCAAATGTAGTAATTAATTTAGTTTAAAAAAGAAAGTCGTCGACTTCTTCTTTACTTTCTTGTTTTGTCGCTGGAGTTGCTTCTTGCTTCTTTGGCTCGAACTCCTTGCAATTACCTAAATAAATCGCTGCATCGCCTTTATCGGTGCTTTGCTGGATTGACATACTATTCCCGTAGTTGTCGGCCTTGTCATTGATCCAGATTGTTACGTTTAAATAATTCCCCTTTTCACCTTTGAAAAGTTTTGATTTGTCAATTTTTGAAACGTCTATTTTTCCAGTGAATAATTTACTCATGTTATGATAATTTTAGTCTAATTAATTTTTCATTTCTGT
>Ga0307993_1000666_pt1 | contig 11783 bp, 15 predicted proteins | sample EllFjometagen260_FD_203163 | JGI IMG/M metagenome (GOLD analysis project Ga0307993, IMG submission 203163) | Marine microbial communities from Ellis Fjord, Antarctic Ocean - #260 | ecosystem: Environmental > Aquatic > Marine > Unclassified | place: Southern Ocean | collected 2014-11-02 | reverse complement strand
GTGCTACAACTTTGCCACTAAGTAAAATCAAGGACTTTGCATGAATTTTAAGCGGCACATAGTAGAAGCTAAGAATACTCACATGACTCATATTGAGGACATGGTTATAGATGGTGGAGTAGCCGGAGCACGTGGTGCTATATTTGCTTTAAGAGATTTAAGAGATATGTTAGCCGGGCATGACAATTCTTCTAAACAAGTAACTGTTAAATGGGATGGTGCACCAGCTGTATTCGCTGGTATAGATCCTGAAGATGGCAAGTTCTTTGTTGCAAAGAAAGGAATATTCAATAAGAATCCTAAGGTATATAAATCAGTAAAGGATGTGAAGGCTGATACCTCAGGTGATTTAGCAGCAAAGCTAACCGTAGCATTTCAAGAATTAAGTAAACTTGGTATAAAGAAAGGTGTATATCAAGGTGACATAATGTTTATAAAGAAAGATTTAAAGAACGCAACAATTGACGGGCAGAAGTATGTAACCTTTCACCCGAACACTATAGTATACGCAGTACCTATCGCAGCGGCTAAAGATATTAGAGCTTCTAAGATAGGAGTAGTGTGGCATACTTATTACTCAGGCACATCATTTGAGAAGATGAATGCATCATTCGGTGTATCCATTGCAGCATTCAAAACAGTTAGGTCAGTATGGCAGAAGTCTGCTAACTTCCCTGATATCTCTGGTGAAGCCACATTATCTAAAAAGGAAACAGATGAAATTACCACACATATATCAAATGCCGGCAAGCTCTTCCAGAAGATCGCTGCTGGTACGCTTAAAGACGTGGCTACAAATCCAGATATTAATTTATTTATCAATACCTTTCGCAATACGAAAGTTAGAACGCAAGAGGATGTCACAGACTCCAAAGCGTATGTGGCAGAACTTATCGGATGGATCGAAAATCGATATAACACCGAAAAGGAACGTCTTAAATCGGATGCTGGGAAGGACAGAAAAGAAGAAGCGAAGCTGGCAGCCTTAGAATGGTTTACAGATGATGTTGAAACTGACCTTATAAGTATGTTTGATATGCAAAATGAACTAGTTATGGCTAAGAAAAAGCTATTAACTCACTTGGATAGTATGGATAGTATAAATACATTTATAAAGACTAAAGACGGTTTTAAAGTAACAGGAGCTGAAGGCTATGTTGCTATAGATCACCTAACCAATGGTGCTGTAAAGATTGTAGACCGTATGGAATTTTCATATAATAACTTTAGTAAAGACATAATCAAAGGGTGGGAGTCCGAATCACGATGATAACGATAAGAGAATTAAGAGAAGCTTATACTCGAGCAGATCAAAAGAGAAATGATGCTCGTAATAGAAAAATCCAAATGGCTAAAATAGATTCTCAACCAAAAATTAAAAGTGGCCCAGTATCAAAAGCACATCAAGCAGTAGCAAAGAATGCAGCTGAATGGGATAAGATACGTAAACAAACTCAGGCAGGTAATGAGAAACTTTTAATGAAACGTATGACACCTGCTCAGAAAAAAGAATATATTAAAAATAAAAAAAACAAGGATTGGGAATTCGATTATGCCATGGCACAAATTGGTATAGACACAGGAGCAAGAATTAAATGATAAAAATAAAAGAATTAAGAGAAGCTGCTTTAAACGAAGCTCGCAAAGATAAATGGACTGATGATGACAAGCATGCTTCATGGAATGCTACAGCCAAGTTTGCGCCAGCCAAAGGTTTAGTTGCTGCTAAAGGTAATATAAAACTTGATGTTACTGACCTATGGTACTTTGCTTATCCAAGTAAAAATTATATAGACAAGACTGGAAAGCAAAATGGAAAGAAACATGCAGCCTGGGAAAAGAGATACGATATCAAAATTACAGGTCAACACTTTGATGGTCGTAAAGGTAAAATTGTTCCATTAATATATAACGAACTTGGTATTAATGCTGATACAGAAGAAAACCCTGAGACTGGCAATTATACTAATGCTAAGCAACCATATGTAAATAAGAATGCAAAGAATAAAGTATTTATTAGTGGTACAAAACAAGATGTATTCGATTTCTTTAGCAGCGCAGAATGGTTACGTAGCAACGATAATAATAAAAAGACTAATAAGGAAGTACTTGCTCCTTTAGGAATCCAAAAAGGAGATAAGAAACTATGATTACTATAAGAGAAATTAGAGCTGCTTTAACAGAGGCCTTCAACGATAAGTCTAAGATGAATCAAATGGGTGAACTTCAAACAACTAGATATCTTAAAAAGGATGCTAGAGTAAAAAAAATCTTAGGTGGTAGAAGTTTATACTGGGATGATGTTGATTTAATTATAGGTAATGATGTTGTAATATCTGTTAAAGGTGATGGTAATGAAACAATGGGTGACTTAAAGAAAGCTATTTATAAAGCTAAACTTTCACCAATACCACGTGATAAAAATAAACCTGCAGCTCCTGGTGAGAAAAAGGTTGGTAGATTCAATGTTAAATTACCTACAGAAATGCAAGGTGCTTATGGTAACGATGCAGTTAAACTTGACAAACCACGTGCAATCATTAAAACAGATATCGATAGTGCAAAGGCTATTCAGTCTGCTATCAAAGGTAAAGGTGTTAAATTTCGTATGATGAAACGTAAAGATCATATGGCTGTATACATTGATGCTGATGATGGTAAATTACTTATCGATGCAATGAAAAAAATAGAAAAGATTAAATAAGGGATAATATGACAAAGGGACCAGTAAACATAACAGCAGCATTGAGAGATATGTCTGAAGCAAAGAGACCAAAGAGAGTAAAAGGTTTTTTCACACCAGCTCAAATGGTTGGACAATTTAAAATATTATCGAAAGAAGCTTTTAAATTAAGACAGCTCATGGATCAAATAAGATTTATGGATCAAGATGTTGGGCCTAGCATGGGTGATAACTCTGGAAAATACGATGGTGAGCATAGAATCTTTATGGATGCAATGGATAACATTGATAAGGCTTTAACATCTGCTAGCAAAGTAAAGTACGACAAATAATGTCATTGCATAGTTTTAAAGAACACTATCTTGAAGAGGCTGCGTCAGAAACAGTCACTATAAATTGGGGTCGATTTAATCCCCCTACTATTGGTCATGAAAAGCTTTTAGACGTAAGTCATAAGAAAGGCACGGGTGATCATAGAATTTATGCAACTCAAACTAAAGATAATAAAAAGAACCCATTAGAATGGAAGACTAAAGTAAAGTTTATGCGTAAGGTATTTCCTGTACATGCACGTATGATTCTTATGGATAAGAAGGTCAAGACTATATTTGATGCACTAGCTATAGCACAAAATGATGGATACAAGAACTTAGAATTAGTTGTTGGCTCTGACAGAGTAGATGAATTTGCTAAGTTAGTAAAGAAATATAATGGTAAAAAAGGAGCTCATGGTTTCTATGACTTTGCATCTATTAAAGTTATCAATGCTGGTGAGAGAGATCCTGATGCTGAAGGTGCCGAAGGTATGTCAGCCTCTAAGATGAGAGCTGCTGCAAGCAAAAATGATCTTGTTGCATTTACATCTGGTCTACCAAAGAAATTTAAAGATGCTGAAGGACTTATGAATGCAGTCCGTACTGGCATGGGTTTAAAAGAAGAGAAATCTTTTAGACAAGATATCAAATTAAAGAAGGTAAGCAATCTTCGTGAGAAGTATGTTGCTGGTAAACTATTTAGTGTGAATGACAAAGTTGTTACCAAAGGTGGCATAGCAGGTGTTATAGATACAATAGGAACAAATCATGTAAAAGTGAAATTGAAAGAATCAGAAACATTTAAAACATTCTGGTTATCAGATATAATTACTACATAAGGAGAAGTACGATGGCGATAAGAAAAACAGGTGAGTTAGCAAACAGTGTCATGAGAGCCAATGGTATTTACAGCGAAGACGGTTCGGTGATGTTAATGGCCAATGATGGTTCTAGATATGCTCATAGTAAAGAGCTCATGGATAAGTGGAATGGTGTTGAAGCAAAGAAGGTAGTTGTAAAAAAGCCTAAAGTTCAAGCTGCACCAATAGCTAAGCCTGAGGCACGTGGCACTAGAAAAGCTACACCTAAAAAATCAAAGGCAAAAAAATGGTTCGGTAGGAAGTAGTAACACCTTTTAAAAGGATAAATATATATTATGGAATTGACTAAGAATAACTTCGAGTTATATGCTGCAAAGCATTATCAAAAAGATAAGTGGGCAACCACTGAAGACTTTAAGGAAGATATATCTAGATTTAAATACATTAATCGATTGGTTAATAGGTATTATCGTGATGATGATTTGAAAGAAAGATTGATATTAAACCATATTATTATATTAGGTAATGTGTTAGGACCAAGTGTATGTGCAGAAATATTAATGTCTAAGACTGATATGACTCTGTTAAGCACAGTTAAAACGTTTCTGGTTTATTTAAACTATTTACCAGAGGACGAGTTTATCGAAGTCCCACTGGATGTAACTATTATAGACGTATTAAGGAAACTATGAGTCAATATTTAAAAGAGAGTGCTGTAGATTTATTCATTACATATAAATTTATTCGCTTACTTACAACTAAATGGAATAAAACCGATGCCTATAAGGAAGGAGTTATTGACGATAAAGGTAAGTTATTAGTTAAAGGTGATGTACAAACATCGAAGCAAAAGAAAACATATACAGTATTTCATAAGATGGTCTTTAATCTAAAGAGAATATTAGAGAAGGTACCATTTGGTAAAACTAGAATTGCTTCATACGCAGCTGCATTGTTTCTTCTTAGAGAAGAGACTGGTATGGCAGAAGAAGATATACTTAAAGTCTTAGAAGACTTAGGTCACAATACTTCAATAGATCTAAACGAAGATTTTAAAGATCTTTATCGTGAGGGTCAATACATTCTAAATCACGACTTGCATGAAAGCACTAAAGGAACACCCGTGTATTTAGACTCTATAAGTCCAGTTGGATATTTTGCTGGAGTTCCTATATACAAAACACAAGAAAACATTTATTTATCTGTTAATAATATATTGTAAGCATGTACTTTCACACTTTGTGTGATATAATATACCTATAATAAAATTTAATTTGGAGTGACATGACGTCGATTTTCGTAACCAAGCGCAGCGGTGAGACTGAGCCATTTAACATTAACAAAATTCACCGAGTGCTGGAATGGGCGTGTAATGATTTAGTTGGCGTAAGTATTTCTGAGATAGAGATGAGAGCCAATATCCAATTGTATAACGAGATGGAGTCTGTTAACATACATGACCTCCTAATCAAATCCTCGGCAGAACTAATCACTGAGGCAACACCTAACTATCAAACAGTAGCTGCAAGGCTAATCAATTATAAGCTTAAGAAGTTAGTGTATGGTGATAAAGATCCTTGGCCTCTTGCAGAGATCATTGATCATAACATTGAAGCTGGTGTATATGACAAGGATGTACTAAACAAATATTCTGATGCTGAATTAAGTTATATCAATGATAACATATTAGATCACTCACGTGATGATGACTTCACATATGCTGGTATGGAGCAGATGAGATCTAAGTATCTTGTACAGAATAGAAGTGATGGAACCATATACGAAACACCTCAGGTGTTATATATTATGATTGCTATGACATTGTTCGGCAGATACAATGGAAGACGTATGAAATACATACGTGAATTCTATGACGCTATATCTAAATTCTATATCTCATTGCCAACACCTATTATGGCTGGAGTACGTACACCTACAAGACAGTTCTCTTCGTGTGTAGTGCTTGAGACCAATGATTCATTAGACTCTATCAATGCAACATCAACATCAATCGTTAAATACATAAGTAAGAAAGCTGGCTTAGGTATTAATGCTGGTAAACTTAGAGCACAAGGCTCACATATTGGTGATGGCTCTGTTGTACACACTGGTCTTATTCCATTCCTTAAATTGTTTCAAGCTTCGGTTAAGTCTTGTTCTCAAGGTGGAGTACGTGGTGGTGCAGCAACTGTTTATCTACCGGTATGGCATTATGAATTTGAAGACTTAGTTGTATTAAAGAATAACCGTGGTACGGATGAGACACGTGTACGTAACATGGACTATGCATTCCAGTTTAATAAGTTAATGTATGAGAGACTATTAACTGGTGGTAAGATAACATTCTTCTCCCCTCATGATGTGCCAGGATTATATGATGCATTCTTTGAGGATCAAGATAAGTTCAAAGAGTTATATGAGAAGTATGAGAGATCACGTAACATACGTAAGAAATCTCTACCAGCTATTGAAGTATTCTCTCAGTTCTTAACAGAACGTAAAGAGACAGGTAGGATATATCTACAGAACGTAGATCATGCAAATACTCACGGTTCGTTTATTGAGAAGCAGGCTCCGATACACCAGTCTAATCTTTGTTGTGAAATTAATCTACCGAGCCACGGATTAGAATCATATGATGATGTAGATAAAGGTGAGATCAGTCTATGTACTCTAAGTGCAATCAACTGGGGATTAATTAATGATCCTAAAGACTTTGAGAAGTATTGTGATTTAGCTGTACGTTCTCTTGATGCTCTATTAGATTACCAAGACTATCCTATCATTGCAGCAGAGAGATCAACAATGGCTAGAAGACCACTAGGTGTAGGTATCATTAACCTAGCATACTTCTTAGCGAAGCGTGGATTGAAGTACGATGCTGAAGCCCTTGATACGGTTGACGAGTACGCAGAAGCATGGTCATATTATCTTATAAAAGCTAGTGCAAACCTAGCAAAAGAGCGTGGAACTTGTTATAAAAATCTCGAGACTAAGTACGGGCATGGTATCTTGCCGATAGACACATATAAACAAGAGGTCAATGAATTAGTCAAACATAAGGAAAGAATGCCTTGGAAGTCGCTCAGGGCGCAGCTTTTAAAGGATGGCATAAGAAATTCAACGTTAATGGCTATCATGCCAGCTGAAACCTCAGCACAGATTGGTAATGCTACAAATGGTATTGAACCACCAAGAGCATTAGTATCTTATAAGCAATCCAAGGACGGAGTCATGGCACAGGTTGTACCACAAATACATAACCTAAAAAACAAATATGATTTACTATGGGATCAGAAAGGACCCGATGGTTACTTAAAGATCATGGCTGTTATTCAGAAGTATGTAGATCAAGGTATGTCTATTAACACCAGTTATAATCCTGCTCATTATGAAGACAACAAAGTACCTATGTCTGAGATGATGAAGGATCTTATTACCTTCTATAAATACGGTGGTAAGCAATTATATTACTTTAATACAAATGACATGGCATCTGAAGACGAATCAGACACAATGGATTATGAACGTAAAGACTTTGCATCTGATAAGGAATATGATGACTATTGTGAGAGCTGTGTTTTATAATGAGAATATTAGGAATATCTGAAGGAAGCCACGACGCCGCATGGTGTTTAATAGAAGATGGTGAGATACTAGAAGCTCACCACCAAGAAAGACATGATCGTAATAAGAATTCTAAATGGTTAGATGCTAGCCTACTACCAAAGGCCGATGTTGTAGTCGGTCATCAAATACTTGCCAATGTAAACGCCCGCCGTAAATGGGCAGGGCAAGAACCAATAGAAAGAAACATTCCTGTTGACTATGAATATAACCACCATGAAACACATGCTTGGGCTGGATGGGCAACATCACCTTTTGATGATTGTGATATACTAACTATGGATGCTGTTGGAGAATGGGAGACAGCTACAGTCCATAAAGTGCGTGATGGAGTAATGAAACAAACTTGGGGAATGAAATATCCTAAGTCTTTTGGTTTGCCTTACTCTTTTGTGACAGAGAAATTAGGTTATAAACCAATGCAAGACGAATATATTGTTATGGCCATGGCAGCACTGGGTGATAGATATGACAGAGAAGACAAAAAGCTTTTCGGTTTTATAGATGCTGTGCCTAAGTTAGCCCCAATGTTCCAAGGGAGTTGCCATTCAGAGCACTGGCTATTTGCTCCACGGTATCAAAATGCTCAAATCAAACTTAAGAATAAACAGGATCGGAGAAATATTGCACGAAATATTCAAGATCATTATGAATACTATTTCCTTAAAACAATACAAAGACATACATCCCACAAGAATTTAATTATTATGGGTGGATGTGCATTAAACTGCGTAGCTAATAGTAAAGCTGCTTCTATGAAAGCGAACATTTGGATAATGCCAAACCCTGGTGATGCTGGTTCAGCATTAGGTGCAGCAGCAAGACATTTCGGAAATAAAATACACTGGAGAGGACCGTACTTAGGAACTGAAGTTCCACGTATGGATCCACAAAAAATAGTTAATGAATTGCAAAAAGGAAATATTGCTGCGGTATGTTCTGGAAGAGCAGAGTTTGGGCCACGAGCATTAGGTAACAGATCATTGTTATGTGATCCAAGAGGAGATCAGCAATTTCTTCACGAAATATTTAATGTAAAAAACAGAACAGATACTTGGAGACCATTTGCACCTGCTATTTTATCAGAACATTATGATGATTATTTTAAAGGATATGGCAGTGAGTATATGCAATTCACACCTAAACACAAGTGGCCAGATTTTAAATTAGTTGAGCATGTAGATAAATCTGCACGTGTACAAATAGTTATGCCAGAATGTACTAGTGTATTAAGAGAAGTATTAGAATTGTGGTATGCAGAAACTGGTTGCCCTATGTTACTTAATACTTCTTTGAATGTTAAAGGTGAACCGATAGTAGATTCATTAGATGACTATAGAAACTTTATTGAGTGGAGTGGATTAAATGATCTTAGCTAACGGTTGTTCACACACGCATGGTACTAATCATGCTGTACTTAATAATTATGCAGATAAGCTATGGCCTAATATAGCAGGAAAGTTATTAGGTGATACTAATGTTATTAACCTTGCTAAGGGTGGAGATTCAGCAGGAGCTATAGCAGATTCTACAATCCACTGGTTAGAAACAAATACAATCAAGCCAGATATGGTTATTATACAATGGACTTATAAAGATAGATTTGATATTCCTTATCACCGCATGTACGCAGATGATCCATTTAGAGATGGATGTTTTGTTGATAATATCAGAGAAGGTGACAATCCGGTTAACTCAGACCAGTTCACTTATTTAAATCAGTATCCACGTGAAGGAATGATTAGGCTAACATCTACAGGAAGCTATCTAAGGAAAGATGAACAAACAGGAATGTTAGAAGCAATGCCTTCACTAATGAATCACTTAGGTTTAAGGTTTTCAAATATATTATATCAGGCTGGATATAAACAAGATGTACATCCATATTATTTAAAGAATCATGAAGACCCACATATAGAAAAGATCATAAAATACTATCAAAGATATGTAGAGTATAGAGAAGCTTATTTAAATCTACCAATTATACACAATGATTTAAAGCACAAATGGGCAATGGCACAAAACCATGTTGCATCGTATTGTGAAGCACACAATATTCCTTATTATTGGTTTACTAATGATTCATGGTATGATAAAGAACTATTAGATTTTTTATATCTAAAACCTAAAACTGGTAATGAGATGTTTGGTAACCTAGGTCGTATAGATTCTTGGTTAGAGAGACAAGGCATTATTGCAAATGGTGATCTTGTAGTAGTAGTTAATACCAAGAATTTTGTAGATGATCACAGAGGAGAGGATGGTCATTACTTTATTGGTGAAATGATTTACAACTTTATTAAACATGGTATAGAACCTAAATTGAATGATGAAAATAAAGAACTATTAAAAGCAAACATATTAGCCAGACCGAACCTAATACAGACTTCCATCGGTGATCACCCACAGAAGCTATCTTCTGGCGGCGCTGTAACACCTCATCCAAGATCTAAGCACTTTAAAGAATTACTAGCTTGGGCGGAAGGTGATGACAAACTTCCAGCACCGTGGATGCCAGCCTTCATATATACCTAATAACTTTCACCATATGGATTTTTTCAACTAATTAGCGAAAATAGTTGCGTTTGCTGTGTACTTTACCTATAAATTATGTTATAATGGTTCTTTAAATTGAAAAAAGGTATCCTGGAGGTTTCAGGATAGATAAATAAATTATGATTGAACTACTTACATGGATGGGCGCGGGATTTATTGTTACTCTCGCTGTAATCGGACTCATGTCCAACTTGCTCTTCCCCTTATTCCTTGAACTAAATGATAAAATAAACGAACAGTTTAAGGATGAACCACCTTCGAGACAAGGCTAAACTATTTTTAAAAAACGACATAGGAGAATATATGTTAGATAAAATCACAAGTGGCGTTAGCGCTGCAACAGCGGTAGCGATGAGTTTAATTGGTCTTGCGATCATGTTACAAATCGTTTTCGGCGGTGCTGTACCTTTCTTAGGTGGCGACGTAATTGGTACCATTATTGGTATCGTATCCCAGTTAGGTGACGCTGGTTTAGTAGGCTTGATTTCTGCAGCGGTATTGTGGAAGCTACTATCTCATGATGCATAACATTCATTATTCAATGAAGTGAGAACGACGTAAAGGTTTAGGCAGGAGCACTTAGCACGTGGGTTCGATTCCCACCTCCTCCACCAAATGGTACTCTATCCTGCTACAGGAAACAAGTATCATTTAATGGGGGAGATTCGGCATCGACTAAGTAGCAGATCCACTCAAAACTCGTCAGTCAACAAAGACTTAAACATGAAAATTTAATCGGCAACACAAGCGATTATGCACTAGCAGCCTAGGGCAACTAGTTGAGGTTTTCTCCGGAGTTCCTTATAACCAAATACTCCGGTTCTTCTTATAAATAATACTATGATAACTCTAACAGACATTGCTGCTGATAAACTAATAGATCAAGTAAAAGATCGTAAGCTTAGAGTACTAGTTAAAACCACGGGCTGTTCAGGCCTAGCCTACCATTTAGAATACGCAGATAGAATAGAAGTAGATGATCAGTCTTACTTAGAGAAAGGTGTTAACATTGTTGTTGATGCAAAGTCTTTAGCTTATGTAACTGGTTGTGAGATAGACTATAAAGTCAAAGGTCTAAATGAAGGATTCGAATTTTATAACCCTAAAGAAAAAGCCAGGTGTGGCTGTGGAGAATCATTCACAATATAGATGTACATTCAGTACAAACTATGATATAATATACACATGAGTTTAATGAAACAACCCTTAGGTGACGGCACGGCCAAAGTTACCACATTCGAAAACTATAAGAAATACAAGTTCACCAAAGAATACTGGATGGAAGATATGCCATTGGTTATCTTTCCTGACTGTGTTAGACCTATACATATAACTGAGGATAAAGAATGAATATATTTTATTTAGACAGTGATGCGAAAGCCAGTGCAGAGATGCACCTTGATAAACATTGTAGCAAGATGCTTGTGGAATATGCACAGCTTATGTCTACAGCTCATCGAGTATTAGATGGTGCAGCATACTATGATAAGAATAAAATAGGATCAAAGATTAAACGGTGGAGACACGAAGAAGATAGTTTATATAAAGCTTCACATGTTAATCATCCGAGCAATGTGTGGCTTCGTGAAAGTATAAATAATTACGCATTCCTCTATTCGATGTGGTGTCATTTACATAATGAATTTGTTATACGTTACGGCAAGGATCATATGTCGTATGTAAAACTCAAAGAAATACTAAAGAGCCCGCCACGTAATTGTGGTGATAGTCCGTTTACACAGCCGACCCAAGCCATGCCTGACGATGTAAAAGATGTCGATA
>Ga0307993_1000664_pt1 | contig 11788 bp, 12 predicted proteins | sample EllFjometagen260_FD_203163 | JGI IMG/M metagenome (GOLD analysis project Ga0307993, IMG submission 203163) | Marine microbial communities from Ellis Fjord, Antarctic Ocean - #260 | ecosystem: Environmental > Aquatic > Marine > Unclassified | place: Southern Ocean | collected 2014-11-02 | reverse complement strand
CTTTTTGGTATTTACTTGAAGCAATCATTGACTTCATTGATACCATCGTCGCGTTTTTATTAGGTACTTCTATACCAATAGTCCCTTTACCAGGAATTGGAGCAATAATCCGAATACCTAAAGCAGCTAGCGATAGCGCAATGTCATCTTCTAAATTTTTAATTTTAGAGATTCTTACTCCAGCATCTGGAACAATTTCATATAGCGTTACTGTAGGACCTACTGTAGCTTTAATTTTTGAAATTCCAATTTTATAGTTGTTAAGTGTTTCTACAATTTTATTTTTATTGACTTCTAACTCTTCTTGATCTATAGAAATATTTTCATTAAAGCCTCTTAATAATTCAAGAGATGGAAATTTGTAGGTTCCTAATTCTAATTTAGGATCAAACTCTCCAAAGTCTTTAACAAGCCTATCAGATAAGTTTTCAGACTCAGTTTTTTCTTCAACTATTTTTTCAATATCAATTTTGACCTCATCTGCTAATGAATCTTTTAGTTTAATCTCTAAAGAAACATCTTCTTTTTCAACAGTAGATTTTTTATCTTCTTTACCTAAGTAATTATCAATAGTAGGTTTTAGATTTTCTACTGATAATTCAAAATCAGATTTATCATCATTTTTTAAACTTACTTCATCAAAAGAAGTTTCTAACGATACTTCTTTTTCAATTATAGGGTCATCATTTAAAATTTCTTTTTCCTTTTTCTTATTTACTATTGAAGTAATATGATGTGCATTTAGTTTAAAACGAATTGATAAATAGGCGAGGAGTGAGAAGACTAACAATATGATAATGCCAGTATTTCCAAAAAATTGTTTTAGATAATCATTTACTTCATAGCCTACAATCCCAGATAACAATGAACTGTTATTCGTAAAGAATCCAAAGAAAGTAGAAACCCAAATCATTCCAAGAATTCCCCAACTCCAAGAACTTCGTAGTTTTTTAAGGCTTACTTGAAATAAAATAAACAATCCGCTGAAAAATAATAAAATTGGAATTAAGAATGCAGAGATACCAAAGCCTTTATAAATAAAGGTATTACTAAGTATATGTCCGATTTTTCCTAACCAATTTTTAACCTTAGCATTCTTATTTGAAAATTCTGAGAGTTCACTTTGGTCAATATCCCAACTAAAAAAGAATGAAACAAATGCGATACATAGGAATAGCGAAAACAATACCAGAAAAAAACCAAAAACAGTTTGTGTTTGCCTGTTTCCAATAAATGATTTAACATTTTGAAAACGAGGAGTTTTAGTTTTTTTAATTTCTTTTTTTTTCTTTTTTACCATTCGGTTAATTATTCAAACAAAAATATAGGAATTCTTAAAATATTTTACGGTTTTAGACAACAAATTTTGGTAGATATATAATAAAACCAATAATAATTACAATTATTACTGTAATAAATAGAATTCCTGTTGTGCTATTTTTAATAAAACTATTTATTTTAAAGCATTCAATGCTGCATCATAATTTGGTTCATCAGCAGTTTCAGCAACCTGTTCAGTATGAATAATAGTGCCATTCTCATCCACAACAATAATACTACGTGAATTCAATCCTTTTAATGGACCATCAATAAAATTCAATCCATTAGAATCTCCAAAAGCACCTGAAACAAAGTCAGAAAGCATTACAACATTTTCAATCCCTTCTGCACCACAGAATCTTCCTTGAGCAAATGGTAGGTCACGAGAGATACATAACACCTTCGTATTCGTAAGGTCTGCTGCCGTTTTATTAAATGTTCTTACGGATGTTGCGCAGGTTCCAGTATCTACACTTGGAAATATATTTAAAATCAATCTTGATCCAGAGAAATCGCGCAATGTCTTTTCGGATAAATCTCCTGCTACTAATGTGAAATCAGAGATCTTACTTCCTGCATTTGGTAAATTTCCTGAAGTGTGGAAATTATTTCCTTTTAATGTAACTACTGCCATATCTATATTTTTTTCTTTTCTCAAAAATAAGGATAAAAAGAAAAACTCTCGAAGAATTTCGAGAGTTTTTAAGTGATTTGTTAACAGTATTTATTGATCTATAGATCCTAAGACTCGTTTCATGAAATCGTTCAAAGCATCTTTCTTTGGAGTTCCTTTTTTAATCTCTTTATGTACTTCAAGTGCTCCATACATGTTGGAAATTAATTCACCTATCACATCTAGTTCTCCATCTTTTAAGGAAGGTACTTCTGTTAAATCTTCTAATACTTCTAAAGTTTCAACAATATAATCTTCATCATTATTCTCAATAAATGTTGTCAAATGTTTGATAACTGGAATTTTCATATAATAAATCTTTAAATAATTTCGTCAACAAGTTCTTTCAATAGGTCAAACTTATTAGTCTGAGCTTGATTTACCTTTTTACCTTTTACAAACGTTGCAAAAGTTGGAAGATTATCTACATTGGCCATTTGTCTAGATTCAGGAAATTTTTCTGCATCCACAATTATAAAAGCGATAGTTTCATTTTCTCCAGCCAGTTTTTTGAATTTAGGCTTCATAATTCGGCAGTTTCCACACCAAGTTGCAGAGTATTGAACAACAACTTTATCTGTATCAGCAACCAATTGTGCTAAGTTATCTTCGCTTAATTCTGTTAACATGTTAATTTGTTTTTAATGACTTGCTAAATATTCTGCGGTACTGTTTCTATCAGCACTCATAGCGTCTTTACCTTTTTCCCAGTTTGCAGGACATACTTCACCATTTTTCTGTACATGTGCATAAGCATCAATTAATCTCAAGTACTCATTTACATTTCTTCCTAGCGGCATATCATTTACACTTTCGTGGAATACTTTTCCTTCTTCATCAATAAGGTACGTTGCTCTAAAAGTAACATTTGAACCTACAATCTCAACAGAATCATATTCTTCATTATATATTTCTTCTTCGATATCAAGAATTCCTAGTACTGATGATAAATTTCTTGTTGTATCTGCTAATAATGGATACGTAACACCTTCAATTCCTCCGTTATCCTTTGCTGTGTTTAACCATGCAAAGTGTACTTCGTTCGTGTCACATGAAGCACCAATTACAACAGTGTTTCTTTTTTCAAATTCTGGTAATGCTTCTTGGAAAGCGTGTAATTCAGTTGGACATACGAATGTAAAATCTTTTGGATACCAAAATAAAATTACTTTTTTATTATTATTTACAGCTTCTTCAAATACGTTGATTTTTAAATTATCACCCATTTCAGAAATTGCATCTACTTCAATACTTGGAAATTTTCTACCTACTAATGCCATGCTTATATTTTTTATAAATTTATACTATAATTTGACACAAAATTACTGATTTAACTTGGTTGTTTTATAAATATAGATTGTAATTTTTTATATTTAAATAGAAGTTTTTTATAGTAATAATTTAGTTTCATTTTTTTATTTAACTTCGTGGCTATGCAAAACTTCAATTCACCTTTAGAAGCATTTCTACATTGGGAACAGAAAAACCCTAATGCTTCCTTCTTAATACAACCAATTAATGGTTCAATAATCAGATACTCTTTTGCCGAAGCAGGAGTAGAAGCACGAAAAATAGCTGCAGCTATTAAAGCCTATGATTTGCCAAAACAGAGTCATATAGCCTTGCTTTCTAAAAATTGTGCTCATTGGATTATATCAGATTTGGCAATAATGATGTCTGGACATGTTTCTATACCATTGTATCCTACTTCTAGTGCCGATTCTATTCAACATGTTTTGGAACACAGTGAATCTAAAGCAATCATCATTGGAAAATTAGATGATTTTGAATCTCAAAAATCAGGTATACCTGATATCCATAAAATAAGTATTGGTTTGTATGGTCAGAATGAAGGTCAATCTTGGGAGGAGATAATCACGAACCAAGTACCAATTATAGAATTCCCAGTTATAAAATCAGAGGATATATTTACTATTATTTATACTTCTGGAACGACAGGCCATCCAAAAGGTGCGGTTCACACGGTTGGAAACTTTGTAGAATCTACAAATGTTATACGGTCTGTTATGGAACTTCCACAAGGAGCACGTCTATTTTCATATTTGCCATTGGCTCATGCTGCAGAGCGCATAGGAATTGGTACACATGGATTGGTTGTAGGGGCTGAATTTTCATTTCCTGAATCTTTAACAACATTTGCATCTGATCTTGAAAAGTGTCAACCAGATATTTTCTTTGGAGTACCTAGAATTTGGACGAAATTTCAAGAAAAAATTTTAGAAATTATACCTCAGAAGAAATTGAATTTTCTTTTTAATATTCCGATTTTAGGAAGGATTATCAAAGGTAAATTAAAAGGAAAACTAGGACTTTCTAATGCGAAATTTATAATCTCTGGCGCAGCGCCATTGTCAGCTAGCGTTATGCGATGGTATAAAAAAATGGGTATTGAAATACTGCAAGGGTACGGTATGACTGAAGATTGTATTATTTCACATTTTAATTTACTAGAAAACAATAAAATAGGAACGGTTGGGAAAAGACTTCCAAATGTAAAAACCAAATTATCTCCTGAGGGAGAAATATTGATTAAAAACAACTGTTTGTTTAAAGAATATTATAAAGATCCAGAAACAACGGCTTCGGTATTTGATGAAGAAGGCTACTTTAGAACAGGTGATAAAGGAGAGTATGATCACGATGGATTCTTATCAATAACAGGTCGTATTAAAGATCAATTTAAAACGGACAAGGGGAAATATATTTCACCTTCATCTATTGAATTAAAATTGGCTAAAAACCCTGTTATAGAGCAAATATGCGTTGTAGGAACAGGGATTCCTCAACCGATCACTCTGATTACATTGTCTGAAGTAGGAAATGCTATGACTAAAGAATCTTTAGTCCAGAGTTTAAGTGATACACTTGTTGAAGTGAATCCAAAACTTAAAAAGTATGAGAGAATTGAAAAAATTGTCATTATGAGGGAAGACTGGACTGTAGATAATGGATTGATTACTCCTACGTTGAAAGTAAAACGTAATAGTATTGAGAAAATTCATCAAGAATATTATAATTCGTGGTTTAAAACTAAAGAAAAAATAATTTTCGAATAGATTAAATTCTTTTAGTTCTAAAAAAATCGTAATCGAATTCGAAACCGATTGCGTGATTTTTTTTTAAATAGTTTGCAGGCATTTAAAAACTATATATATTTGCAGTAATATAAAAGACAAAATGAAGACTAATCAATTACATCATCATCATTATCATACTGGCACTCAAGCGAGAAAGAAGTGATATATGTAATTTAATATAAATTTTTCTAAAAACCGTTTGAGTAAATCAAACGGTTTTTTTGTTTTTACAAACTACCTGATTTACTCAAACATTAAAAAACAAGTAATGAGTAAACTTAAAATTGCCATTCAAAAAAGTGGAAGATTAAATGAAGATTCTATCAAACTATTAAAAAGTTGTGGAATAAATATTAAAAATGGAATTGATCAACTTAAAGTTGAAGTATCAAATTTCCCTATTGAATTATTATATCTCAGGAACTCTGACATCCCTCAATATTTAGAAGACGGAGTTGTAGACGTTGCAATAGTAGGTGAAAATTTGCTAATAGAAAAGCAAAAGAAAATTGAGGTTGTTGAAAAACTTGGTTTTTCAAAATGCAAAGTTTCATTGGCTGTTCCAAAAGATGTTAAAGATGAAACTATACATTTTTTTGAAGGTAAAAAAATAGCAACTTCATACCCAAATACAGTTCAATCATATTTAGATAAAAACAATATTAAGGCAGATATACACGTAATTTCTGGTTCAGTTGAAATTGCACCAAACATTGGGCTTGCTGATGGGATATGTGATATAGTGAGTTCTGGAAGTACACTCTTTAAAAATGGTTTAAAAGAGACGCAAGTCATCTTAAAATCTGAAGCAGTATTGGCTAAGAGCAAAAGCTTAGATGAAGAAAAAGAGGATATTTTGGCTCGATTATTATTTAGAATTCAAGCAGTACTTAGAGCAAAAAACACGAAGTATATTTTAATGAACGTTCCGAATGAAAATATTGAAAAAGTAACTTCAATTTTACCTGTTTTAAAAAGTCCAACCATTTTGCCATTAGCGAAAGAAGGTTGGAGTTCATTACATAGTGTAATTAAAGAGGAGGAGTTTTGGGAAGTAATTGATGAATTAAAATTTGCAGGTGCAGAAGGTATTCTAGTGGTTCCAATTGATAAAATGGTGGTATGATGAAAACTATAAAATTTCCAAAAAGAAATAAATGGCCAGAACTATTAACAAGACCTGAATTTGAAAGAAATCAATTCACCAATGTAGTTTCTGACATTTTATCTGAAGTAAAACTAAAAGGAGATACTGCGTTATTTGATTTTACGGAAAAATTTGACAAGGCTACTTTAAGTTCTTTGATTGTTAGCGAAAACGAAATCTCTGAGGCACTAAAACTAGTGCCAGAAGATTTAAAAAAGGCTATTGCTATTGCAAAAAATAATATTGAGAAATTTCATACTTCTCAAAACACTCTAGAACCTATTATTGAAACAACCAAAGGTGTAAAATGTTGGAGAAAAAATGTGGCTATTGAAAAAGTTGGATTATACATTCCAGGAGGAACAGCACCTTTATTTTCTACCATATTAATGTTAGCGATTCCAGCAAAAATAGCAGGATGTAAGGAAATAGTTTTGTGTACACCTCCAGATAAAAACGGAAATATAAATCCTGCCATTTTATTTACAGCATCGTTGGTTGGTGTTACTAATATATTTAAAGTTGGAGGAGCACAAGCAATAGCAGCAATGGCTTATGGAACAGAAACGATTCCTCAAGTGTATAAAATATTTGGCCCAGGAAATCAATTTGTTGCAAAGGCAAAAGAACTAGTGCAGCAAGAAGGTATTGCAATCGATTTACCTGCAGGACCAAGTGAAGTTTTAATTATTGCAGATAAAACAAGTAATCCCTCTTTTGTAGCTGCAGATTTACTATCACAAGCAGAGCACGGAGCAGACAGTCAAGTTATTTTATTGTCAAATGATGAGAATGTTATCGTTGAAGTGAATAAACAGTTGGAAGTTCAATTAGCACAATTACCAAGAATGGAGTTTGCAGTAAAAGCATTGGAGAATAGCCAATCAATTCTACTTGAAAGCCTTGAGGATTGTATTGATTTTAGTAATCAATATGCACCAGAACATTTAATTATTGCTAGTGAAAATCCAACTAAATATATTGATAAAATTGTAAATGCAGGTTCTGTATTTCTTGGAAATTATAGTTGTGAAAGTGCTGGAGACTATGCAAGTGGAACAAATCATACGTTGCCAACAAATGGATACGCTAAGAATTATAGTGGTGTTTCATTTGATAGTTTTGTAAAGAAAATCACGTTCCAAAAATTAAATAAAGAAGGAATTAAAAATATAGGTCCAGCAATTGAATTGATGGCAGAAGCAGAGCACTTATTTGCACATAAAAATGCAGTTACACTTAGATTAAAAGAAATTCAAGATGTTTGATATAAATACAATAACTCGGAAAAACATACTCAATATGCAGGCCTATAGTTCTGCTAGAGATGAATTTAAAGGGAAAGCAACTATATGGTTAGACGCTAATGAAAATCCAAATGCGTCGAATTTAAATAGATATCCTGATCCATTGCAACTAAGACTGAAAGCGTCGGTTTCGAAAATAAAAAATGTGCCTTTAGAGCAGATATTTGTTGGGAATGGAAGTGATGAAGCAATAGATTTATTATTCAGAGCTTTCTGTGAACCTGGAGTAAGTAAAGCCTATATTTTCCCTCCAACTTATGGAATGTATAAAGTTTCTGCTGCGATTAATAATATTGATTTGGTTGAGGTTCCATTGACTGAAACTTTTGAATTACCAACTTCCCAGAAGATTATACCAAATTTAAAATCTGATGGATTGGTGTTTATTTGCTCACCAAACAATCCTACAGGAAATTCAACAGATTCAGATCGTATCAAAGAAATAGCCAATAATTTTAAAGGGTTGGTGGTTGTTGATGAAGCGTATATTGATTTTTCTGCCAATAAAAGTGCAATTACATTGCTTCAAGAAATTCCAAATTTAGTGGTACTACAGACTTTTAGTAAAGCATATGGATTGGCTGGCGCAAGATTAGGAACAGCATTTGCAAGTCCAGAAATTATTTCAATCTTAAATAAGATTAAACCTCCGTATAATATCAATTCTTTGAGTATTTCTGCTGCTTTAAATGTTATCAATAATAGGGGGTCTATCGATAAGCAGATTAATGAAATCATTCTAGAGAGAAATAGATTGAGAATTGCAGTGTCAAATTTAATATGTGTAACTAAAATTTTTCCTTCTGATGCAAATTTCCTTTTAGTAGAATTTACAGATTCCGAATCAGTATTTACTAAATTAATTAGTCAAGGAATTGTGGTAAGAAATAGAAGTTCTCAAATTAAGAATTGTCTTAGAATCACTATTGGAACTAAAGAAGAGAATGAAAAATTAATGAATGTTTTAAACGAGATTGTATCATGAAAAAAGTATTGTTTATAGATAGAGATGGCACTTTAGTCATTGAGCCACCAATTGATTATCAATTGGATAGTTTAGAAAAATTGGAATTTTATCCAGGAGTTTTTCAGGGATTGTCAAAAATCGTGAATGAATTGGATTATGAATTGGTGATGGTGACCAATCAAGATGGATTAGGAACAGATTCTTTTCCTGAAGACACTTTTTGGCCTGCTCAAAACAAAGTAATTCAAGCATTTAAAAATGAAGGAATCGTGTTTTCTGAAATCCTTATTGATAAGTCATTTCCTGAAGATAATGCACCAACACGCAAACCAAGAACTGGATTGATGCACAAATATGTGCATGGTAATTATGATCTTGAAAACTCATTTGTTATAGGTGATAGAGATTCAGATATTGAATTGGCAACAAATTTAAAATGTAAAAGTGTTTTTATTGGTGATGCGAATGAGAATGCGACACTTTCAACAACTAGTTGGAATGAAATATATCAGTATTTAAAATCGAAACCAAGAGTAGGAACTGTTAAAAGAGTTACTAAAGAAACTGAAATTGTTGTAGAAGTTAATTTAGATGGAAATGGTCAGAATGAAATATCTACAGGTATTGGCTTCTTCGATCACATGTTAGAGCAAATTTCAAAACATGGGAATATTGACTTAGATATACATGTAAAAGGCGATTTAGAAATTGATGAGCATCACACAATTGAAGATGTTGCAATCACTTTAGGAGAAGCTTTTGTAAAGGCTTTAGGATCTAAAAAAGCAATTGAAAGATATGGATTTTTATTACCAATGGACGATTGCTTGACGCAAGTTGCCATAGATTTTGGAGGAAGACCTTGGCTCGTTTGGGAAACCAAATTTAAACGAGAAATGATTGGAGAAATGCCTACAGAAATGTTCATGCACTTTTTCAAATCATTTACAGACGCGGCAAAATGTAATTTGAATATTAAATCTGAAGGTGAAAATGAACACCATAAAATAGAATCTATTTTCAAAGCATTTGCCAAAGCCATAAAAATGGCGGTTAATAAAACAGAAAACTATTCAATTCCAAGCACCAAAGGAATCATATGATAGCAATTATAGATTATAATGCAGGAAATATAAGTTCGGTTCAAAACGCTTTAAAAAGGCTTGGATATGAGTCTATTATCACGAGAGATAAAGAGGAGATATTAAGTGCTGACAAAGTTATTTTACCTGGAGTAGGAGAAGCGAGTACTGCCATGAAACACCTCAAAAAATATGAGTTAGATACTTTTATAAAAGATATCAAACAGCCGTTTTTGGGTATTTGTTTAGGGATGCAATTGATGTGTACATCAAGTGAAGAAGGAACAACGGATTGTTTGGGTATTTTTAATGCGAAGGTTAAATTATTTCCTCCAAAAGAAAAAGTACCACATATAGGATGGAATAGTTTATACGAATTAAGAGGTGATTTGTTTAAAAACATGAACGCTCCTGAAGATGTATATTTTGTACATAGTTTTTATGCCGAATTATGTGAAGAAACTAGAGCAGAATGCAATTATATATTTCCATTTAGTGCAGCGCTGCAGAAGGGTAATTTTTATGCAACTCAATTTCACCCAGAAAAATCGGCAACTGTAGGCGAACAAATACTTAAAAACTTTTTAGCATTATGAGAATAATACCTGCAATAGATATTATAGATGGTAAATGTGTAAGGCTCTCAAAAGGAGATTATAACACAAAAATAATATATAATGAAAACCCATTAGAAGTTGCCAAGGAATTTGAGGCTAATGGAATTCAATATTTGCATTTGGTAGATCTTGACGGCGCAAAATCTAAACAAATCATAAACCATAAAATATTAGAATCTATAGCGTCTAAAACGAATCTAAAAATAGATTTTGGCGGTGGATTAAAATCAAATAAAGATTTGGAAATAGCATTTGAATGTGGTGCGTCACAGATTACAGGTGGAAGCATAGCAGCCAATAATCCTAAACTTTTTGAACAATGGATTTCAAAATACGGAAATCAAAAAATTATTTTAGGAGCAGACTGTAATAACAGGAAAATTGCTACCAATGGTTGGTTAAAAGAATCAGGTTTAGAGGTGTTGGACTTTATTAAATCATACGAAGAAAAAGGAATTTTATATGTAATCTGTACTGATATTGCTAAGGACGGTATGTTGCAAGGGACTTCTAATGATTTGTACAAAGAGATACTTAAAGAAACGAAAGTGAATTTGATTGCAAGTGGCGGCGTTTCTAGTATGGATGATTTACTATTACTAAAAGAAATGGGCTGTGAAGGAGCAATTCTTGGCAAGGCGATTTATGAAGGGAATATTTCACTTAAAGAATTGCAGAAATTATGCTAAAGAAAAGAATTATTCCATGTTTAGATATCAAAGATGGAAGAACTGTAAAAGGTGTAAATTTTGTTGATATTCAAGATGCTGGAGATCCGATAGAGTTGGCTAAAACATATGTACAACAAGGCGCAGACGAATTGGTTTTTTTAGATATCACAGCAACTATAGAAAAACGTGCAACGCTAATAGAATTGGTTGAAAAGATTGCTCAAGAAATCAATATCCCTTTTACAGTTGGAGGAGGAATCAATTCACTAGAAGATGCTGCGAGATTGATAAAAGCAGGAGCAGATAAAGTGAGTGTGAATTCGTCAGCAGTAAAGAATCCAAAATTAATCAAAGAGATTGCTGATAAATTTGGATCACAATGTGTTGTTGTTGCAGTTGATACAAAGTTGATAGAAAAAGAATGGATGGTTTTTGTTCATGGCGGAAGAACAATTACACCCTTAAAAACCTTGGAATGGGTGAAAGAAGTTGAAGGGCTGGGAGCAGGAGAGATATTGCTTACGTCTATGAATAATGACGGTACTAAGAGTGGTTTTGCATTAGATATAACAAGTCGCGTGAGTAATTCAATTAATATTCCTGTAATTGCTTCAGGAGGCGCAGGTTCAAAGGAGCATTTTGTTGATTTGTTTAAAAATACAAACATAAGTGCAGGACTTGCAGCGAGTATTTTTCATTATGGAGAAATACCAATTCCTGAATTAAAAGAATATTTGATAGCACAAAATATACCAATTAGAAAATAATATGAAAACAATAGATTTTACAAAAGGAGACGGACTTGTTCCAGTAATTATACAAAATATAAATACGTTACAAGTGTTAATGCTTGGTTATATGAATGAAGAAGCATATACTAAAACAAGCAAAGAAAATAGAGTTACT
>Ga0307993_1000656_pt1 | contig 11817 bp, 10 predicted proteins | sample EllFjometagen260_FD_203163 | JGI IMG/M metagenome (GOLD analysis project Ga0307993, IMG submission 203163) | Marine microbial communities from Ellis Fjord, Antarctic Ocean - #260 | ecosystem: Environmental > Aquatic > Marine > Unclassified | place: Southern Ocean | collected 2014-11-02 | reverse complement strand
CATCTTCAAAACCTAATTCTGAAAAATTATCTTCTACTACCTCAACAACATCTCCTATTACATAATCTTTAGAAAAAGAACCAGCAACACCAATATTGATTACTAAATCGTATTCATTTTGCATTAACTCTTTAGTGATTTGAATAGATGTATTTACCATTCCCATTCCTGTAATAAGTACTTTACAATCCTTGAATTTATCTTTAATAACCTCCTGTTCAGTCGCCACAACCAATAGTATCTTCATTTGGCAAATATACCAAAAGAAAAGGTAGTATATTTGCGGCCTATTTATAAAAAGATGAGTGATACTTATAATAAAAAAATAGCCGAGAGTATTAAATCGGTTTTATCAGAAATTGGCGAAAATCCTGAAAGGGAAGGGCTTTTAAAGACACCCGAGCGAGTTGCAAAATCAATGGATTTTTTAACTAACGGCTACAAACAGAACCCGATTGAAATATTGAAATCGGCTATGTTTGCTGAAGATTACAGTCAAATGGTTTTAGTGAAAGACATTGAGCTTTATTCCATGTGTGAACACCATATGTTACCTTTTTTCGGAAAAGCACATATTGCTTATATCCCTAACGGTCATATAGTAGGACTAAGCAAAATACCAAGGATTGTAGATATATTCTCAAGAAGATTGCAAGTGCAGGAACGATTAACTGACCAAATAAAGGATTGCTTGCAAGATACTTTAAATCCAAAAGGGGTTGCAATAGTTATTGAAGCACAACACCTTTGCATGCAAATGAGAGGCGTACAGAAACAACATTCCTCCACAACAACATCTGCTTTTTCAGGCATCTTTATGTCTGATGAAAAAACAAGAGCAGAGTTTATGAATTTGATAAAATAGATTTTATTCCTGAAATATTAAATTTCAGACTAAAGCTAAAAACTAAAAAACTTAACTATGAAAGCATATGTATTTCCTGGGCAAGGAGCCCAATTTCCTGGAATGGGGAAAGAGCTTTATGAAGCATCAGCTGATGCAAAGCAACTATTTGAAAAAGCTAACGAAATTTTAGGGTTCTCCATTACCGATATTATGTTTGGAGAAGATGCTGAAGCGTTAAAAGAAACAAAAGTAACCCAGCCTGCAATTTTTTTGCATTCAGTAATTTTAGCAAAAGTATTAGGAGACTCCTTTCAGGCTGAAATGGTTGCTGGTCATTCTTTAGGTGAATTTTCTGCTTTAGTTTCTGCTGGCTATTTATCTTTTGAAGATGGATTAAAATTGGTATCCAAAAGAGCAATGGCTATGCAAAAAGCCTGTGAGCAAAACCCCTCAACTATGGCAGCTGTTTTAGGATTAGAAAATGAAGTAGTTGAAAATATCTGTAAAGAAATTAAAGAAGTGGTAGTTCCTGCGAACTATAACTGCCCAGGACAATTGGTGATTTCAGGCAGTAATGAAGGAATAGATATTGCCTGTGAAAAATTAACAGAAGCTGGAGCAAGAAGAGCAATTAAATTGCCTGTTGGTGGTGCGTTTCACTCTCCACTTATGGAACCAGCAAGAGCAGAATTAGAGCAAGCAATTGACGAAACTAATTTTACTGAAGGAATTTGTCCTATCTACCAGAATGTAACAGCAACAGCTATTACTAATCCTGAAGAAATTAAAGAGAATTTAAAAAAACAACTTACCGCATCTGTACTTTGGACACAAACTATGCAGCAAATGATTGCTGATGGATTATCCTCAGTAACTGAAGTAGGTCCTGGAAAAGTATTACAAGGTTTATTTAAAAAAGTGGATAGAAAACTAGACACACAAAGCGCTACTTTATAAAGTAGCGTTTAATAGTTTTCCACTATTTACTAAATCATGCCAGGCTTTTTGAGTCTGGCATTTTTTGTAAAGATCAGCATGATTCATATTATGACAATCAGTCCCTACCAACCTTACCATATCTGCATTAATTAAGGATTCAGTTTTTTTCTTTACCTGAGGAGAATAATAACCAATTAACGAAAGGAAATTAATCTGCAAAATAACCCCTCTGCTTAAAAATTCTTCATAATCTTTCATTGTATAATAATTATACCTTTCAGGATGAGCTAATACCACTCTGTATCCTTCTAATTGCAGTTTAAAAATAATCTCAAAAAGATTTCTTGGCGCTTGCATAAAAGAAAGCTCCACCAAAATATAATTATCCCCAAAAGTTAGAAATTTTTCCTTACCTATTTTCTGCTCAAACTCATAATCAATATAGTACTCAGCTACCGCATCAATCTCCATATTAATGTTTCTCACTTTTAATTCTTTACGGACATCAGCGAGTCCATTCAAGATTATTTCTGAAGAATTTTGATAAAAATCACTCATCACATGAGGACTAGTAATTATCTTTTCAAAACCCAAAGCCTGCATTTTTTCTATTAATGCTATTGTCGTTTCCATATCAGGAGAACCATCATCAATTCCTGGAATAAAATGGGAATGAATATCTGTTTTTAAAACAGAGAAATTAAGTGGTTCACACTCCTTTTCTTTCTTTTTAGAAAACCATTTTAACATCATTTAATTGTATTGTTGTTCGTAATATTTTTGATAATCTCCAGAAGTAATATTGTCCATCCATTTCTCATTAGCTAAATACCAAGAAATAGTTTTTACCAATCCTTCTTCAAATTGTAAGGAAGGTGACCAACCCAATTCATTTTTCAACTTATTAGCATCTATCGCATAACGTTTATCATGTCCAGGTCTATCCTTCACATAAGTGATTAACTGCTCTGCAGTTCCAGCTTCATTTCCTAAAGCAATATCCATTTGTTTACACAGTACTTTAATCAAATCAATATTTGTCCATTCATTAAATCCACCAATATTATAAGTTTCTCCATTTCTACCTTCATGAAATATTTTGTCAATTGCAATTGCATGATCAACTACATACAACCAATCCCTTGTAAATTTTCCATCACCATAAACTGGCAAAGCTTTTCCATTTCGAATATTATTGATAAAAAGAGGAAGAAGCTTTTCAGGAAATTGATTAGGACCGTAATTATTAGAACAATTTGAAATAACATAAGGCATTCCATAAGTATTTCCATAAGCCCTTACAAAATGATCGGAACTTGCTTTTGAGGATGAGTAAGGTGATTGAGGGTCGTAAGAAGTGGTTTCTAAAAACAAACCTGTATCACCTAAACTTCCGTAAACCTCATCAGTTGATACATGATAAAATAATTTTCCATCTTCATTTCCTTTCCACAACTTTTTTGCAGCATTCAACAGATTAACTGTTCCCACTACATTAGTCATGATAAACTCCATAGGATTTGTAATAGAACGATCTACATGGCTTTCAGCCGCCAAATGAATCACACTGTCAAAGTTATATTTTTCAAACAAATCGTTAACATACCCTTCATCAACTATATCTCCTTTTTCAAAAATATAATTATCCTTATTTTCAATATCTCTTAAATTTTCAAGATTTCCAGCATAAGTCAATTTATCTAGATTTACAATTTTATAATCTGAGTATTTGTTTACAAACAAACGTACTACATGCGAACCTATAAAGCCTGCTCCACCAGTAATTAATATTGTTTTACTCATCTTTTCTTTTCATTTTTTGAAATGGGTAGCAAATATAGACAATTATTATACAATGCATTGCGTTAATTAGCCACTGAAAATGTATTTTAGCCCACAAATCTGATAATCAACTATGAGAACCCTGACAACCCTATGTTTTATTTGCCTTTTCTTGACCTCTTTTGCCCAAAAAACTAAGCAAAGTGCCATTACTTTTGGCTATACTCATCAATTTCCAATTGGTGACTTAGCCGACCGATTTGGCGATAATTCATCTATCGGATTTTCTTTCTTTAAAGAAAAAGAAAACAACCTATTTTACGGATTAGAAGGAGGCTACCTCTTTAGTAATAATGTAAAAGACATTTCAATTTTTGACAACATCACTACATCTACTGGGGCAATCATTGGAGCGGAAGGAACGTATTCAAACATAAACCTTATGGAAAGAGGTTTTGATGTTCATGCTTTTGTAGGTTACGCCTATCACCCAAAAGAAAATAATTTAAGTGGAGTTTATTTTTCAGCAGGGTTAGGTTTTTTGCAACATCAAATTTTTATTGATACTAAAAGCCAAAACGTACCACAATTGGATGAAGAGTATAAAAAAGGATATGATCGATTAACAAATGGTATTAGCACAAAATGGGAAGCAAGCTATAAATTTTATAGCCCAAATGGAAAGTTTCAGATGTATGCTGGAATGAATATGACTATTGCCTATACAAAAAATAATCGCCCGTACTTATTTGACAAGGCAGAATACACCCCAAATACAGGAAACTGGGATAACCTACTAGGAATCAATATGGGAGTAATCATCCCTATCCACAGAAAAAATGAAGAAGAATTTCATTACTACTAAATGAGTATTTTATACACTATCGGTATTCAGCTTTTTGTAATTGCAGTTCGTATTGCATCCCTATTTAATGCTAAAGCTAAATTATGGATAAAAGGAAGAAAATCTATTTTTCAAAAACTTGCTGAAGCAACAAAAGAAGATCAAGATATTGTTTGGTTTCATTGTGCTTCTTTAGGGGAATTTGAACAAGGAAAACCTATTATTGAAGGCTACAAAATAAAATACCCAACTCATAAAATACTACTAACTTTCTTTTCCCCTTCAGGTTATGAAATTCGCAAAAACTATGATGGAGTAGATTGGGTTTTCTACCTTTCTGCCGATACAAAGAAAAATGCAAAACAATTCATAAGTATTGTAAATCCTATAAAAGTAATTTTTATTAAGTATGAATTTTGGTTCAATTATATGGCTGAACTTAATAAAAAAAATATTCCTTTTTATTCAGTTTCAAGTATCTTTAGAAAGGACCAATCTTTCTTTAAATATAATTGGTTTGCAAAGCAACTTAATAATGTAAGTCACTTTTTTGTTCAAGATCAAAATTCAAAAGAATTATTGAAAAATATTGGTTTTTCCAATTGTACAGTTGCTGGAGACACCCGTTTTGATAGTGTTATTATTAATACTCAAAACGCAATAAGCATACCATTAATTGAAGAATTTTCCAAAAACAAAACCACCATTATTTGCGGGAGTACTTGGCCTAAGGATGAAGCTCTTTTAGCAAAATACATTAAGGAAAATCCTAATTACAACTATATTATTGCACCACATGAAATGCAACACATTAGTGAATTAAAAAACCAGACTAATGCATTATTATTTTCAAAAGCAAACAATACAAATATCAAAAATAGTAATGTCCTGATTATTGACTCTATCGGCATCCTTTCTAATGTCTATAAATATGGAAATCTTGCGTATATTGGGGGAGGATTTGGGTCAGGAATACATAACATCCTGGAAGCTGTCACTTTTGGCTTACCTGTTGTATTTGGTCCTAATTATCAAAAATTCAAAGAAGCAAATGAATTGATAGAATTAGAAGGAGCAAAAAGCATTAGTAATTATTCTGAACTTGAAACTACTATTTTATCTTTTAGTGATTTTGACAACTCAATAAGTAAAAACTATATTAGAAACAATGCAGGAGCAACTGATATTATAATAAGTAGTATCTAAATATTAACTCGTAGAATATTCCTAAAGCTTGTTTACTGGCAAAACCATTTAAAAACAAAAAAGCAGAGACTTTCGTCTCTGCTTTTTGTACCCGGGACGGGACTTGAACCCGTACGGACTAATGTCCATTGGATTTTAAGTCCAACGTGTCTACCAATTCCACCACCCGGGCAGGGTAAATGATTTGTTTTTTTAAAGAACTTACGAGCGAGTGATGAGATTCGAACTCACGACCCCCACCTTGGCAAGGTGATGCTCTACCCCTGAGCTACACTCGCAATAGGCGGCAAATTTAATTAAATAATCAATACCACAAAACCAAAAACTACTTTCCTAATAGTTTTTTTATTTCATTCAATTTCATCAAGGCTTCAACTGGCGTTAATGTATTGATATCCAACATTTTTATCTCCTCTCTCAACTCTTCTAAAATAGGGTCATCTAACTTAAAAAAGCTCAACTGCATATCACTTCCCTCAGTTATTGCCTCAGTATTACTTTCTTTTGTTCTTAAAGATTCTAATTGTTTCAGGATTTTTTCTGCTTTTCTTACAATCTGCTTAGGCATACCTGCCATTTTCGCTACATGTATACCAAAACTATGCTCACTCCCTCCTTCCTTTAATGTTCGGATAAAAATAATATTTTTTCCACTTTCCTTAACTGATACATTATAATTTTTTACTCTAGAAAACTGCTCTGTCATTTCGTTTAGTTCATGATAATGAGTAGCAAATAATGTTTTTGCTTTAGTAGGATGCTCATGCAGATATTCAGCAATTGCCCAAGCAATAGAGATTCCATCATAAGTACTTGTTCCTCTCCCTATTTCATCTAATAATATCAAACTATTGTCCGACAGATTATTCAAAATACTAGCGGTTTCATTCATCTCCACCATAAAGGTAGACTCTCCCATTGATATATTGTCTGAAGCACCTACTCTAGTAAATATTTTATCTACCAAACCAATTTCAGCGCCCTCTGCAGAAACAAAGCTTCCTATTTGAGCCATTAGAACTATAAGTGCAGTTTGCCTTAACAAAGCCGATTTACCAGACATATTAGGTCCGGTTATCATCATGATTTGCTGCTTATCTCTATTTAATGTTACATCATTAGGAATATAAGGCGTGCCCATTTCCAATTGCTGTTCAATTACAGGGTGCCTTCCTTTTCTTATTACTAAATCAGAGCCAGTATTAACACTTGGTTTAGCATAATTATGTGTTTTTGCTATAGAAGAGAAAGAAAGCAAACAATCCAATTGTGAAACTATATAAGCATTTTTCTGTATCGGCTGAATATGTTCTGCTATACTTTGTACTAATTCAAAAAATAGGCGATTTTCAATTTCTGAAATTCTACCTTCAGCACTTAGAATCTTGTGTTCATATTCTTTTAACTCTTCAGTTATATAGCGCTCAGCATTTACTAGCGTTTGTTTTCTAATCCACTCCTCTGGAACTTGGTCCTTAAACCTATTTCTCACTTCCAGATAATAACCAAATACATTATTAAAGGATATTTTTAAAGAGGAAATTCCAGTTCGCTCAATCTCTCTTTCAAGCATTTTATTCAAATATTCCTTTCCTGAATTTTGAATAGAACGCAACTCATCAAGTTCTACATTTACACCTTCTTTTATAACATTTCCCTTATGAACCAGCATAGGCGGGTTGTCACTTAGTTCCTTGTCTATTCTATCCCTAATAGTGTCACAAGTATTTATACTATTAGCTAATTCTTGTAAATCTTTGCAAGATAATGAACAAATATCTTGAATAGGCTTCAAAGCAATTAATGCATCCTTTAACCTTGCGCATTCCCTTGGGTTTATACGTAGAGTAGCTACTTTTGATATCAAGCGTTCTAAATCTCCAATGCTAGCTATCTCCTCAGAAAGTACATTTGAAAGATTCTCACTTGCAAGCATCTGTTCAACTATGTTATGGCGTTCAGATATTTGTTCTTTATTTTTCAGGGGCAAAGCCAACCATCTTCTTAACATCCTGGCACCCATTGCTGATTTTGTATCATCCAATACCTCAATCAATGTTTTTGCGCCTTGATTTGGAGAATAAAACAATTCCAAATTCCTGATTGTGAATCTATCCATCCACACATATTTTTCTTCTTCAATGCGTGAAATTCCTAATATATGTTTTGTTTGATGATGATGCGTTTCATTTAAATAATGTAATGCCACACCTGCAGCAATAACACCATCAGTCAGCTCAGTAACACCAAAACCTTTTAAGGAAATTGTATCAAATTGTTTGTGCAACAAATCATTGGTATAATCAGTTGTAAACGCCCAATCATCCAACATATAAGTATAGAAAGAAGAACCAAAATCTTCTTTAAATTTTCTGTTTTTTGTTTTCTGATAAATTACTTCAGTAGGACTCAAACTTTGTAATAATTTATCTACATAATCACTATTACCTTCTGCTATCAAAAACTCTCCTGTCGAAATATCTAAGAAAGAAACTCCAATATTTTTCTTTCCATAAAAAACAGCTGCTAAAAAATTATTTTTACTAGATTCTAGAGTTAGTTCATTGTACGAAACTCCTGGAGTTACCAATTCAGTAACGCCTCTTTTCACTATTCCTTTTGCCTGTTTAGGATCTTCTAACTGGTCACAGATTGCAACTCTTTCTCCTGCCCTTACCAATTTAGGTAAATAAGTATCTAATGAATGATAAGGAAAGCCAGCTAATTCAATTTTTGAATCACCATTATTCCTTGCTGTAAGTACAATTCCTAAAATCCTAGATGCTTTTATAGCATCTTCACCAAAGGTTTCATAAAAATCACCAACTCGAAATAATAACAAAGCACCAGGATGCTTTGTTTTTATTGCATTATACTGCCCCATTAAGGGAGAAATTTTCTTTTCTTTCTTCTTCTTTACTGACAAAAATATATTCTTTAATTTTGCAACAAATATAAGTGATGAAAAAGTTAAAAAACAAAGATTTACAAAGAATAAATATTGAAGAGTTTAAAATAGCTAAAAAAACACCAATTACCATTGTACTTGACAATGTAAGGAGCGCCTTAAATGTTGGTTCGGTATTCCGTACTTCTGATGCTTTTTTAATTGAGAACATTATTCTATGTGGCATAACAGCCACTCCTCCTAATAAAGAGATTCGTAAAGCTGCACTGGGTTCAACCGATTCTGTAACTTGGAAATACGTTAAAAATACAACTGATGCAGTACAACAATTAATTAAAGATGGATATTATATTGTTGGTATAGAACAAACAAACAAATCTACTTTACTAAACGAATTTGAATTACCTAAAAAACCAATTGCTATTATAATGGGAAATGAGGTGAATGGAGTTGACCAAAAAGCAATTGACCTTTGCAATGAAGTTATAGAAATACCACAATTTGGAACAAAACATTCCCTAAATATAGCTGTAACTACCGGTATTGTTATTTGGGATTTATGGAAGAAATTGAATGCTTAATTTGAATCAAAAAAAACAACCTTTCAATTAATCCTTAGTATTATCTTTTTCTGGAATTTCATATGCTAACCCAAATGAAAGAAGAGAGAATCTATCCTTACCATGACCACCCTCCATAAGTGATGAATCCCATTTATCTGAATTACTAACTCTAACAGTGTAATCTAATAATAAGCTCATCCCTTTTTGAAATTCATACTTTAATTTAGCTCCAGCGACAAATACAGATTCAGAAACTGCATCATTTGACTCATTTTTAGTAAGTTCATCATATCCGAAACTATATATATAATTATCAGTGTATAAATCTGTTCTCAAGCTTCTGAATACATTATAACCAAGCCCCACTTTAACAATAATAGAAATATTTTCGGGGATTTCTTTTTTAATCAACTTTGAAATACTAGAACTTACGTTATAATTTAACAATATATCAGTTTCATTAAAAGATGTAACAAATTTATCTCCATTATTAAAATAACCTGGGCTACCCGGTAAGACACCTGAGCTTCCATTTGAATAAGGGGCATAAACTTTATAACCTACATATTCATTTGGCCTTCTTAAACCCGCAAAATCACCTGTAACATTTTCTATACTGATTGAAGTGTTTTTGTTAATTTCCTTTTCTAAACTTAAAGAGAATGCTGATCTCAACTCTTTGAATTCTGAGTCTTGATAAGTCAAACCTGTCTGCTCAGCAGATGCATAATCATACTGTCTTATATCTCCGTCGAACTGAGTCTGACCATAACTAAAGCCAATTGACCAATCTTTAAGCATTTCATTTAGATCAATTTTAGATTTTTCTTGTGCTGAGACTAAACTAAATGATAGTACAGAAATGGCTATAGTTATTGATAATTTGTTATTCATAAGGTGATTTTTAATTTAAGCAAATTTAATAAAAATTAACACAAACTTGAATTACTAACAATTTATTTGTAAAATCTATACTCATGCCTCAATATATCTTTAATAATTTTTTACTTTTGCAATAATTATAAATTAAACAAAAACAAAGAAATGGGAATTTCAAAAATATTTTACATTTTAATTTTAGCTACTGCAATGAGTAGTTGTGGATTAAATAATATGGCAAGTAAATATGAAACAGTAAGCTATACTGTAACACCTTCAACTTTACAAACACATGCTGGCAATGTAACATTAACACTAGACGCAACTTTTGCTGAAAATTATTTTGCAAAAAAAGCAACTGTTGATTTTACTCCAGTATTAGTATATGCTAATGGAGAAACTGCTTTTAAAACTATCACAATACAGGGTGAAGAAGCAACAGGAGGTGAAGCAACAATTTTTAAAGCTACTGGAGGTAATTTTAATTATCAAGATGCAATCAAATATGATGCAGATATGATGAATTCTACTTTAGAATTAAGAGCTACAGCAAAATTAAAAGATAAAGAAAAAGTATTAGGCCCTATCAATATTGCAAATGGTGTAATTGCAACATCAACAAGAGTATTGGATAATGAAGAGTTATCTAACAACAATCATGGCTACGAGCATGAAACTATTTTAGAAGAAACAGCTACTATATATTTTTTAGTAAACCAAGCTAACATCAGAACAACTGAAAAAAGTGACGGAGACATTAAGAAATTAACAGCATTTGCTAAAAATGGATACAAAACACATTCTATTGAAATTAAATCTTTTGCTTCTCCTGAAGGATCAGTAAACATGAATGATGATGTTTCGGACAATAGAATGAAAAGCACACTTAGTTATACTAAAAGATTATTGCGCACTTTAAAAGTAGATGGGGCAAGAAATTCTGAATTATACACTGAAACTTCAATTGGAGAGGACTGGGCAGGATTTGAATCTTTAGTACAAGCATCTGATATAAAAGACAAAAGAAGAATTAATAAAATTGTAAATTCTGTTGAAGATTTAGAATTAAGAGAGCGACAAATAAGAGATTTAGCTGAAATTTATGATGCACTTGAGGGGGATGTTTTACCGCAATTAAGAAAAGCTATTATCGTAATTCGTTCGTTCGAACCAAAAAGAACTGATGAAGAAATTGCTACACTTTCAACAACAACTCCTGAAGTTTTAGATGTAAAAGAATTATTATTCTCAGCAACTTTAACTGATGATGAAAATGTAAAGGAAGGTATTTACAATAAAGCTGTTGAATTACACAATGATTGGAGAGGATACAACAATATAGCTTGTATGCACATAGCAAATGGAGACTTAAATACTGCTATGGTTTATCTTAATAAAGCTACATCTATTTCAATAGAAAATTCTGACATATCTACAAATAAAGGAATAGTTGCATCAAGAATTGGTGAATTAGCAAATGCACAAGTACTGTTTGACAAAGCAAACACTTCTGAATTCAACCAGGCTACATTAGACATAAGACAGGGTGAATACAAAAAAGCAGCAAGATTTTTCAAAAACGGAAAATCACATAATGCTGTCTTGGCACAAATTTTGAATGGCAAGAATTCAACTTGCAATGAAGCAACTGCTGCTTGCCATTACTTAAATGCAATTGCAGCTGCTAGATCAGGAAAAAATGATGCTGTAATTAGCAACTTAACAAATGCTATTACTGCAAATGCAAACTACAAGACAGAAGCAACTATTGATTTAGAATTTGTAAATTTAAGAACAAATGAAGCTTTTATCGCATTAACAAAATAAGAAAGCCTAAAGCAAATAAAAC
>Ga0307993_1000650_pt1 | contig 11859 bp, 13 predicted proteins | sample EllFjometagen260_FD_203163 | JGI IMG/M metagenome (GOLD analysis project Ga0307993, IMG submission 203163) | Marine microbial communities from Ellis Fjord, Antarctic Ocean - #260 | ecosystem: Environmental > Aquatic > Marine > Unclassified | place: Southern Ocean | collected 2014-11-02 | reverse complement strand
TGTAGTCTGCTAGGCTTCGTAGTGAAGCTAATGCACAATACACGGACATGTCACGAGCTGAGTACTTATAAGAATAGTGTAAAAGGACATCTGGGTGTAGTAAGAAACTGGTTCCAGAATAATCCTTCTGAGCATAGTTATATATACGGTCGTACTTATTCTTAGGGATCTGTTTTTTAACTAACATTTCCATAATCATATTACACTGAGAGACGTTGCCCTCTGCTGAATCGTATACCTTTTGCCAATCGAATAAGAACATTATTATACTCTAAATTAAGAAATTTGTCAAGAACTATTTTTTCAAAGGTATTTCATGTGCCACCCCTGTTTCATATAGAACCCAACCCTATTGGAGGCCTGCTTTCTAGCAGTATTCCCTTTCAAGTGTATATCTATAATAACGGGATCAATCTTACCTTCTCGTTTTCGTATTACTCGTCCCACTAACTGAGTGAGAAGAGGCTCATTATTTACAGGAGTAGCTAATATCAAACAACTTAATGTGTCTACTGATATACCTTCTGAGAAAATTGCTTGAGTTCCATACAATACGTTCTTATTGCCCGTAAGTATCTCCTCTACTAGCACCTCTCTCTCTTCATGAGGTACTTCTCCTGTTACACACACTGCTCCTTCACCTGTTAGTTCAGCACAGGCTTTTAGAAAAGCTACTCGGTCACTTACTACTAGAACTTTGTGCCCCTTTGCAGCGTAGGCTGCCGCCAGCATAGCTATAGTGTGTCTGTATTCTTCATCGTTTGATAACTTTGTAACTCTGTTAGCCCACGGTATCTTAGCGCCATCCATGAAACGAATCTCAGATTGCACCAGATGTACACTAGGAGTCATATAGTTCTCCTTAGGTGGCTGAAACAAAGTGTTGCCAAAGTAATCTCTGAATACAACATGCTTACCATCCTTTCTCTCTATCGTTCCTGATAGACCTATCTTATATCGACAATAGTTTGTATCAAGTATCTTAGAAAAGGTCGGACTGCTAACATGATGCATTTCATCTAGTATGATAGTCCCAAACTCTTTACGAATCTTGTCTATGTTTCGGTAAAGAGTCTGAGTATTCCCTATCACGATAGGAGCATCAAGTTCAAATCTTCCACTGCCTATGATGCCAGGTTCAAATCCAAATACTTTGTTTACTTCTTTTGCCCACTGATTACGCAGAGGGACAGTATGGGTAACAACAAGTGTTTTCTGACCTAACTTGCCTGCTATTGCAAGACCAGTAAAAGTCTTTCCCCAACTGACCCAAGCGTTTATTATAGCGTTGTCATCGAGTTCATCGTATACCTTCTTCTGGCTATCACGGAGTTCAAACTTAAACTCAGGAAACTCCTCGGGCTTTGTTACACGTTTGTCGATTATGTCGTAGTTTGATGGGATCAAATCCAATCGCCCCACAGGTAATGAAATCAAGCCATTGCGGATAAGTCCCATATTCTTAATCATCTGAGGAGGATCAAGTGGGTTGTGGGTAGGAATCGCATATGTTAGTTCTCTGTCGATATCTCGTTGGAGTTCAGGAGTACAATCCATATAGATTCTGTTACTTATCACTGCTTTCATAGTTGTAGTTCATTCTTTGCTATAATATAAGATTTAACAAACTCGGATCGGACAATGTCCTCTACCTGAAATTCTATTAGATCGAATAAACTCATACGTTCAAGTACTCGAATAAAATCTTCTAGGCCATTCTGTTTTAAGTCTGCTTGTCTAAAGTCTCCACAAAAGATAACTCTACAGTTCTCACCCATCCTAGTGATGATAGAGTCTAACTCGTGGAAGGTCATGTTTTGACACTCATCAATGATGATTACTGCATCTCTAAGTGTAATACCCCTAATAAAAGATGTCGTCATAAAATGAACTAAACCTTTCTGCTTTAGGATCTCATAGGCGTCTCCCCTACTGAATAGGTCTATAGCAATATCTTTATAAGGTTCTTCATATACAGATCCCTTCTCTTTCTCAGTCCCAGGTAAAAAGCCCATGTCACGGGTAGGAACAGCACTTCTAATAATAACAAGTTGATTTGCTACTTGTTTTACCATATCATCGTATGCTAGATAACAAGATATGAAAGTCTTTCCCGTACCCGCTAATCCATGCAGCACTAAGTGCTTAGTAGAGTCAAATGCTTTTAGTTGGTTCTTTGTTAAGGGTTCTATTTCTCTTAGTTCTAGGCCAGAGCCGTTTAGAGTTTTTTTCTTTTTAGCCATATTATACTTTTCTTTTTGAGTCTTTGAGTTTCGTTTCCGAATACTCGTAGAGCATCCAAGGTAAGCCCTTTAGATGCAGTATTCCCGCCCATTCGTATCCGTGAGAGGGCGGGCGTGGAACAGTAAAAGGAGTTCTATGTCTTCTTACTGTTATAAGTGAAGCACTTCCCTTCTGTGTTACTTTCTCTATTTTCAAGTACTTTAAGTGAAAGAACTTAGTCTTTTCATATATGAATGGAAGTCCTGTACTATCTATAAAATACTTTGTGCTCTGCTTTAATATCCCGTTATGGGTTGTCACAGCCTTCTTTAGAGGGTACATAGTAGGGTATGATGTTTGTACTCTACGAATACCTAGAGAGCTACCTGTCTGATTAGTATCATCCACGCATTTGCCCTCTATAAATAACAAGCCATCGGCAAGCTCCCAGTCTCCACTATGTAGATTCCATACTGGGAAAGAGAGCTTATGTAATGATCTATACGTTATCACCATACATTTTCTCGAATTTACCACCTGAGTAGTCTTCGTGTATGATTTCAAAGTCACAACCTACTGGTACTCCAGGAATGGATACGCCTCGGTTAGTTTGAACAAACTTTGTTAACTGTTCCATGTATTCATCAATCTCCTCATTTGGTACTTCTGCTAGAATGGAGTCGTGTACTAAAGCAAAGATTCTTGCTTTCTTACTGTTGGCTTTAATCCAACTACCCATATCTACGGCACCAAGAAGATTAATGTCAGAAGCAGCAGACTGCACCAGAAAGTTAAGACCAGACCTAATGCTATGACTCTGGATGCCTTTGTCTGTCGATGCGACATTTGGTAATCTCCTTTTTCTACCGAAGTAGCTGTATATGAATCCATTTTGTCTAATGAATTTCTTATTATCTTCGATCCACTCTTTTAACTTATGAAACTCTGCGAAGTAGTCATCGATAACTTCTTGTGCTTCATTCTTACTAAAAGGCTTACCGCTGTCTTTTGTTACTTGTTCACTAATCTTATTAGCACCTGCACCATACATAATACCAAAGGTTACAGCTTTAGCTGCCTGTCTCTGCATACCATATAGCGTAGCTACTTCACTAGCATCACATGGTAACTTAAATACTTTCTTTGCAATCTGTGAGTGGAAGTTACCACCCGCACGGAATACTTCAATCAGAGCCTTATCTTCGGCTAGTACAGCCGCAACATAAACCTCTGCTGTTGTTAAATCCATTCCTATTATTTTATGTCCAGGGGCGGCTTTAATACAGCCCTTTACAATAGGATTGTCTCTAGGAAGTTGCTGCATATTAAGCTTGCCACTAGAGCTGAGACGCCCACTAGTTGTACTATGCAGGTTAAACCCTGTACGTAGCCTGCTATCCTTGTCCAACTGCGGTATGATTTTGTCCAAATAAGTATTCTTAATTTTAGATTTTTGTCTAATAGCAAGGATAAGTTGGGGGACGTCGGACTGGCTTGCCAGCTCCTCAAGAACTTCAGCGTCTGTTGAATTTGCTCCCGTACCAGTTTTCTTTCCAGTAGGTGTGAGACCGATAAAGTCAAAAAGTAAAGAACGTAGCTGTACAGTACTGTTAGGATTAAAATCTTTTCCATTTATTTTCTCAAATTTACCAATAGCAGGATGCTTATATAACTCAGCTACGGCTTCGTCAATTTGATCTTGCATTAGGGCTTGCGACTTTACTAGACGTCCGATGTCAAAAGGCACACCATTATCTTGAATGTCCGTAAGGAACCTACAGCCAGGGATAAGAATGTTATCATATACCTTAGCCAATCGCTTATTCTGTTTAATTTTTACAAACTTCTCGTAGAGTAAGAATGTTACTACGGCATCCAGTGCTGCATAGTCTTTCATCAAATCAAAGGGAATTACATCCCAAGTGAAGTCATTTTTAAGTACGCCATGTTCTTTACGGTATTGATCCATCCAATCATACATACCTTTTTCATAATCACCGTAGATTGTATACTTCATAGCTAACTGTTTTAGTCCATGAGTGCCTGGATTCTCATCAATAAGGTAATGTAACAGCATAGTATCCTCAAACTGAGGAAATATAAAGTTGAAATGGTACTCAAAGAACGCCAAGTCAAACTTTGCATTATGAAATATAACTACTTTTTCATTAAACAACTGTTGTAATAACGCTTCCGTAGTTTCGTCAAAGCATTCAGTATCAATATAAGCACCATAGTCTCTCTCATAGCTAAGTGAGCAGCCGAGCATATAACCATCTCTAGGGTATAATCCCGTGGTCTCTGAGTCGAGTGCAATGTAAGGTGAAGGAGAAGCGATAGCCGCACGAATAAATGCGTTAGCTTCTTCAGTATCCTGAATACCTAAGGCTTGTTCAGGGCGTACAATGTTGTCTACTTTTCCGTCAGTTATGTAATCTATTATAGATTTCTTACTGCTATCCCATGCTGGCTGTGCTTCTGGCTTGAATGCAAGCATCGCAGGGTTAATGATAGGCAGAAATTTCTCTTCTACTAGCTTACCTGAGTACTCTGTAACTGAGTTGATCTTAGTGAAATACTTCAAAGCATCACTACCTACTAGGATAACCCAGTCGTAGTCGTCTGTGTTGATCTCAATGTCACAATCTCGTTTTAGTACTTTCTTAATGTTCGGGTCAGAGCATAGCTGATATTGATCAAACTTAAACTCATCATCAAACTCTTTCTTAAAATTTGTCCTACTCATTTTAGTTTCTACTAATGCAACTTTAGGCATATAATTTTCTCTTTAGTTTTTGAACTGTTGTTTCTACTAAGGCCCCAGGATCTTTACCCGTGAGGCAAATGTTTCGATGTGGCAAGCCTATTAGCTCGCACATCTCTTGTACTCTTACTGCTGCATGTTGACCTGCATCATCTCCATCGAAGAAAATATCTATACCGTCAACTCCTTGTATAGACAACATCCTCAACTTATCTTCATTAATATTCTTTGTGCCAAACGTACAAATTGCGTTCGTTAAGCCCTTGTCCTGTAGATTAAGCATATCATATATACCCTCTACTAGTATAATCTTACCTTGTATCGGTACTACTATAGGGAACAGAGGCATCTTCGCACCCGCAGGCGAGATCATATATTTAGGCGTTCCACTTGTTGTATGACGACCATTGAATGCTACTATGCGTCCTGATATATCCCTTATAGGAAAGTTAATACGCCCTATAAAGTCTGACTCTGAGGATTGAAATGCTTCAAACCTCTTGTAAGTTTCCGGCTTAATATCGCGCCAGTTACCTTCATATGCCATAACATTCTGGGGAAAAGACAAACCAATACTTTCAGACCTCTTCTCTTTAATTTTACGTTTCAGTAGTTCTCGTCTTAGCTGTAATTGATTTGCCTTTTCCCCAAAATGCGTAAACACGTTACCTTTGTATTCACACGAAAAACACTGATATATACCAGTGATATTGTCAATCCTCATGCTAGGATTTCTATCAGCATGTTCTGGATTTAGACAGCTTACCAAGAAGTCCGCACCTTTTGGTATAAAGTGGATGCCTCGTTGGGTTAGTAACTCTTCTACTGTCATTGCTTTCTCTTTATTTTGAAAAACTATTATACTAATTTTAAGTTGTCATGTCAAGATTTATTTTTAGATGTCATTTATATCTTCACCCGTTTTGTGGGTGGAATCATCTTTCTCTTGAGGTGTTAGTGCCGACTCAGGACCGATTTTTAACGTCTCCCAGTCTACTGTTGATGTGAAAGATCTCATTGAAGCTCGTCTCATCTTTACACAATTGAAGGTCATGCAACCATCTTCGTGATCCCACGTTTCTAGTGCATATGCTGCATCTGCCGCATCAAGGATGCCTTTAGCGAAGCGTGCTTCACCAGTAGCGTCAGTTTGATATGGAGTAATTACTGTACATTCGTACTCTTGTGCCATTGATTTCAATGCCTTACTTACTTCTATCTGCTCAGTCCAGTCGTATTGACGACCTGGAAGAGAAGACCGCTTTACTTGATTAATATAGTCCACAATGATAACACCAACATTCAGAGGCCGAACTTTCTTGTCCAGTTCAGCACGAATCTTAGCGAGTGTGAGGGAAGGTTCATATATAACATCCAACTGTTGAGTCGGGAGGAGCTCTCCAGTCTTCAGCTTGGCATGAAACTTATCAAAATCACGATGTTCTTTATACTCTTTCAAGCGGTCTTGTCCAGCCGTAAAGCGATTTGACCACCACGTAGCAACCTTCTCCCACTCAGTAATACTAAGATTCTTAGTACGCATTCGTGAGAAGGGGATTTCGGTAGCGATCGCACAACATCTTTGCAAGATATCTCGACTATCCATTTCAATAGTGAAATACATAGCCGATTTACCCGAAGCAACAACATTATTTGCAATGTTAGCACATATAACAGACTTACCCGCCCCTCTTTTACCACCTAACATAACCAAGTCTCTGGGAGAGAATTGAATGTCTACGTCGTATTCCTCATTGAGGCCGAGGGGTATGTACCTAGCTAAGTCTTCTTCTGGTTCGAACAGGTCAATACGTTGCATACTTTCCTGTGGGTCTTCGAGATCAACCTTATCTTCAACGTCTAGGACGATCTGATGTAGGTGGTCTACTGACTCTTGTGCATTCTCGAAAGAAATAGAGTGCTCGACATAATCTTCTAGCGAGTCCAGAATGGTTTTTTGAGTGTACTCGTTCTTCAAGTACTGAAGAAGCATATACGGATCTGAATCAGCGTCAACCGCTTCTACAGCATATAGTTTCTCTCTAGTACTTGAATCCCGAATCTCAAACTTTAAATCATCAACCGTGGGCATTCTATGAAACGTTTCACAGTGCTTCTCAATTACATTGTAAAGACTGTGATATTCACTAGGCAAATAATGCTTGTGGGTAACACTCCAGGTTTCAAAGTCCTGTAGTGTTAGCACTTGCTTTATTAGAGCACTAGCGATGTTCAATGAAATTCTCCCGATTCATTTGATTTAAAGGTAAAGCAGACCCCGAAGAGCCTACTTTGGATAACTACTTAGTAGTTGATTAGCCTGCTGCTTTAGCAGACTTAGCCGCGCCATCATAGTCAGCGGCTGTTAGGCCACGACGAGTTAGCATGGTTTTAACGCCACGAGCAGTCTTGCCAATTGACTCAGCAATTGCTTCAACTGTCATTCCACCGATGTCTTCGATACTAGCCAATGGATCTTCTTTAGAAGCGCCTTTAGTAGTCTCTTGACGAGGGATAGCGTCGATGTCGCCAGAACGTAGCAAGCTAAGAGCTTTACCGCGAATAGAATTCACAGTACGGCCTAGTTCAGCTGCAATAGCTTCAACGAATGCACCGTCTTGTACCATAGATACAAAAGTTACTTCTTCAGAAGGAGAGTACGTGCGTACAGCTTCAACTTTAGGAGCAGGTTTAACGTGTGAAGTTAGTTCCATAGACAGGATCTTGCCTTGGATTGACTTAGCAGAGAACGCGCCATCTTCGAAATGACCTGCGATTTCAGCATAAGTATAATCTCCGCTATTGTCAGAAACAAAAGCAGCAAGGGTAGCTTCTTGGCTATCAGAGAAAGCTCGGACAGCACCGGCAGAAGCCAGTTCTACATCAAAGCCCATCTTACGCAATTTGCTTGAGATGGATCGTGTAGAGGTTTCAAGGTCAACAGCAGCTTCAGCTACAGTTGCTTGAGAAACGGGACTTTCGTCACCGACAAATTCAGTTAATTGAGCAGTACGCTCTTCAGTCCACTTAGGTAAGGACATAGTTTTATTCTCCAGTTAGGTCTAAAAGGTTAGTTATGATTTGAACGCCAGATTGTCTAGCTTTCATTGTTTTAGCAGATTCTACTCCACTTTCGTTTACCAAGATTGTGACATCCTTTGTTAAGCTAGGCTTAACACCATACCCTAGTCCTTGTAGAACTTTATGAGCCTCGGCCTTGCTCTTATAAGAAGTGAGTTTACCGCTTATGCAAACAACTCCGTGGGTGATGGTTGTTGTTTGAGGTTTCTCAAACTTGAAACTAAATGGCAGCATACACAGTTGATAAAATTCTTCATCCATCCACTTACATAAGCTAGTGGCAGACTTCTCGCCTAGGCCAGCTTCACGACATTTATCGTAGTCTATTTCTTCAATATCAATACAGACTTTTGACAATTTCTCTGAGGCTGTTTTACCTATCAGCGGAATACTAAAGGCTGGTAGTAACACATTTAGAGGTGCATCAGTGGATCTCTGGATCTCCATATAAAGTTTCTCAGCTAACTTGACAGAGCCTAAACCTTCACATATGTCTTCAAGCGATAGTGTATACAATTCTTCGAGAGACTGTATATCTAGCTTTTGTACTGATGCTGGGCCTAATCCTTTGATTTTCAAGGTAGTTGCGAAGTGCTCTATTAACTTTGATACTTTGACACCACATGATGCGTTTCTACAAAATAGGAGGTAGTTGACTTCATCTAAGACCGAACTGCATGATGGGCAGTTTGTTGGGGCTTCGATTGTGGTCATTGCTATTCCTCTCAATTTGAATAAGTATTATACTGAACTTTGGGCTATTTGTCAAGATCTATTTTTCGTAAGGTAGCAATCAATCCAGACGCCTTACAACGCGTGGTATGATCTCTCCCGAACGTATAACTTCTACTAAACATCCAATCTCCAAATCTAGTTCACGAATATACTCAATATTATGCAGTGTAGCCCTAGCAACAACCGCATCACCTATAGTGACGGGTTTTAGAATTGCTACAGGACTAACTACGCCACTCTTACCTATCTGCCATATGACATCTTCAAGAGTGGTTTCCACACCTGCTTTCTGCTCTTTGAGGGCAAACGCACCGCGTGGGTGTTTAGAAGTATGACCTAGCTTCTCATAATGCTCGTTACTATTGATACGATACACTGCCCCATCCGTAGGATAGTCAGTCGAATCAAAGGTATTGACAACATTTAAGCCTTCTAACTGTAGCTCCCTAAGAGTTCCCTCATAGTTGCTATAGAAAGTAGGTTGTGCATCATATGCTACGAATGTTAGTTTTCTACTCTTAAACTCTTCCAAGTCCTTGAGATTCAACGCACCCGAAGCGTAGTTGCGAGAGTTTGGTACACTGCTAGGAGCGACAACTTCTCCTGTGAGCTGAATAAGACCTGGCATACTAATATGGTTAGGTACTAATTCTCTCATCTTATCGGTAATATCTCTGCCATGTATACCGTCACCACGAGTTAAAGCTAACTTGAGATGCCCGTCTACATATAACAAAGATACTGCCGCCCCATCTAATTTAGGAGTTCGTAAGCAAAGGCTTATATCAAGAGGAGCTTCATCTATATCAAAACACTTCTGCAACGAATACATTTGGAATGTGTGTGGTACTGCATCAGTAACCACATACCCAACGGTATTATAGTTGTGCTTATGTGCTAGAAGGTCAAATTCCGCATCTGAAAGAAGAGGAACGCCTTCATAATATAACTTACTCGCCCAATCTAAAAAGTCCTTCATATAATTCTCCTAAATAAGAAAAGATATTATACGTTATTTAGGCAATACTGTCAAGAACTATTTGTACAGATCCTCAATTAAATCTGAAAAATGTTCTTCGACCGTTTCCTTAGACTCCGCTAATGATAGTATCTCTGTCAAACCCATAAAGAGTTCTCTGGAGTTACTTAGGTCTAACGGCATTGCTATACCTTCAGGTGTTGGTTGCCATACTTCATCAAAGTCTAAATAGTACTTACGCAAATGCAAATACTCTACCCCTCTAAAAGTATTAATGGTAAGCCTAACCTGTACTTCTTTAACCTCGTCATAATGTATTACACGCGAGTAGGCTTCTGGAGCCTGGTGCAGATCCATTATGTTCTCCTTTCGTTTTTCAACACGGAAGCTAGAGGTAATACGCTTGATACATTTGCAGGACGCAATAAACGGTAAGAATCAGTATCCCAGCAGAAAAACAGAAGTGTGTCTTCTGTTTCCTTTGCGCGATTCTTCTTACCCTGTATATAAGGCGTAGTGAAGTCTAGGGTACAAACATTGTACTTTAACTTCTTGGAACGCTCACTTCTATAGGTTATAATAGCGTCGCCATAATCATGCACTAGTTGTGCCAGTTCTTGCTTTTTCACTATAGTTTCCTTTTGTAGTAGTTAGCAATCTTTATTACTAAACTGAATACTCAAAGGTGTTTTATAATAGATGCAAAAAAGCCCCGCTAGGTAAACCTAGCAAGGCGTTAGTACTGTTAACCTTCGTTAGAAAGTAGAGTAGTGAAATACTGAGCTGCTTTGCCTGTCAACTTAGAGATGATCTCTTCGTCCACTGCTTTGCCAGCATCAGTGATAGCTGCTGTTAGAGCTTCCTGAGCTGCAACTTTAGAAACACGAGTGCCTCCGGTTGCTGCTCCTGATGCTTTAGCTGCTGGAGTTTTCTTAACATAGACGCCAGCCTTAGTTAAGATCATGCGAACACCATTAGGTGATTCGTCAATTTCGTCTGCAATACCTTTGACAATTTCCATACTTGTCTCAGGTGTTGGATTCATATCTTCGTACATTTTTACTGCTTCTGCTTTCTTGTCATCATCCCAAGACATCTTTCTATTCCTTTTGTTAAGTTTAGTTCTCCCAGGGCAGCTGCCCCGAGCTTTTAGTTGTTGTTCGTAGAATCTATCGCCCATATATTCCTCGACTTCAGAATGGATATTATACGGGAGAAATCACCATGTTGTCAAGAACTATTTTTTGAATGGTAATCCTTAACAGCTGCATGTATTGCATCCTCTGCTAGAACACTGCAATGTATCTTAACAGGAGGTAAAGCTAGCTCCTTTACTATTTCTACATTAGTTATGCTATCAGCTTCAGACAATGACTTACCCATTACCCACTCTGTAAGTAAGCTACTAGATGCTATAGCGGATCCGCACCCATAAGTTTTAAACTTTGCATCAGTGATAATGCCCTCATCTACTTTTATTTGTAACTTCATTACATCACCACAGGCGGGGGCTCCAACCATCCCTGTGCCTACAGATTGGTCGTTCTCGTCTAACTTCCCCACATTTCTAGGGTTCTCATAATGGTCTAGTACTTTATCACTATACGCCATACTATTCTCCTACGTGGAAGCTTTCACCACACCCACATTCTGCTGTTACGTTAGGGTTTGTAAACTTAAAGCCCTCGTTCAAGCCTTCTTTAAGATACTCTAATTGAGATCCTTTAAGGTAAATCATACTTTTAGGATCTACTACCAAAGTAACACCTCTATCATGGATAACAATATCTTCTCTATCCATTTTGTGAGAATACTCTAGTACATAAGCTAATCCACTGCATCCTACAGTACGTATTGCTACCCTAATACCTTCGCAAAAAGGGCTCTCGGCTAGCTTGCGTACTAAAGGTTCATATGCTGACTCTGCAATAGTTATCATAATTTTTCCAGATTTACTCCATACTCTTTCAAGTGTTGGAGCTTGCCTAACTCATACGCTGGGGCGAATGCGCTAAAGCCTCCTGCTGTTACACTAGCAAAGAGCGTATCTTCACTATCTGTTTTTTGTACTACATAA
>Ga0307993_1000648_pt1 | contig 11885 bp, 6 predicted proteins | sample EllFjometagen260_FD_203163 | JGI IMG/M metagenome (GOLD analysis project Ga0307993, IMG submission 203163) | Marine microbial communities from Ellis Fjord, Antarctic Ocean - #260 | ecosystem: Environmental > Aquatic > Marine > Unclassified | place: Southern Ocean | collected 2014-11-02 | reverse complement strand
ATAGACTGAAACATGTTCTAGCTGTAGAGACCACAATCCCTGACAAGCAAGGGTACGCGTCGGGTATAGCACCTAACTATATTCATTCACAAGATGCTGCTCATATGTCATTAGTAATGGATAAGTTTGATGGGCAGATAGCACCTGTTCATGACTCATTTGCTACCCATGCATGTGATGTGGAAGAGCTATCCGGTCTTATTAAAGAAGTATTCGTAGATATGTATGGCCCTAGAGGTCAGTTCGAACATATCAGAGACAACGTCCTATCTAAATCAGATATGGGCAGTATTAAACTACCAGCAGAAGGTACCTTAGATGTATCAGAAGTCCTAGACTCTGATTACTTCTTCTGTTAAGAGAGGTGTTATGATTAAACAAAATTATAATCATCTGTACCTTCGTGGGTTCACGAATATAGATGATGAGACCTACTGTGCAAAGGAAGGGTTACCCCCGGAATTAATGTATAGTAGGGATATTAATGATGTGTATATTTCTACACATGAGAATCCCATTAAAGCCCTGAAGCATATCCAACTGTTGCTTGCAGACCAAGGTTTACTTAATAGTTGGAGGATGGAGGTTTAGTATGGCTATTTTAGTGATAGTCTGGTTCACAGTGTTAGTAATTAGCACTAGTTACGGTGTTGCACACACTACAAGGGAGCTTTACTGATGACTGAACGTAAAAGTTACAACAAGAATGCCTTACGAGGTTACGGTTATGATGACAAGGAGTGGCAGGCAGATATGGAAGAGGTAGGTGTATTTATACCTGATGATCTCTTATACACGAAGGAAGGCCCTGAATTTGCCATGAAACATTTTCGTAAGACTAATGAAGAGGGTTATCTGAAGGAAGGTATGTCACCTAAGCAGGCGATGAAGAATGCCAATGATAACTATGCAGCAGCTATGGACGGATATAAACGTCTTCTCAAGTAATAAAAAAATCCCCACAAGGTACCTAAGTTAATTCTTAGATATCTTGTGGGGTTTTTTATTTACTAGGCTATTAAGCCTCCTGTTTGAAATCCTTTAGCATATACTTCCTTCAGCATTTGCCTAAATTTCTTACGTTCAACACTTCTGTTACTACGGTATAATGACGCAGACACTTTGTCAATATCTGACTTTATATATTTAACAAACCATAAAGCAAATTGACTACCATCTACTGACCACACTTTGGCACTGGCCGGGCGGGGTATAAACTTCCTACCCTTAACAGTGATCACACCATTATGAAGAGGTCGCCATAGACCAGCTTCTTGCGCAGCATACAACCTTTCAACCATAGCACCTTCTATGCTTTCTGACTGTTTCCTGAATGCAGCATTCTTAATGACACTCTCATCCTTGGGTTTAATAAGAGATGCCCACTCCTCATCCAATTTAGTGGTCCACCCTGAGTATTGGCCTTGATCACCTACAGTCACAGTCCCTTTAGATCTTATATCTCTAAGTTCAGCCATAACCGATTCAGAGAATGCTTTGTGTAACTGAACATTATCGTTGACATCGAACACCTCAAATATAGCTACCTCATTCAGATAATATTCATACAACATGGCCGCTTCTGGCTCCAGTGTTATAGAGTCATACACCTGATCCATAAAGATACCTTCACCAAGTCTGTCTACAACCATTTGAAAGGCTATAGCCATCGCTGCTGTTTCTCTAGCATGGCCCATCGCTGGCCCCATAGCATTTACCGCAGCAGAGGCGATACCGGGTGTATAATACGTCTGTCCGTTCTCTAGCATTTTAGGAGTTGTGGCACGTAAAGGGTCATCTACAGCATATCCAGATCTAAGATTTATTATCTCCTGAGTATGTATATTCTGTAGAACAACACTATTATCGGGTAACATCTCGTGGACATTCTTACCTACACGTACCCGCATACCCCTAACGCCAATATAGTAAGGTTGTATGTTAAAGAGGGCCATAGCTTGTGCTGTCTTCTTGACGTTAGATGAGTTACCACTCTTAACAATCTGTTTAGTGGTTTGCCACATAGCCTCTTCGAAGAACTGATTAACAGCTTGTAACCCAAACCCCTGCTTAGTGAAGGCCTTCTCCATATCCCCAAATATTTCAGGGTGTCTTCCCTTGGCTTTCTTCAGGAATATAGCTACTTCCTCAGAGTTTTGACTAACAGCCTTACCATAGTCAGCTACCATGAGCGATAACTTAGCAACCATGTCAGAGAATGTAGGGCCTTGCTTAGACAACATCTGATCTAAGTAAATAGATACATCATACGAGAACTCAGGACTGAAGTTAACACCACCAATATCTGTGTCTCCACCTTTGGGGTGATTAACACCATCCCTGAGTAGATTCTTCAATGAGTCAGTATAAAACATTCTAGGATTTCCTACGGGGAAAGCGTTAGCTATCTCCCTGGAACCACCTAGAGGACTAGAGCCTGCCACCTCATCTAATGCTAAACCTACACGAGATATAGTGTCTACATCCATAGTATCCATGGCTGCAAACATACGTCCAGCTGACTTCATATCAGCTGCGGTTGGTAATGATATAAATGTAGATGAAAGTCCTTTGGAATGAGCTTCTTCTAGTTTAGCCGCAACTAAATAGCCTCTCATTTGTGCCCCAAATTCCTTCTCGTTACCAGTCTCCAAGATTGTTTCCATGACGTATAGGATATCTCCTTGCTCATCAGGAGTCAATCCTTCCACTCTAACACCACGTTTAAGATCTTTCATGATCTCATTTTGTGTCTCACCATTTAAGACTAAAAACTTCCTAAGTGATCTACCTTTCTGCGCAGCATCCCTAATGACATCACCAGTTAACTTCTGTAGAGTGTCCAGATTGTTATAATCTCTAGACCCCCTGACCAAAAGATTACCCATTGCTATCATGTATGATACATACCTAGACGCAGCATTCGGTTGACCGTTACCTTTCAACCAAGTCTCATACGCAGCCCTCTGGTTTCCAGTAGTCATCTCAGTATTATTAAGACGTTCAGGCATCATAGTCATATCTACATTGGATGCAATACCTCTTACTGCACTTCGATGTACCCTAGATTCCTGTCCATTGGAGTCATACGTCATGTAATATGTACGACCTGTAGTAGGATCTTGGAAAACAGGAGTCTTATGAGTTTCTAGTCTTGCTTGAAGTTCATTAGCGTTCTTAACATCATTCAAAACTTTCCTAAACTTCTGGGTTTCACTAATAGGTAATTGGACTGTTTCCACATCTGCACCAAACTTAGGTACAACTTCTTCAGTGGTTTGGTTTACATTGAGTATCTTCTGGGATAGTAGCTTCAATCTAGATACAAAGGAATCAGGGTTCTCATCTGGACCTTGACTCTCCTGCTCACCATTCAGGGACGCTAACATGGTAGAAGACATATCTGTTATATCTGTGTCCATTATCTTGGTGGCATTAGCTGCGTGTCTACCCCATCCTTCCATTAACTGGGTACCTAGATCATTTTCTACTTGACCTGCTCTGTCTGTTATAGCTTTATTCGCCCCTGTACGTAGTACACCAACAGAACGCATAATATTACCACTGGTACCTTGGGCACCCTGCCGTTGTATTTTAGATGATCTGAATTTCCATAAAGACTTACCTGCTGTCATACCTTTTGCGGTCAACATGTAGGCTTTCACCTTCGGTCCTTTCTCTACCCCTGTATCTATATGCACAGGTTGATAATCATCTTTCACTATATAGCCAGCATCTTCTAATGCTTTAGCTAACATTTGGCCGCCTATACCCAGTGTACCTTTAGGGCTAGCCGTACCATTAGCAGTTCTCAACTTACGTTCAGTCAGAGAGTACAATAGGCCATGAAATGCATCCACTTGAATACCAATTTGATGTTCTTCAGCTTCCCCTCCGAAGATGTCATGGACGTTATTGTCCATATAATTGTCTAGGGTGTCAATGTTAAGAGCTTTGTCTATTGCTTCCTGCTTACCCTTACCCCGTAGCTTACCTTGGCCTAGAGATAGTAGTATCTGCGCAATGGACTCTGTAGCTGCGTTAACCACGTTTAAGGGTGAAGCATTAAACTCATTAGCAAGGATTGCCTGAGGGTCGGTACCATCACCTATGTTGGAGTTAGCAGTGGTTAGGTTAACATCGATAGTTAGATTAGATACGCTTTCAGCAAGATTGTGGCCTAACGTATATATACTACTTAGTTCAGCAGGGCCATTTTCTTTCTGTTGCTTGTAGGCTTCTGTATTCTGTTCAGGAGTAATTTGATCGTAACTCACATCCCTATCATTCAACCTACTTTGTTGGTACATTTGTTCTTCGTTAAACTTAGCTTCTGCTTCTGCCACACCTAACTTTCGACCGTCCGCAGCATATACTGATTCATTAGGGTCAAAAACAGGTACATCATAAGGGTCTGTTTCGGGGGCTATATCAGACAACCTATAACGCCCTGTTGTTTTAACGGGTACAAACTCTCCTGCCAATTGTTCTGCGGTAGGCGCGGAGGGGTCATTAGGTTCTACCACCGTACCACCTTCAGTAGGATTTAGCCTAGCAGGTATTGGAGGTACCCCCTCGGCCATATCCTCACCAAGGGCTTGTACAGGTGTTTGTATGATACCTGCACCCATAGGGGTGTTCATAAGGTCTTCATCACTCCCTGCCAGCACCTGCTGTGCCGTAGCTTCTTGTTCCCTTAGCCTGTCAAATTCCTCTTGTTGTGCAGGTGTAGGCCCATAGCTATTGGGTGTAAATACACCTTGTGCTCTTTTAGACATTATTTATCTCCCTTGTAGGTGGTAATCCAATCTGAGAATGGCCCCATCATTGGTGTTATTTTGATAACATTACGTAAAGCATTCTTATCTTGAGTAGCTACACCGTGTGTGGCTTTAAATGCACTATCCATATATGATAATGCAGGTGCTTCTGATATTACATTATCGGCTATCTCTTTCGCAAAAGGTATACCTGTCATGCTTAAAGCATTACCTGTAGCAGTAGGTCTATTACCATATAAAGGTAATACGAAATCTATAGGTCGTTCTAACACACCTATGACTCCTGAACCATAAATGCCACGTATAAACTTCTGCCAGTCATTAAGGTAAGCATCCTTCCTCTCCTTAGCTTCATCATCTGCAAAAGCTGTTTTAACAGAGTCCTTAAGAGCTTGTGCAAACATAGATATAGCAATGAGTGATGCTAATGTAGCTAAGGCATTAACTCTAGCTATAGGCATTTTCTCCTTACCACCCAAGTTATTATACATAATTGGTAATAAGTTTGCTGTCGCAGTAGATATATATCCTTGGAATTGTGTAAACAACCTATACCTAGGGTCACTATAGAATGCAGGGCGATTACCCACAGCAGGCATAGCGACAGCCATGTCTACAAATCTAAACTTGGCGTTATCTAGGTTGGCTAAATATACAGGGTTCTCTAATACCTTAACAGCCTTTTCATGGGGTACTCCAGCATTGATATTATTCCTGTAGGCCTTCTGGGCATTTATCAATATCTCGGGTTGTACACCTAGGTTACCTAATTGCTCAATGGCTTCTGCGTAATATCTATTACTAGATTCACCATTCGTAGGCTCATGAGTCATAGCCTGATTCATCCAGTGATGTACTGTGTCATCTGCCATGGCCAATCTAGCATAACGTTGGATATTAGTAAGACCTGTCAATCCGCTAGCCTTGAAGAACACGCCTAAACCACCAGCCTGACGTGGACTAACTTCAGCCCCTTGTCTTGCCGCAGGTGCTTGTGAATCAAGTAAATAACCACCTTGACGTAGCATCTCCCTGTGGGTGTAATCCTTCATAGGTATCTTACCACGGGTGAGTACTGTAAGACCTTCATTCATAGTGGCTATCATTTCTGGCATAACAGATTTAGCTAGTATAAACGCTGTCTTCATAGGAGCTGGATTATTCTGAAACACAACAAAACCAGCTTCTACTAAGGAGCTTATAGCAGCCAAGGGTAGTGCTGTTAAGGCTGTTAAGAAGCCAAGATTGTTTATTGTGGTTCTATAGAATTTACTATCTATGCGATGATAGTCACCTGACAGTTGGTCCATATAGTCTTGTAGCTTAGATGCGATATCTATCTTTTCATCAGCTGTAATTTCATTATTCAATACGGCCAAGTCCAATATATTAGCTAATTTATCCCCATCCTGACCTAAGTACTTGTCATGAGTGGATCTATTAGCATGTCTAGAACTGTTATTCACAATGTTGTTAAAGACATTATTATCTAAGAATTCAGACGCACCCTCCATCTGAGCAAAGGTATTCTCTATGCTCTCCACAAAGTCCGGATTCAGATAGTTATCTAGCGCACTTTGAAGAGTACGTGAGTCAGGGTCTATGAGGTCTAGAGGTGTAGCATATTGATCATTTTGTAAAAACAAAGTAACAGCACGATCTGCTTCCACTTGTGTTATACCTAATGACTTCATCAAGATAGCTTTCATCTTAGCTTGATTCTTATAAATCTTATGCCTAGACACAGTCTTGGTCAGTACAGTATCGGTACTCTCGGGGTTACCATTGATCTCATTATTTGTATCGAACACATCCTGAAGGAATTGAAGTTCAGTGCTATTGAGGTCTAGGTTAGATGCAGATAATAACTCAGATACTTGAACCTTATCTGAATCTCTAGCCTTTTTGAATATAGACTCTATCCTAGCTCGATTATTATATATCTTCTCAGAAAAAGCCTTAGTTCCCCTGAATCCCGCCTTAGAGCTGGTGAGTAAACCATCGAAGGATTTTTTACCAGTTAGGCTAGCTACCTTGCTACGTCTCTGATCTTCGAAACCCAATCCACCCCTAGCATTATTGACACCCAATATAGAACCAAGCATACTCATATATTCAGTACCTTGGAATTTATCTAAGGTATCCATCAGTTGCCCACGAATCAGACCCGGTACGCTACCTAGCGCCTTATTGATTCTACCTACAGGCTCCCCTTCCTTCTGTGCATTTCCTTGTTCTCTTAACTTCTGTCCCCTAGTGGCATCACCGGGGTCAGCTGGTGTATTGGCAGCTACTGTAGCAGCCTTAGGTGTAGTGGCTATAATAACCCTATCTACATCTACAACTTCTCCCGGGAAACTACGCTCGTCCATTTCTCTGGTCTTTACAGCGTTAGTTTCTTTATTCTTAGCCTTCTCGTAACCTGCTCTTATCTGTGAATTAGATAAATCACCAGCTACTGCACTTGTCACTGACATAGTTTTACCTAACATACCACCTGCAAAACCAGCGTTCATTATACGGTTTAACATTTCTTCTGGTGTTATGTTGTTATTCTCAGCTTGGATGGCCAGGTACTCCTGCATGGCTTCGGTAATACCTTCCGATGACATACCTTTGAGACCTTCAACCCCTATCCGTCCTGACTTAACTAACATACTCGCTGTACCATCTAGTATGGCTTTAATTTCCTTGGCTGTCCTAGTGGATGTATTGACCATAGCGTCTCGCAAGGCAGGCCCTACTACTTTGGCACTCTGCCCTGTAGCCTCAACTACCTTATTAACAGCGATCTTTCGACCCTCTTTAGTAGTAAGTCCTGAAGCTAAGGCCTTATTAGCTGTAAATGCACCGCCTAGTTTAACACCTACTACATCGAGTGCAGTCATACCTATAGCGTATACAAGTGCCCTACCTTTATCCTTGTTTTCTTGTGCATCATAGTTGGTACCTGTATATATGGATATAGGTGCTGCTAATGACAATCCATAAGTAGCTGGCGCTGCTAGTACTGCGGCTATACCTACACTCATTATAGGTACAGAAGCCATGAGGTTAGAGAATGTATAATTAGTTAATTCACTTATACCATCTAGTGTGAAATCACCATGCTCATCAAAAGCTTCCATGTCCCTCATGTAAGGTGCAGCAGCCATTTCTCTCTTCACAGCATCCGCATGGCCGTAACCCCAATTCTCTGAACTGGTCACACCAAAGCTTTCTTCCACCATGCCGATAGCTGTAGCTGCACCTAAAAGACCATTATCTACACCTGAACCAAAGGCTTGACCTAACTGCCAATCTTTGGTTTCATTCATAAGTGTACGGTCTTTACTGCGTATAGATACTCCAGCATAAAGGTCTGGGGCAGATGCATAGATAGCCTCACTAGCCGCAAGGGGCTTCATACGAAGAGACCCCTGCTTAACGTGGTTATTATGCCTGTCTACTAAGGTGTCCCATTCTGTGGACTTACCTTCCCTCTTTCTACGGTGTCTTTCCAGATCTCCAAAGGCTGAGGTCATGATATCATCATTGTTAGCATATTTACTGAGGTAACCTGCACCAGAGCTTAATAGAAATTTACTATAGCTAGTACCCTCTGGATTGACTCGGTCACCTAGTTCACGCCCAAAATAACCTTGTTCTCCGGTTAATTCAGTCTCGGTAAAACCTTCTTCTCTTATAGCTTTCTCACCCAATAGGGTGGCAGTTTCACCACCCACTTCACCATAAGTTTCTTGAAAATCATCTGATAACGTATGAGCTACCTCAGGTGCTCCTAGTCCTGAGAATCGTATGGTAGTACCATCTTCTGTTACAGCAGTGTCTTGGTCGATAAGACGGAGATCCTTCCCCTCTTCCTCACTATCAATCGTGATACCCTCTCCTGAAGAGATTGCTATACCTTGTTCCTGCATTAACTTATCTAATTCACTTAGCTCTTTCATCTAGGCCCCTACGCTATCATTTCAATGGCGCTAACTTTGCAGTTAACCATGCGAAGAATTCATTTTCATCATCACCAAACTTTATATTGGTAGGTAATGTATCATTACTCTTCTGGGTGCTGTAGTCTTTATAATAGTCTACGAATCTATCTCTAGCGAGATCAAAATTCTCTCGACTACCAGACTCCCCACCAGCACTACCTCGCATCTTATCGATTAATATATTGATCTTCTTGGTATCAACCGTACCTGTACTATTAGGTAAAGCCCAAACACCACCTCCACTGGACTTCGCTTTCACTGAGAATGCATACTTATCTAGGTAAGGGGCTAGTGTAGTGCCACCTTTTCCATTCATAGCATCATTCTTAGCTTCGACGGCTGTACGTATGGCTATTTGCCTTGCATGACCTTGCTCAGTAGCATCTGATAGATCAAAACTACGACTATCAAAGTAGGTTTGCACACTACTGGCAGCTTGCATACCTGCATCTAAATTATCTGGGCCGAATATCTTCTCGATACTACCAGATATTTCACCAGAGAACTTGGAGATACGGTCAGCTCTCTTCTCTACAGATTCACTAGGTAGATCAGCCTCACCTTTCTTCCAGCTACCGTTGTAATCTTCGTATAACATGCGTTTAAATAGGGCCTTGGATATATATTCAGGTTGACCTTCTTGGCCATACATAGGGTTAGCAACTCGCCAACCTTTAGATGTTCCATTTATATAGTATTCCTGTGCAACTACGTCTGTAATACCATACTTTTCTAACCCTTCTACTCGGTAAGTATGCTCGGTACCTGTAGTGCTGCCAGTTTTATCATTTCTTTTAACCTTATCAGCAGCTATTAGGCGAGTGATCTTATCTGCTTGTTTCTTGGCCTGTGCTAATACCTTGGCAGCGACTATTTTGGCTTGACCTGTGGCATTGTTCCAGTCTAATGTGGCTTGAGCTACAATAGCTTTGGCCTCGATATTGGTTTCAGCTAGGTTCTCAGCAGTGAGTTCCCTATTATCCTGATCAATCTCTTTACCTTTCAGAGTCCTCTCAAACTCAAGTGTCTTTTCATCTTTCTTGGCTTGGTTAGCCTTAGATATACCTTGTTCTTCCATGACTTTCATACCAGCCCATTTAAACGAGCCTTGTAATGAACCACCCGATAATAAACCACCTAGTGTATATAAGGTCATACGCCTCAGGTCTGATCCGCTGAAAGTATCACCGAAGAGGGAGGAGGCCTTATCGAATATACCTTTAACCTGTTCTGGTTCTACAGGTATCTTCTTGCCGTTACCGTCAGTGGCTTCGAAAGTCTGCGTGTTAACCCCACTTAGATCTTCTGTACCTGTATCAGTTGCAGTCTTAACGGCTTCAGCGGCTACCTGTTCTTCTGTAAGGGGTTTTACCAGTGTGTCACCCGATGGCCCTGGTACTATAACAGGCTCCACCTTGTCTGGGTCTGGGTCTAGGTGATCATACTTACTACCCGTGCTAGTCTTGCTTAAATCTAGTGTAGGGGTCTTGGCAGCTTCTAGCTTAGGTGCTACTACATCATCTGTATTTATTGGAGTACGGCTATAGTCGCTAACGTCTTTGTCCGTAGTGGCCCTAGTATTCATTGGCACTACATTTGAACGGCTATAATCATCTACGTCTGATTGTGTAGTTGGGCGAGTAGGTAAATTAGGTACTACAGATTTAGGGTCACGAGAACCAGTGAATCCTGCCGCAATACCTGATGCAGCATCCGATGTACCACTAACTAAATTACCTGCGGCATCAGCCACCATACCACCGTAAGCTGTGACACCGTCCACTATATTATCAACAGTACCACCGATACTACGTCCAGCAGCCTCCCCTGTGGCTTCGGCACCTTCTTTGAAAGGATTCACCCAACCTGATACAGCAGATGTTATAGGATTTAATCCTGATGAATTGTTAGACATCAAAGGTACTTCAGTGGGTTTTGCGCTCTGCATTTGTGTCACAGCAGCCCCCATAGCAGGTACACCATTATACGCAGCATACCCTGATCTCTGATTCCTTCCACCATCTTGTGAGGTATTATTGTAGATAGCTGTAGGGTATGAGGCAGTAACACCCGAGCTAACAGGAGGGAAAGAGCCAGTAGCACCATACGCTGGTATCACCTGACCATTACCTTTTGTTACATTTATTTGAGGTACTAATTGGTTCTTACGGTTATTCCTATAGGCAATCTGTTTATTGATCTCCTCCCCACGTTTAACAGATGCAGCAGTTTCAGCATCCCATATAGCTTGTTGTTTCCTTTGTTCAGCCAGCTTCTTCTGGTAAAATCCGGTTGCGGCCATGACTATTCTCCATTCATACTACGTGAATACATCTCACTGTCAGCTTTCTGTTTCATAGAAGCTGTATGCATATCATCTTTACGACGTTGATCAGCAACATAGGCAGCGTCTTTACGAGTCTCTTCTGACTGGAATTTCTGCTGTTCGCGTTTACCTTTGCCTGATAGAGGGCCTTGAACATTTATAGAACCTTCATACAGCCCTTGTGGTACACCAGCACCTTCTTCCATAGGCTGCATAGGAGCACCCTGAGCCATCTCTGGTGGCATATCCATACCTTCTTGAGGGGGTGCTGCCTGTCCACCCTGAGCATTTTGCATACGTTCTTGTAACTGCTGTACGATCTGTTCAGGTGGTACACCCTGTGCTAGCATATCCTCAATCATGGCAATCAGTTGTGGATCTAAGGGTAAACCTAGTGACTGCAATAACTGAGCTGCCATACCTTGTTGCTCTTGCCCCTGTTCTACCATACCTTGAATTGCTCCTTGGTTAGCAGGGTCTTGAGCTGCTGATGCAGGGATTACTGCCTCACCGGGGGATAGCATTGCAGGTACTGTATCTTCACCAGTACGTTGGCCGGGAACACCTTGTGTACCATCGTTGTAACCTTGTACCTCTGTAGTACCGCTGTACATACCGGGTATTTGTGACATAGCCAATTGCTTCATCATATCTTCTGTTGGACTACCAAAATCCATAGCACTACCCCCACCACCTTGTAATGCCATTGGTTGTAATTTAAGGGCCGCTAAAGGGTCCATTCCTATATATTCACTATTTTCCATTATCTTTCTCCTAGGTGCCTAT
>Ga0307993_1000646_pt1 | contig 11890 bp, 10 predicted proteins | sample EllFjometagen260_FD_203163 | JGI IMG/M metagenome (GOLD analysis project Ga0307993, IMG submission 203163) | Marine microbial communities from Ellis Fjord, Antarctic Ocean - #260 | ecosystem: Environmental > Aquatic > Marine > Unclassified | place: Southern Ocean | collected 2014-11-02 | reverse complement strand
AATTGCAGCCTTTATGACTCGACTTGAGCCAACTGCAAGTTCTACAACTGTAGCTTCACCAGCGTTTACCATTTCTTTAACAGCAGACGAAAACTCGTCAATAAGTGAAGTAAGACCTTTTGAGACCTTATCCACTGATTTCTTTCCAGACATGTTCTTGGGATAGTGCAGACCTACTTAACCAGACGTGGCTAATTATACCGGTATAAAAAACCCGCAATCAATCATCAGAAGGAAGATAGAAGAATTGTTCCGGATAGTACCCCATCCTCACACCTAAATCGATCCAGCGGCCAATATCTGAACGAAGCGTCTTGCCATTCTCAGTGATGTCATAGACAATCACAGGGTGTCCTCCACGGCCTCGTGTTTCAATATAATTCATCGAGACATGACCAGATTCGGTCATTCTTTCAAGATGTAAACGTAATTCTTTACGGTCAACACTGACCGCTCGTTCGATTCTCATCAATCTACGCGTACTGTTTTCTCTTTCACGCATACGTGAAAGATATAAGAGAATACGATAAAGAGTTACAGAAAGATCACGACGACGCTTCTCCATGATTGCGGGTGAATATACCCCATAAAGAATGATTGCCTCTAATATCTGTTGTTGCAACCAATAGAAGCGCTCAATTGATTGACCGTCTTCGGCAAGACATGGTCTTCACCCACGATATGGCTAATTGGCTCGGATTTAACATTGACAGAGAGTGGCTTAATGAAAATGTAAAGTGGAAAGATTTCGGAACTGGTGTTCGTCTTGGAAGGCTTCACAGAGAAGATGCTTGTTCACTTGTACTGTATGAAGCAGATTCTGAAGTTGAGGTTGATGCATTCATGCCCCATACTCATCCTGGTGGAGAAGCATACCTAGTGCTTGAGGGAGAAGTATGGGACGAGAGTGGAACGTATCCTACTGGGTCACTGGTTTGGATGGATAGAAATACAACTCACACCCCAAAAACTCGGGGCAAAACTTTGATTCTTGTGCTTTGGCCAGAAGGCGTCAAAGTATAGTCATTGTAACTCGTACTCTCCAGAGTCTAGCCTATTATTGAAAATAAATGGCCCTGCTGGTAATACTGCTGCTGCAAATCCGTGGATTAAGGCTCGACTAGTCCAATGTTTACCAACGCCGAAAAGCAATGCTGCTAAGTATGCTACAAACAAAAAACCATGCACTGCACCAAATAATGATACTGGTGCAGGATCGTCAAACAAGTACTTCATGGGCATAGCATAACCTAGTAAAATTAGGAAAGAAAGACCTTCTAAATATCCCAAAAAAGTTACAATTCTTTTCATATCTAAACCTCAATCATAGGTCGACTTGAACCACAAGATGGGCATAATTGGTCTTCGCTATCAGCGTAATCATGCTTGCATGCTGGGCATGCACTAACAAGCTCCATCTTGCCTATTGATTCAATCGCTTCGCCTTGCAATGAAAGATATCCACTGCTAACATTTCCAACAGTATAACGGCCAGCTCCACCAAGTTTCACCATTAAATCTGGAGGGAATGTCACTGTACCGGTCTCATCAATAATCAATTCTCTATCCTTACTCAAATCTTCAACATCAATATTATCACCGTGTTCAGCGACAAAGCGGCCATCTCGCAATTCTAAAGAACGATTTGCGAATGATGCTACTTCCTTTGAATGTGTTACAATAAAGAATGAAACCCCTTCGTTTTGATGTAAGTCTTTGAACATAGCAAGAACTTCTCTGCTGGTGATTGGATCAAGTGCTCCTGTTGGTTCATCTGCAAAAATAAGTCGAGGATTAGTAATCAGGGCTCGTGCAATAGCAACTCTTTGTTGCTCACCACCGCTGAGCATCTTTGGTAGTGCGTAAGCCCTAGGAAGGATACCGAGGCGGTCCAACATCGAATCTGCTAATTTCAATGCCTTACGAGAAGTTACGCCTTGGTGGCGTAATGGTTGGGCAACATTATCTCGTGCATTCATATTAGGCAATAAATTACCTTCTTGGAATATGAATGATACCGTCTTTTGACGTAGTTTCACCAATTCCTTTCCTGTCAGCCTAGTCATGTTATTTCCGGCTAATGATACCGAACCTGCGCTGGCCTTCATAAGACCACCAAGGCACTTCATCAAAGTGGATTTACCTGAACCGGATGGACCGACAACCGCTATTGCTTCACCTTCTTTCATATCGAGATGCAGTCCACGTAATGCAACTACATTACCGTCTTCAGCATTTGACTCATAGACATGATAAAGTCCGGATGCTTGTAAAATACTATCTTTCATTTTCACTCCCCCTTCAGCACACTGGCTAAGTCAGATTTCAAGGCTCTGCGTGTAGTAACTAATAATGAGACTACAACTGCAGCAAATACAGATAATGAAACTAGAAGCAACTGATACCAAGGATAGACCAACGTCCGGTTTATCGTTGTTGAAGAACCTCCAAATATCTGGAATATGAATCCAAATACATCAAAGAATCCATTGAATGAAAGTGCAACGCCTATTCCGAGAACGATTCCTAATACCATCGAAACCATTACGATGGAAAGTATCTCAAATAATACCAGTCTAATGATTTGATTTGGTGATGCTCCAATCGCTTGAAGCACTGCTAGTTCCTTTTGACGTTGGCTCAATACCAGTGATAAAAAGACGAAACTGGATGCAACCGCAGCAATACTGGCAACAACGAATTGTAGTGAAAGAAGACCAGGTGTTCCAAAGATAAGTCCGCCATTCCTCTCTATTTCCTTATGTGCGCTAGACCAATCAACTACATTCGCCACTCTTGAATCGGCTGAAAGTGTTGACGCAAGTGCCTCTAAAGAATCTCCTGATACGCCATCGACTTTGACAATCCATGTAGTTGAATTATAATTGTTAACTGCTTCAGCACCGACAAAGGATTGCCAAGAGGATTCACCGATGATTAGAGAATTACTCATTGTCGCTGGATTGACTCCAGGGATATATTCGTGGACACCCATGTAGTACATATTTTCCATATGAGGAATAATTATGATTTGCACCACTGAGTCTTCAAAGAATAACGGTGCTGCAAGTGCGGGAGGTATTTGTGAAACTCCAGATGCACAACTTGTCACCTCGGCCGAAGTTCCATCGGGGCATGTTGCATTTCCAAGAATTGAAGAGTTCAAATCAACTATTCCGAATAGTCCGGTTAAGTCAGCACCCGTTAAATTGGTACCTTGTATAAAACCGCCCCCGATATCGACAATAATCGCATCAGTCAAATTTGCACCTGAAAGGTCTGCCCCCTCAAGATTAGTGTTTATCAGTAGAGCTTGACTTAGATTTGCTCCTACGAGGTTAGAATTAGATAAATCAGTACCAGATAGATCGACTGGACCGAAGTCTCGACCGCTCAAATCTTGTCCTGAAAGATTCAATCCGGACCAATCCCCTTCCATCAAATTAGAATATGCATCCCACAGAGCCATCGGATCTGGTTGATCGGTCCCGCCTGCTGAGAAATTGAGTGTCAATTCCTCCCACGTGAAAGAAATGCTTTCGCTCAGTTTACTATTAGGTGATAATAAAACATCATCTAATCTATTTTCTTCACCTTTGCCAGAACCTGCAATATCAAGTGCATATGCTGCATCTGGACCTGCTGTAAACCCACCATTGCTATACGCTGAAATTGCTGCATCTATGTCAGTACCTGGTAACGATTGTTCACTCCAGCGCAAGACATCTTGATTGTCATCGAGTACTACCCAAACCTGTAAGTTATCGCCACCAGCAGACGCTGCGAGGAAAATACTTGGAGTAGTGGTAGCAACCGGTGTGACCCCGTCATCTAAATATTCAGATAATAGAGAAAGCAATTGGCCCTCGTTGTAGTTTTGCTCAAGTGTAATTTGTAAGTCCGAACCAACCGATGCATCAACGGTTTTCTCATCTACAAGAGTCCCCGTATACCCTTGCACAGCCGCAAGAGTTACGATTGAAAGGGTTAACAGCATAATTACTGCAAGGCGATTAACGGATTCAGTTGAACCTGAACCCTTTAGGCCGCGCTTTACATCGTTTAGCAGAGCGGTGCGACCAAATACCACTTGCATGATTTGTGGCCCTTTAGCACCAATTCTGCCGAGTAGAAGTGCACCGCCAATCCAAAGTGCGAATGGACCGAAAATTCCGATTAATCCTTCGACAAAGAAGTTAGAAATTATTCCATCCTCGCTGCCCTCCATCTCTAGCCATGTATCTACTACTGCCAGCATTCCAAACGAGAAAGCAAGCCAATGCAGCCAGACTTTTGGTTCTGACTTGGTTGTTGTTTTTCGTACTCCTTCTTCAATTTCAAGACCAATGAAATCACGAGCCTTACTTCTTCCGAACAATAGGGCTAGCCCTAGAGTTGTTACAGCAGTCAAGAGGGTTGATGCGATAGTTAAAGTCGGATTGACATCAAAATCACCCATCCTAAACTCCATGAAACCGACCGACGATAGGACGATTGGAACTGCAAATAATGCCAGTAGATATCCCGCGAGCCATGCTACTGAAGACATGACAAATAATTCTAGTAAAACCATACTTTGCAAACTTGAACTATCTGCACCTATAACACGATGAATACTGACTTCTCTTCTCCGTTGTTCAAGTGATAATACAAGACCATAAATCAATACTGAAAGAGAAAGTATCACAATCGGAATCATAATTATGTAATCAAAAATTTGGATTAGGCCAAGGAAAATGTTGAGAAATATTATGCTTCCACCGATGATATCTGTATAGTATAATTTAATACCATCATCTGTATAATCCCCAGATTGAACTTCTGAACCAAGTACTTCTAGCCATTCAGCCGCTGCATCTGTTGATGAAGTAGGTAATTCGCCACGGTCAATTGTTACTCCAAGATACATGTGATCGTTATCGATCAGATTACCACGCTGAGATTCATCTAGTACTTCCCAAGTTGTAAAAATTGGATTTGGCGCAAGAGTCGGGTTACCAAAATCCCATGGTTCATAAACTCCGACAACCGTCAAGTTAGTGACTGTCATTGGCATACGGCAATATATCATTTCATTTGTTTCTGGAGTTACTACACCGTCACAATTATCGTTGGTGACACTGCCTTCAAGCAATGTAGACTCATCGACAACATATAGGAAAGTGAATGACTCAAGGACATCTCCAACATTTGCTTTTGCTTGAGATGCAATAGTTGATGGGAGTATTACTCCGCGTTGTGCACTCATGTTTTCAGGAGTAGGCCATTCTCCCATTCCCGCGATGATGTTTTCACCTAACCGATCAGCAAATTCTCCATCGAATGCCTCTGGTCCAAGGAAACGAACTGAGCGCATATTCGAGATAGGAGGTCCTGCATCGGCTAACTCTGGATAAGCAAAAGTCACATTATTCCAGAAGGGATTTGAATCGTCAACAATTGAATCCATTTCTAGTGGCTGGGCAATAACGAATTCTGGATTGAATAACCCACCACTATGTATTCCTTGACGCCCCAATACAAGCGTACAATCTGTAAACTCGCTGAATCCATCCATCAACTCATCACAGACATCGGTCATAGTTGTAGTGTTATTGGACCAACCCAAAGAGCTCTCAGTAGGAGTTCTAGCGAATTCTATTTTAGCGTCAAATGGTTCCCCTTTGAGAGATTCTTCAAAGAACAATTGTGACAAACCTACTCCGTATGAAAGAACTGTAGTAATTACTAATGATGCTAAGAAGACACCGGCGAGAACTGCAAGCCCTCGCTCTTTGCCTCGCCATGCACTCAATCCTGCAAGTCGTAGTTTACTCGGTGTTTCAGTTACCTTACGCATCATTCGCATAGGGAAGTTTAGGGAATCAGCGAAATCACTTGGCTTCAATTCTTCTAATTGCTTTTTTTGACTCATTCTTCTTCACCCCCAAGTCCCCAAGCAGAACGAATATCAGAGGCTTTAGTCACTCCATCATTCATTAATAACATTCTATCAGCATTAGATGCTAAGTCTGGATCGTGTGTTACCATCAGTATAGAAATTGGATTATCTTTATCGTGACAAAGGTCCTTGAATAATTGTAATACTTCTTTACCACTTGCAATATCCAAATTGCCCGTAGGTTCATCGGCAAGAAGGAGAGGACGATTGCCTGCGATAGCCCGAGCAATCGCAACACGTTGCTGTTGTCCACCCGACAACTGGTCTGGAATATGTGTCATCCTATCTTCAAGACCGACCTTGATAAGCGCAATACGTGCTGCATCTTCAGCATCTTTTGAAGACATGCCCGATAATTCAAGTGCCATGGCAACATTGTCAATTGCAGTAAGATTCTCTAACAAATGGAAATCTTGAAAAATCCAACCGACACATTCACGTCGAATATCGACAACGCTCGAAGGATTTTTCAGACCATAGGATTTATCTTTCAAGGCAATATTTCCACTATCAGCAGGCAATAATCCCCCAATGATGTTGAGAAGAGTAGATTTTCCACAACCGGAAGGACCCATCAGAGCAACTAATTCACCTTGCTCAAGTTTCATGTCCACGCCCTTTAGAACCTCTAAACGGCTGCTACCAGAACCGAATCCCTTCTTCAAATCATCAACAATAAGCATATTAACCAATAATCCTTAGTTGAGGGGTTAATAAATCACTGTTTATGTTCGTGTCAAAAAGTTGCCACAGTCCAATGATTAACACCCACTAAAATATATCGCATTGCCACTGATATATCAAGGAGTACACTGATTGTTTATTCAAGACAATAGCGATATAATTCAGCTCTTAACGCTTAAACAAATTAATCCAGGAAAAGAACTTAATCCCATTTACGAATTCCTGTTGCTCCATAACCAGTTCAACATATTGATCCAAATATTGATCCATTATCACACCTTCCTCGATTCATAAACTAGGCATTGACGCTCATCGATAGAGCCTCTATACAATCCTACACCATAAACGAATGCAGATACTAATTTTGAAAATCCAAAATCAATCCCATTACTAGTTTTCTGTTCATCCATTACTTGCTCAATATATGTTTCTAATTCAATATCCATTTCAATCACTCCGCTGTCGTCTTCAACATCCTCGTAGTGTTAATTGTAAAGCATACCCTATATCAAGAGGCGGTAAAGTTGCCAACACGCAGGTGTAAATCCCAAAGCAAGTGTTTTTTACAACACCTATTCTTCATTTATCCTACGTGATGACATTTCATCGTTGACTTTCAAATTTAGCAGAGTCTCTCCAAACTCGCTAGCATAAGCACATTGGCGCCTAAGTGATTCGGATAACTTAAATTCGAACAAAATAGTTCCCCCTTTCTTGTTACTCTTCATCATGATTTCCTCGTGTGATTCGAGTACTTTCTGGGCTTGTTTTAATTCATTACGAGCTGCTTCTATTCGAGGAGATTCTCGGGTTCGAATATTTATCATCAATTCCTTCAAAGCATCTAACCATTGAGGGATTGAACTCAAAGGGGTCGATTCCAATGATAGTTTCGGCATCTCGAATTCCAAAAGATAGTTGCCGATTTGAAATGCATGGTCCATCATTCGCTCAAGGCTTTTGGCTAGATTGGAGTACTCGAGTGCTTGATGTCTGCTAACTTTCAATGACGAGGCTACCAAATGAGAATCTAATGCAACTCTCACTTGGCGCTCAACCAGATATAACATTGCATCAACATCGGCTTCGCGTTCTGCTACATCCTCAATCAGTTCAATACTTCCTCCATCGAATACCGCCAGGATATCCCGCATCAATGAAACCAGTTGTGAATACATTCTATTCAAACTTGCATACAATGGCATTTCTCCACTATTCATCAAACAAACCATTCTTATCGTACCATCTTCTTCGTCTATTATCTCGAAGCCACGGGTGTTTTTCAAAAAGCGTCTTAATTCAGCTTGGTGCTTTTTATCATTGTTTTGAAAGGCGGTAATGATTATTTCATCAGCCCCCGATATATATGCGCCCATTAGATGATCGTGTAAACTTCCAATGTGAATTTCTTTACAACTTAATACCACTCTCTGATACTTGTTTTCAGCCATATCGAGAGGCGTTATTCTCAATGCACCACTCGGCCTCCAATCGATTCTAAGGGAATCTTTGGCATTGATGGCGTTCTCAACAACCCATGCTTTTGGAAGGCTGATGGTATAAGTTGCCCCACCCGTAAGTTGTACTTTGCGAACCTCATATCCACCTGCACCTTCAGCCATAAACTTACCAATCTATATTGACCTATATAGATTACCTATACTGTTCAATATATACCGATAGCAACTAGACTGGTACATGGAACCAACCACCATACTGCTCGGAACTGCTTTTGTTGTCTGTGCATATATGGCCTGGAACATCGGAGCAAACGATGTCGCAAATGCTATGGGAACTTCGGTTGGTTCGGGCGCTTTGACTTTACGTCGTGCCATTATCGTTGCCGCTGTATTCGAATTTACTGGTGCTGTGTTCTTTGGAAGTCACGTAACTGAAACCATTAGAAAGGGAGTCCTTGATTTTGGCGACGCTGGTTTTACTGAGGAGTTAAGTCAAAAATTGATGTATGGATTTATGGCCGCATTATTGGCTGCAGCTATTTGGCTAACAGTTGCAACAAGATTTGGTATGCCAGTTTCAACCACCCACAGTATTGTCGGTGGCGTAATCGGAATGGGATTATACATTCAACCTTCTTCTGTAAACTGGGATAAGGTAATAGAAATTGTATTGAGTTGGGTTGCTTCACCATTATTAGGAGGAATTCTTGCTTTCGTTTCATTCTTTGTTATCAAGCGACTAATCTTCAACAATGAAGATCCGTTTACACAAACCAAAAAATTAGCACCAATTCTTGCCCTACCTACATTTTTTGTTTTGGGTCTCGCATTCCAATTCAAGGGTCTGAAAGGGTTTTATTCAAACCTTGATGATGCAGGTTATATTGACAAAAGCGCTTGGTTACCTGCAAAGGAAGGCACTACCTTCAATCCATTCACCGATGGTGCATGGATTCCGATTAACAGCCTAGCAGTTGCCCTAGCTATCGGAATGTTCGCAAGTTTCATCCTATGGGTCGTACTAAGGCGTTATCAATTCAAGGAAGAAGGAATGGATGGAGTTGAACGCGTCTTCATTTGGCTACAGATAATCACCGCATGTTATGTTGCATTCGCACATGGTGCAAATGATGTTGCGAATGCGATTGGACCGATGGCAGCGATTTATGATATTGCAACTTCTACAACGGGTACATTGACCGATGGAAACGTCGGAGTACCTCTATTCCTTTTGCTAATAGGTGGTATTGGAATCACAATCGGTGTGGCAACATGGGGCTACAAAGTAATGGATACTATCGGCAAGAAGATTACTCATATTACTCCTTCAAGAGGTTTTGCTGCTGAATTTGGTGCTGCAACAACAGTACTAATTTTCTCAATGCCGTTCCTCGCTGTCCCTATTTCAACAACCCACACTTTAGTCGGTGCCGTGGTTGGAGTTGGACTTGCAGGTGGTGCAGGTGCTGTTGATTTCAGAGTATTTGCAAAGATTGCCGCTAGTTGGGTGGCAAGCCTACCAATATCTGCTGCAGGTGCTGTTATTTTCGTAATCCTATTCGCCGGTAGCCCAGTTAATGTTGCAATAGTTACATTGTCTGCAATCGCAATAACCCTAGGGATAGTAATGCGTCCTGACAAGGAAGAAAGCAGAGACATCTTGATGGAAACACCATTTGAGACTCTTGACTCAACACCGTTTGATATGTTCTATGAGCATGCAAAGTCCGTTGAGAAGACTGTTGAGCATATGCTAACCGCTGTAACAGTAGCATCACAAGGCAAGGATGCAAGCAAACATATCGAAGCGACCATCTCTGCCGAGTTAGACGCTGACAATATCAAAAACAATCTACGCAATCACATCGGAACAGGTGTAAGGATTGCAATCGGGCGTGACACCTTCTTCCAAATGCTCTCACGCCAAGATAGAATTGCAGATTATGCACAAAATGTTGCGGAACAAATCTCGTTTAGAGACTTGATGGCCGATGACCAAGCAAGAGAGAATTTGAAAGCGATGGCCGAATCGGTCCACAAAACTATTCTGAAGTATTCTGAAACAGTGGACCAACTCAATGTTCTAGCTCAATCTGGATTTGCTCCAATGCAAATGGTTATTCTCAAAGAGTTGATTCTGGAAGTTAATGTTCTTGAAAATGATACTGATGGATTTGAAAATAAGGCTGCTGCCTATGTGTTCTCAGAAGGTGATGATAAACCGCTTGCCGCTATGCACATGTATAGAATCCTTCAACGCTTAGATGATGTTGCAAATGCTGCTGAGAAGGCTGCAAATGCATTTTTGCCTATGATGCATAAATAACCAAACCAAAATGGCGATGTTATTCGCTTGACGCTCTTTGAAAGTTAAGAAGAATGTAGATTAAAGCACAGCAAACTCTTCGAGTTTGCGTTTCAAAGGATTGAAAAAAGTCCCGCTATGCTTATTGGTTGCCATTTTGGTTTGGTAAAATGGCCAACAATAGCCTGCACATCACTCATCTGAAATAATTATTTGACACAGATAAAATCTTAGCCAAAATGGCGAACTATACATCATAGCGAGATTACTACTAATCCCTCGATCGCAAAGCTCTGCTTTGCTGTGCTGCCATCGTTTTAAATCCAAACAATCGAGGTTCGTCGAGCGAATAACATCGCCATTTTGGTTTTGAATTTGTTTTCTCAATGAATTGCTTTAATGAGAAGTGATGCTAGGCCAAAGATACCGAGCCAACTCCCAAAGTGCAAATTCACAAACCTTTAGCCAATTAAAAAGAGGCATCAGGGGGCGGATTTGCCCAGCGAGGAATCATGGCTGTGGAAGTGAAACCGATGGATTTAGCACTCAAAGCAAAGTTACAGAAACAACGTTACCACATTGTTGGAGAACATGGTGGTGTCAAAATCTGCCATTGGACCAAAGAATCACTGCTTAGAGACCGTCAATGCTACAAAGGCAAATTTTACGGAGTCGCTAGCCACAGTTGCATGCAAATGTCTCCGGTGGTCGACCAATGCAATCTCGCTTGCACTTATTGCTGGAGAGAACCACATATGGATTCCCTAGAACTATCTGACCAGGACCCACTTGACATGTTGTATGAATCAGTACGTGCGCAACGACGATTATTGTCTGGATTCAAAGGTAATGATAAGGTTCCAAAGGACAGATGGTTAGCTGCTCAAAATCCAAAGCACGTCGCTATCTCCCTAAATGGAGAACCTACTCTCTATACACGCCTTAGTGAATATATGGAATTGTGCCACGAGCACGGAATGACAACGATGTTGGTGACCAATGGAACCCTACCTAAAGTGATCGAAAATCTCGACGTTTTGCCGACTCAACTATATGTTTCAGTCGATGCTCCTAACAAGGAAATTTTTGATGCTGTATGCAAGCCAAAATGGAATACAAATGCATGGGATAAATTCGAGGAAACCATCGACCTATTGCCGTCATTGGATACTAGAATCGTTTGCCGTCACACATTGATGAAAGGCATCAACATGTCTGATAAAAATATTGAAGAGTTTGCAAAATTAGATTTGCGGGCCGACCCAGATTTCATTGAAAACAAGGGCTATGTCTACGTTGGACATAGTAGAGAGAACTTAGCCGCTGAGAATATGCCAAGCCATGAAGACATCATGAATTTCAGCAATAAAATCGCCCCATTGACAGGAAGAAAGGTTCTCTCCGATTCAAAACCTAGTCGAGTTGCTTTGGTTGGCACTGAAATGTCACCAATGCAAATTCCTATCGCTACCAAGTTCTTCCCCGATGATTTGGGAATTG
>Ga0307993_1000644_pt1 | contig 11904 bp, 18 predicted proteins | sample EllFjometagen260_FD_203163 | JGI IMG/M metagenome (GOLD analysis project Ga0307993, IMG submission 203163) | Marine microbial communities from Ellis Fjord, Antarctic Ocean - #260 | ecosystem: Environmental > Aquatic > Marine > Unclassified | place: Southern Ocean | collected 2014-11-02 | reverse complement strand
ACTAATAGTTCTTTAATCTTCATGTTCTTATCTCTCCACTGGCAATTCATAAAACGTAAATCTGGATTTGTATCCATCTTCCTTAAATACTTTACCCCAACCAACTCTACCGTAAGACTCTATGATGTCACAACCGTTAGTCTTTGCAAACTCTTGTATATCTTTTAGCATAGGTGCTTTCCACAAAGGTAAATCTTTACCCCCTGTGAAGTGCATGATTAAGGCTCTAGTCTGAGGGTAGTCCATTACCTCTGTGATAGAGAAGCCTAACACCTCTTCCCCCTCATGAGCTAACCAGAACTGCTGGCTACCCTTTTTATACTCTGTTCTAATATCATTAGTTGTGAATCTACCGTAAGTATACTCAGCAGCCACTTCCATAAAAGGTTTTACTTTAGTCCAGATACTATCTAAATCTGTTGGGCGTATGTAGGTTATTTCCATTATCTTATCCATTAGCGCAATTCAAACCAAGAAGTGTCAGTACCACTTCCTCCAGAAAGACTATATGTAACACCATTAGGGATTATGTATGTTTGAGTTTGGGTAGTTCCAACATCATTCGTACCCGTAGTACTCCACCTACCTACATTAAGACCATTTATAACCATATATGTAGTCCCTGCAGAAGCAACTCTGTATACTGCAATTGCAACTTGTATAGGACTGCCCGTAGAATTAGTATAAGTTACTCCAGCATCCCTTGTACTGGTAACATCCTGCCAAGTCTGGTCAACACCGATAGATTTATGAGTAGTACTTGCCCAGTTTGTGCCATCAGATGTTAATACATTTCCAGAGGTGCTAGGGGCAACAGATGAGATAGCAGAAGTGCCTTCCCCAATAAGTACACTGTTTGCAGTGTGTGTAGAAGCACCTGTACCACCATCGGCTACCGTTAGGTCAGTAATACCTGTGATAGTTCCACCAGTGATAGCTACAGCATCAGAGTCTTGACTAGCAATTGTTCCTTGACTAGCAGCTACAAAAGCAGTTGTAGCTATTTGAGTAGTGTTGGTTCCTGTAGCTGCTGTTGGTGCTGTTATGTGATTTGTTACAAAAGCAGTTGTAGCTATTTGAGTTGTGTTAGTACCTATTGCTGCTGTTGGGGATAGTGGGGCTCCCGTCAGTGTAGGGGATAAGGTGTTTGCCTTTGTCCCTACAGCAGTTTGAATAGCATTGTACTCATCATTAATCTCTGTACCACTGACAATCTTTAAAGGGTTCCCTGTAAGTAACCCATCCTTTACTGCAAAATCCGTACTCTTTATATAATTTGACATATTTAGATTACCCTACCTAATTTAACATAAACATCTAATCGTTGCACACTGAATGGCGCACCATTAATCTCTGCTTCAATACCAGCTTGTAGTACAACACCACTACCACCTGCTGGAGCTTTTACATTCTCTATCCTCGTACCACCACTATACTCTGCAATATCATATTCAGACGAACTGTACTCATAAACAGTACCAGTTGTTGAAAGGACAAAAGGGTATGAGGTGTAGTTCTCAGAGTAGTCTACCCCTACCTTAACAACAAAGGTTTGACCTTCTGGAGCAATCAAGGTTGTACCTACTCTCTTAACAACTTTAGTGTTAGCACTTTGACCTAAGTCTGAGTGGTTTGTAAAGTAACTAAACCTATACGAAACACCATTGTCTTGATAACCAAAGTATTCTGCTATACCATTTGCTTGTGTAGTCAATAACCTCTTGTTAAGGTTGTCATATAAGTATGAAGTATGGGTTGTGTTATTCCAAGTGGTGACTCTGTATGAACCATCCTCAAGGATAGCCTTAGTATTAAAACAGTACACAGCCTTAGAGCTAGGAAAGGCTAGTAAGTAGAAGGCTGAAGTTGGGGAGTAGACAGCTTTTATACTTTGTGGGTCAGCAGTATTGTCTACCAATGTTGCTAAGTCATCCCTCACATTCTTAGAGATATCTCGTAGTGGTTGAGACTTCTCTTGAATAGTCCTACCTAAACTTCTAACTCCTGTACTAGATAAGAATAAGATGTCAGTACCTGTACTTTGTATACTATCCCTAGAGATACATCCGATACCCTCAATAGTCTCTACTAACTGAAGTGTAGTTACATCAAAGCTACCTTGGAAGGAATCATTATCTTTAAATATAACAATAGAGTTTTTACAGAATACAATTAAAGCACCGTTGTGTGCACCTAAGCCTACGATAGTATCGCTATTAGTACTGAATGTACCTGCAATGTTAAGGGAGCCAGCACTACCAGAACCCCACTTAGAGCCATCTAGTAAATCTGAAAAGTATACAGTAGTCTTATTAGACGAGGTATCAGCAGCCCACAACCTTCCATAAGCGGAAAGAACGGCATTAGCTTTTGGAGCAGCTCCAGTAAAGCCAGTTTTAGTATCGATAGATTTAAATTCACTAGCAGTTGTTTCATTTGTATAGTATAGAGGTTTATAATCTCTCTGGAAGAAGTACGCACTATCGTTTAAGGTAGCAGCTTGCCAACCCCCTGCGGATATCGTGTCAGTTGTAGTGGGGGTTATGGTTAATAAATCTTCATACCCTTTAAACAGTAGAGTACTACTCCAAGTTAGGTAAGTGCTTGTGCCAGCAAGGTCTATGAAGTTGTGAGCTCCTAGTAGGTTTAACCCTACATTGTCACCAGCTACTGTGTCTCTCTTACTAGTACGATAAGCCCAACCTTTACGAGAGCCTAGTCTACCGTACTTATCTATTAAACAGTTATCAGCTTGTAGTGCAAAACCTTCTTGCAAGGTAACCCCTGAGTCTTGAGTGTTTAACCCAAGAAAGCCTGGAGCTTCTAATGTCATTGGTTGTAATGGTTTAGCCATAATTATCGTGTACTCACTATTCCAGTAGTTTCTTCTAAGGTAAGGATAACACCTACGCCAGTAGCACCAGCACTTCCCTCGATTGTATCACCTGCTTCTAGGTATGTAAAGTTACCATCCCCTAAGATTATATGCTCTCCTGCTGACAAAGACTTAGACCCAAGTACCACAACGATTTGTTCTACATCAACGTTACTTGTATTCTTACGGGTGGCTCTTACTTTAATAATAACATTGCTAGTTGTAGAACCTGCTGAGTTAGAAGCAAAAGTCATTAACCACTTAGCATCAGTGTTGTTAGGGACTGTATAGATGACTTCGTTTGAAGTAGCTAGAGAGGCTTTAAATACGGACCTTGCCCTCATACTGAGTACCACCTTGTTTCTTCTATGTGCTTGGCAGAGTCTAGGGCTACTGCATCACTTAAGGATTGTTGAGCTTTACTAAAAGCAGAGCTAGAGGATACACCACCATCCTCACCACGCTCTTCAATTGCCATAGCGTAGGCTAGTAGTTCTACTGGTTTATTTGGAACGACTAGCTTGTCAGAGTCTTCAACTAACTCTTGATTCCTTTGAACAATATTAAACCTCAAGTCATAGGCTCCATTAGGAATAGGGTAAACATCTACTTGTGTATCCCCATCTGAAGAGATACCGTTAAAACTATAAAACCTAGGGGACCCCTTCTCAGGAGTAGTAGCTAGGAAAAGTTTATTAAATTCATGAGCAGTCTTATACTCCATAAAGAAGTTATCAGTATCATTAAGAACGTCTAAGACTGTTAGGCTGTTCTGAGTACCATTTAGTTCGTATGCAAAGATGTCCTCTGTGGTAGTAGCCGATAAAGTATTACGTAGAGCAGACCAATTCCATGTAGACTCTACTAGCTCCTTTGCATCATTAACTAGATAAGAGAGAAGAGATGAGTATGTTGTCTCTAATACAGTACCAACTGTTCTTTCTCTTAATCTAATTAGTAGTTTGTTTACTATTTCTAAGTGAGTCATTTAAATTCCTATATATTATATCACATTTAGACAAGTTTGTCAAGGTTTATTTTTATTAAGATGCTTTTGCTATTTGAGAACCAAAGTAGAACTCTACTATTAGAGAACACCAAGAGAATATTTCATCAAACTTATATAGACCCTCTACCTTTACCATCTCTATTGTGTCACTAGCTTTAAAGAGTCCTAAGAAAGAGAACCCCTCCTTAACAACAGGGATAGTAGTATCTACCCCAAGGAGTCCTGCTAGTGGGTAGACTGCTACCATACCTAAAATAACAAAGATTAGTACACGTCTGTTAAGAGCTGCCATAGGGCTCTCATGGTTCGATTGACCTCTAGCCTTACTCATGATATTAGATTTAACAGTCATAGCCTCTAGCATCATCTTATGTGCGTCTGAAGCCTGTTGTGACTTAATAGCTGATAGCTTCATTAGAAAGCCTAAAAGAATAGGGGCTACGTTTGCTATAAAAGAAATCATCTTGTTAATGCCTCCAGTAAACCTACGTTATCTATTACATAAAATGCTAGCCCACCAGTTGCTAACCATTTAATCTGGTTAAGGCTTGCCTTGATTGAGTCTAAGTCATCATCCATTCTATCTAGCTTATTGTAGAAGTGTTGAATGTCTCTAGTATGTTCTTTAAGTGTAGTCTCTATAACCGCGCAGTCATGTTCGTTCATTGTTGGCTAACCTTTGTTATTTATTTTAAAGTCTTGTCTAGAGTAGATGAAATCTTTTTCTCTATGGCAGGCAACAACCTAACTCCTGAGTAGCCTATCACAAAAGCAATTGCATACGAGAATGTTGGATGTATAGCGCAGGACTCAATTAGTGGTGGTATAAAAAAGACAGTAGAGACCAGTGCGATTACTATGTTTAAAAACAACTCTCTCCTTGCCCTATTACGTTCCACCAACCACTTAATATGCCCTCCCTTCGGCCTTTTACCAGAAAGTTTTTTAGTGTTGTATTGGACTAGGCCCCCTGCAACTGAAGCCAACACTATCAAAATATCCACTAATCATTTCCTTTTGGATACTTAGTTTTAACCGCAGTGATAGCATCATCAAGAGTAGTTGTACCATTCTGTCTGTCCCAGTAAGCCATGTCAGCTTGTTGGGTTAGAGTTGGGTATGCTTTTGCCCTGTCTCGTGAGTATTGTTTGCTATCGTATTCTGCTTGGAGGCGGGTTACTTCTACTGTGATTAAGTCTTTGTCTAGAACTACTATGTTACCCTTAGCATCATATGCATCTTCACTAATACTATTGACATTTTTATGGGTGTTATAAATAGCTTGATGATTCATGCTAGTATCTCCATCAATGTAATATTAATTGAACCTTTATTCCAAGCAGTAGAATCTCCACGTCTCCCTGAATATACAGTACCACTTGACGCATACACACCTAATTTATAAGTAATAGCGGATGTAGTACTAGGTGCATCTAACTTTCTTACTGTAACTTCTTTTGTATCAGAGCTGCTTGATATAAGCATTTCCACCATACCATTATCACCAGCCGCCGTTAGATTAGTAGCATCTCTAAATATTGAAACTGGTACTTGTATAGCAGTGCTAGCTGATAAAGAACAAGTTATTGTAACTAATATTTTAGAAGTAGATAAGGTAGGTGTTATTGAAGCACCCGTCCCAAATACGGTCATAGAAGTAGCTGTCGTACTAATAACCCCTGATTGGATAGATTCAACTACTTGAACTACTTTACCAACTGTACCAGTATCAAAGTTATCACTTCCTCTTATTACGCTAGCCATTAGACTAACCCTTCAACAATAGCCTTTAACTCATCAACACTCTTGCCATCAGCAGTAGCTGTCATATCTCTTAGTGTTTGTTTGCTGGCTACGATAGCTGAGGTATCACCATTAACTTCTACTGCTCGTGTGTAGTCAACATCAAGTGCTTCTAGTAAAGGTTTACGATATACGCGAATAGCATCCTTTGTAATCTCTGCTGCTTTGGTGTTATTTACTGTAATTGTCATTTTGTTTCCTTATCTAAAAATTATTATACTTGTTGTATCACTATCATAAACAAGTGACCCTGCATGAAAAGCAACTCTTACAGAGCTAGTTGTTCTATTAGAAAAAGCAGTGTCTGTATTTAAAGTTCCTCCAGCAAATTCTGAAAGAAACCTACCATTACCAGGAACTGCCATACCAGCTATGGCATAATTAGCATCTGCCATTGCAGTGGTAAAGTTTACTGTATAGTCACCAGTTCCATTATCAGTGATAGAACTAACATTATAGCTCGCTCTAATAGCAGGTGTTCCCGTACCATCAAAATTTACCCATGCAGAACATAACCTAGTCTCTACAGAATCCCCACCTAGAGTAGGGATAGCACCTGTACTCGTTTCAAAGTTATCTGATACTACTGAGCTAGCCATTATGCTTTCACCACCCAGTCAGCTACATCTGTCTCTTCCCAAGCATCTCTAAATGTTCTGTCAGAGGGTACATCAGCAGTGTCTACAATCCTGTACTTAGAGCCTACTGGTATATCCTTGATGCAGAACGCAGCCGTGTGTTGTGGAGAGGGAACGATGACTCCAATAGAAGCCCCGTTGTCGTTTGTAATTAAAATTCTTTGCGTCATTTTGTTTTCCTTTAACTTGAATATATCTGCACATTAACAATAGACTGGTCTTGAATAAGGGCGGAAGCTGGGTAGCCGACACCTATTCTTAAACTTGAAGTTGTGTAGACAGCGTTGTTTGCGCCTCGCTTCCAAGCCCCGTAAGCATAGCCATCTGTCTGCCCCGCAGTGCCTATATCGGTAGCCGCCAACGATGCACTATAATTAGCATCTGGCATAGCCGTAGTAAACGAAATAGTATAATTACCTGTGCCATTATCGGTAATTGAGCTTACGTTATAACTATCTCGAATAGCTACAGTGCTTGTACCATTAAAGTTTACCCATGCTTTACAAACCTGTGTTGAGTTAGTGTCTACAAGCTCATCTGTGTTTAAAGTCACAGCCCCTTTTGATAGTGTGTCTACTACTAAATTAGAAGCCATTATGCTACCTCTCTATTTGCTTTCATTAGATTACAATCCATCTGCCGTCAACCGTCACGGTATAAGTATCAGCAATTGTAATATCACCAATAGACATACCATTCGTACCTGACGGTATTGTTATATTTTCACTAATAGTCTGTGCGTTTGTTCTTATAATGCTATTAGTACCAAGGCTAGGACCACCTGCAGCAGATAAGTCTGCAATAGACTGAGCTGTAACGGTTTTAAGATTACTTGAATCACTTGCATCTTGTACAAGAACTTTATCTGTAGTTGCAACAGTAACTGCTGTTAAAGTTGCCCCACTTAACGTTGCTTGTGCTGTTTGCCAAGATGCAGTTGAGCCGTTAGTCTGCAAATACTTACCTGAGTTCCCTGATTGTGATGGGAAGGTATCTCCATCAGCTCCATCATCTCCATCAGCTCCAGCAGCTCCTGTAGCTCCTGTAGCTCCTGTAGGTCCTGTAGACCCTGTAGGGCCAGCTACTGTTGAATCAGCTCCAGCAGCTCCAGCAGCTCCTGTAGCTCCTGTAGACCCTGTAGACCCTGCAGGTCCAGCCACTGTTGAAGCAGCCCCTGTAGGTCCTGTAGCACCTGTAGCTCCTGTTGCTCCTGTTGCCCCTGTAGCACCTGTAGCACCTGTAGGAAGTCCTAAACTTAGAACCCCTGTACCTGAATTGTAGCTAGAGGTAGAAGAACCTCCAGCAGCTACCGTAGTGGTTGCTGTGGTTAAGGCTGTTAGTTCAGCAGCACTTGCTGCTGCATTCGTAGCAGAGGTACTTGCTTCACTTGCTTTAGTTGTTGCTGTACTTGCGGAATCACTTGCACTTGTTTCTGAGACTAATGCTTCATCTCTATACCTTTTAGCATCTGCTGAAAAACCAGCTACTTCATCCCGCGTTACATCTGTGGATGAGTCACCAGACCCACCAGAACCTCTATAAATTGCCATGTATATGTAACCTTATTTTTGAAGTTGTTAAAGATATAAAGATGAAGCAGGTAGGTTTCCCCACCCACTCCAAGCTAACTAAATGTTACTTAGTTAGGCACTGCAATAACTAAACCAGACTCTGGTCTAAGAACTGCTGTACCATAAAGAGTATCAGAAGTAAATAGATTTGCTAACCACTCTTGTTTGTACTGAGTTTGTGAACGAACACCCAATTGCTCTGCTAACACTAGAGCATCTTTGTGACCTAAAACAGCACCACGAGTATCTACAGCAGAAGCTGAGTTATCAGCAGCAGTTTCTACTACAGGACAGTTGCTTGATACATATACATCAACACCGTATAGTGAACCAATTTTACCATTCTGAACGCCACGACCATCTACAAAATCACTAGATTGATAACGGTCAATACCCATGATAGTGTTACGTACTGATGGTGGGATAACTAAGAAACGACCGTCCATAGGTGTATCATTGTCATCTAACTGTTGGATAGCACCACGTAGGGCTAAGTCAGTGAATACATCAGTAGCAGCTACAGTATCGACTGCATAAGCAGCAAGACCATTAGCAGCATCAACATAGAAAGAGTTGTTATGAACATAGCTTGAGCCATCGCCATTACCAAAAGATTTACTTAAGTCAAACAAATCAGTATCGACTTGTTTAGCTAGGGCATAGCCAGCATCATCTGTGTAGAATTTACGTAGTGATGCAAGAGCTTGAGTCTCTGCAATGTCTTCAATCAAACGAGAGTACTCGTAATGTTTATTGACAGTTACAGTAACTTCAGATTCTGTAGCAGCGATTAGTGATACTTGTGTAGATGCTGCTTTTGCAGAAGCTGCGCCACGAGTTGGTTTAGGGATGTGTAATGTATCACCCTTTTTACCAGTCATAGGCATGCGGTTAACGAGGTTAGCTAAAATTAAGTTTGATTTATAGGCTGCTACAATCTCATCACTCCACAGTTCTGGGATGAAGGTTGCTGCAGTTGTTGTTGTTACGTGTGCTGTTCCTAGTGCCATTTTAAAATACCTTTATAATTAAGAAGTTGTGTTACTTTACCCTTTTCTCAGCGTATGCTTTTGTTATCTCATCGGATAACTCAAGATACCGAGCAGGGTCAGTTTGCATTAAATTAATAATATCAGAACGTCTGTACAGTTTCCTTGATTTGGTCTCACCTGAGCCAGTAGCAGAACCTGTGGAAGCAGCCTTACGCTGTTGTTTCCTATTGGTATCTTCATTTTGGGTAGAGTCTTTTATAACTTTTTGTCTCTCTTTCCAATTTGATAAGAGTTCATTAGCAGAATCATAATCAAAGCCTGAGTGCGCTCTTTCAAATAACTCTAGTCTAACTTTTGAGTCCTTAACCCAACTAACAAAGGCTTCATTATTTACTACTTCTAAATAATCAGGATGATTATCAGTAAGTTTAGTAGTAATGTCCTGTTGTTTTAGGGCTTGCTTAATTTCCTTCAGCTCTTTTGCTTGCTCGCTGTTTTCAATTGAGCGTTGGATATACTCTTCTGGTTTGTCAAATAAATCTAAATCTTCTTGCTTAGGTTTGCTTTCCTTGTTCTTGTGGGTTGTTGCTGCAAGTCCGTCCTTTACATATTTGTCAATAACACTACGTAAGTCACCTAACTCATTACCCTGTCTGCTGATATGTTTCTCAGCTTCTTGGTGCATCTTAATAACATCAGGAATAGATTTACCTGAGTACTTCTGCAAAGCTGGGTCTGGTGCTTCTTCTTCTTCTGAAACCTCTTCATCTACTTCAGGAGAATTGTCTGCTTCTAGTGCAGAGCCTCCTTCCATATCTTCAAATGATTCCTTAGTGCTACTAACCTCTTCTGTTTCAAGGTCTGCTTCTTGCTCTTCAACTAAAAATTTTGCTGCCATTGTATTAACTCCGTACTTATAAAAGTATTATGGATTATTGTGATTGTGAAGAGTTCTCATGTTTCCTTGCCCACCTAATAGATTCCCCAGGAAAATTCCCAGAGATAGCATCTAATTTACAAGCAACAGGAGAAATTATCTTCACAGCTTCTTTCCCACAAACCTCACATTCTACAGACTCTATTGCTGTGTCTATAAAACGCTCCGTTGTGTGGCCTTCTTTGCATTTAAAATCAAACATTCTACGAGGCAAAATTATTCTCCTGTTCTTCAGAGATTATCTGGTCGTAAGCAGCTCGAGTATTAAACTCAAAGTTCAAGATGTTCTTCAGAATGAAAAGTTGTCCTTGCACATGTCGCAAGTGTTTCTCATCTTCCAAACCCTCTATACTGAACCCTTCTAAGTTTTCTTTGATAGTGGCTGTAAATTGCTCCCAGCCATCTGTACCAAACAAATCAAAAAAGGTTTCATAGTATTTTTCGTCTTCTAGATTCATTTATGTATGTTTACTTTCTGCCCATCATCTGCATTTGTGCAATAACTTCATTGGACTCTACATCTGCGGCTTTAATGAGGTTGCCCTCTTCTTTAATTTTAAGTTCAGCAATCTTAACAGCTTTCTCAAAGTCATCTACAGGAGTATTCTTAGACATGGCAGCGATACGTCTTGTCTCTTCCTCGAAAGGTAAGAGCTGAGTCTCAACGTTATTCTGTTGTACTCTTGATTGAATCTCTGCTGCTTCTATCTGAAGTTTCTGTACTTGAGCTTGTGCTAGTTGTAGCTGAAGCATTAACTGTTGTTGTTGTGCTTGCTGCTGTTGTTGAGCTTCTTGTTGTTTCTCAGGAGTATCTGCATTAGCTGCTCTAATAGTAGCCAAGATAGATTCTCTGTTTGTAAGGTTCATAGACTCTACAATAGACTCTACTAACATTGGATACATTGGAGAATCCGCAGGCATAGTCTGTAGCAACTGTACTAGCTGTGTGACCTCATATTCTCTAGCAATAATACCTAAAGAGTTAGATGCAACAAATTTGTAGTCCTGTACTGGATAAGTCTCAGGGTCAAACTGCATGTACCTGTAAATTGCTTTATGGATAAACGGTACTAGGAAGTTCTCTTGGAAGTTTAAGAGAGTTCTCTTATGCCGCTTGATAACAGCACCTAATGCCATTGAGATACCAGAAGCAGTTGCCTCTCCACTCAACGCACCTTGGAAGCCTACAGTATCTACAGCACCTGTTGCTTGCTGTACCATGTTCTGTAGCTGTTGTCCTTGTGCAAAAGTAATCTGGTCCACTGCACCAAACTTAAATGGTTGTAGAATCTCTGAGGGATTACCGTTAGTAAGGAATGTCTTACCCGGTTTAATGTCGAACTTAGCACCTCTAGGCATACGAGAAGCATCAATAGCCATCATAGGATGTACTGTAAGTGCTAGGGCATCAATACGCGCTCTAAGCTCTGTATCTAGTGCTTTCTGGCTGTTATAGCCCTTCTCACAGACACCACGACCCCAGAACTTACTAGGTACTGTATCCCATTGGAATGCTACGATAGGTCTATCCTGCATCATAAACGGGTTAGCTTCTACTTTTAAGATAGTTTCCCCGTTAGCAATAATAACAATAGCTTCTATATAAGAGTCATCGTTACTAACCTCATCAGGGAATAGGGATTCTAACTCACCCTCTTCTTCTTCATTCTCCATCTCAGCTTCAAATAAACTTTTAGGCACTAGTCCGTAGTACTTAGTAAGGCGTACCCTGTTGTCATCTTGGTAGCTTGTGTCCTGGTCTGGTTCTAGTTTGTCATCTGTAGGAGCTCTGTCAATCTCTACATCTCTGTAGATACCATTATCAATATCAATCTGTACTTGATGTGCAGGTACAAACATGTCTGTAGCACAGCCAAGTGCCTCTTCAATGCTTGATGCTACTGGGTCAATCAAGAAGTTCTGAGGAAGGATAGGTCTTATCTTAACGATAAACCTTTCTTTTTTATTTACACCTACAGCTTGCATTGCACCATCCATCACTGGCTGGCTAGCAGGTGTATACTCTATAACATCATCTAAGTAGACTTCACCAATGCCTGTACCATAGACAGCACTGTT
>Ga0307993_1000643_pt1 | contig 11926 bp, 20 predicted proteins | sample EllFjometagen260_FD_203163 | JGI IMG/M metagenome (GOLD analysis project Ga0307993, IMG submission 203163) | Marine microbial communities from Ellis Fjord, Antarctic Ocean - #260 | ecosystem: Environmental > Aquatic > Marine > Unclassified | place: Southern Ocean | collected 2014-11-02 | reverse complement strand
ACAGATGGAGTAATTCATTCACATATACATTAATAGAATCAAAAGACATTATATAAGTTCTAATACTTATATTAAAGGAAGTTATACTAATCAAGGTTACCCTAATTTTAAAAAGGTAATTAAAATGATATTTAAAGATTTGTTTAAAGACAACAACGATATTAACGAAAAATCAGTAGTAGGTTTTGCATCATTCGCTGTAATGGTGTTCTTCGCAATCACAGATTTGGCAACTGGATATTTTGGAAAAGATTTAGTTATTAATGAATTTATTTATAATTCATTTGTAATTATTACTCTTGGTAGCTTCGGTATTGCTGAAGTTGGTAAGATGTTCGGTAAAAAAGAATAAAGAATTTAATAATTATTTAATGAATAGATTTAAAACGATTTCACCTCTTGATATGAGTGAATTCTATGTTACAGAAGAAGAAAAAACTACATTTCATCCCAATGATTGGAATATGCCATTGCCATGGATATCTACATTCATCTATACTCACATAAAAGGAGAATTCTGGGGATTTAATGAAAACATCGAACCCAAAGAGAGGCCTAGAGTACTTCAAATAGGATGTGCACAAGGATGGGATGCTGTAGAAAACGCAAAAATACTAAAACTTCCTTTTATTAATGGTGAACTTCATGTAATTGATTGGTTTATGGGAAACCTTACAGTTGATTCTGAAGAAGAATGGGCTTATAATGAGGATAATCCAACAACTTGGAAGGCACATTTATGGAGTGAAGCGAAAAAATTCGGAGTAAGTGATAGAATAACTGTATTCGAAGGAGATTCACGAAAAGTAATTCACAGTACATTAGATAATTATTATGATATCGTCTTTATAGATGGAGGTCATGAGTATGATATAGTCAAATCAGATGTGGAAAATGGATACAAGAAACTTAAAAAAGGAGGAATCATGGTATTGGATGATTTTTCTGGTGATGAAACTACCTATGATGAATTCGATATAAAGAATGCAACGGAAGAGATGTTATCTAATGATACTTATAACTTCAATGGTAGGAGAATACACATTGGTGTAGTAAAGGCAGTACATGAGTTTTTTGATGGAGATTATATACCTCTCTCATCTCATGGTAAATGTTATCACATTAAAAAATAATATACAAAATTGATCACATCAGAACAAAAAGAGTTTTTAATAACTGAGGGATATCTATTGGTTGATAGTATCGAACTTGCAAACGAAGAGTTTCTGCAAGCCGAGAATGCATTAAATAATAGAATAAACAATGGTGATTTCACTAATTTAGTTTGGAATTCCAAAAAAGATGATGTTGACCATCCTGTGATTGTGGATGATATACCTACATTATTTCCCAATATAGTATCGAATAAAGATGAGTGGACGGGTAGTTTATCTGATTTAGAAGAATTCCATCAATGGATTGTTGATAACTTTAATAGTGATTTATCTAATCCAATGGGAGTACAACTTTGGTTATATACAAACCAACCAACTCCTTTATTTATCGAATTCAAAAAACAATTAGCAGCTGATGTGTATGATGTAGAATATGGAACATATAATGGAGAAACACAGGCCGAATTTACGTTATATTTACCAGGTGGCGCCACCCCACTACATCAAGATGGATGTACAAGTGGGAGAATGTGTGTTACTTTAACATATTTTAATAAAGATTGGGAAGGAAACGGAGGAGACTTCAAATTCACAGATAAGCATGGAAAGGTGATAACACATCATCCCAAATATGGAAAAACATTAATATTAGATTTCACAGATAAAAATGCAATCGAACGTAATAACATATATCATGAAGTAACACGAATTGAAAACAATTTTAGAAGATATTGTTATTTGGATAGTGTGAATTCATAAAAAGAATAGAAGAACTCACTTCGACCGACAACGGAGTGGATAAAGAAAACCTCTCAAGAAATTCGGAGGTTTTTTGTTTTTATATATTTATATGTAATGAAACAAAAAGTTGTATTAATATTGGTTACTGGTATAATGATATTACTAATTCTTGTAGTAATCGGAGATTTCTATCTTGCAATAAAAGATGGAAGAGTCATGAACAAAGACATAATACATCTTTTGCAAATAACAATAACCGGATTGGTAGCCATCATTGGTACTTATTTTGGTATGAATACTAATAAAGAAGAAAATTAAATAAAAAAGTTATATAATATGGCAGTATATTGGTTCACAGGACAACCAGGAGCAGGTAAGACAGTATTGGGTAAGAAATTACACAACTTCTTAAAAACAGAAAAGAGAAATTGGAGAAGAGATGTGTTTCATTTAGATGGAGATGACCTTCGTGAACTAACAGTAAACAAAGATTACTCAGAAGAGGGTAGGGTGAACAACATCCGAAATGCCCAAATGATTTCAGAGTACCTACATGACAATGGATGTGATGTTGTTGTATCACTTGTTGCACCATATGAATGGTTACGAGAAGAATTCAAAGAAAGAATTGGAATACATGAATTCCAAGAATTCTATGTCCACACTTCAGAGAAACGAGATAGAGATCATTTCCACACAAAAGACTACATTGCACCTAAGACGGAATTTATCAATGTAGATACTACTAAAGATTCTCCTGATATTTCTTTCTCAAAAATAATCAATACATTAACAAAATCAGATAAATTGTAATGAAAGAACTTATATGTATAGGAACTTCATTTACATGGGGCGATGGTGTATGTACTGAGCGAGATTCTAAATTAATCAAATTATATAAAGAACGATATGGTGTTGATGTTAGTAGAAAAACTCATAGTTTCCCATCCATATTAGAAAAGTTATCTGGAATTAAAACTCGTAACGTAGGAAAATGTGGTTCATCCATTGAGTACTTAATACGAAATGTTGAAGAATTGTTAGAAACGGAAGATTTATCGAATACTAAATTAATCTTAGAATATTCCAATTGGGGCAGAAGTGAATTATACTGGGTTAAGGGTAAGAAATATGTAATAGCAAATTGGGGACATAGAAACGGAGAAGATATAACAAATGGTTTCGAATCATGTATCACAGAAGATTACGCTCATCAATTTGATAACACACCATATACACAATCAAACTTGAATTCAATTATGGAAGTATATGATAAATATTTGGATGAATTCCATGATGAAAAACTATACATGATACAGAGTGATAGATCATTTTTAAATTTATTATATAAATTATCTGCAAAAAATATAGATTTTGTAATAGTACCACTACAACACTATTTCTGGCCAGAAATGGAACTTGATACTATTGTTACTGATAATCATATAACTTTTAAAAATGGAGATAATGATTATTATGGTTTGGAATCATATTGTGGACACTATGGTTTAAGAACAATGGATTTAATATCCGATGTAGAACCACATAATGATAACGGACATCCTTCTATTCATGGATATGATATGATTGCAAATGTAATATATAAAAACTTAAAAGAAAATGGCACAATATAAAGCACAAGCATCATTCAAATCCTCATCAACAGAGGTAAAGTATTCAATGTTCGTAGGAAGATGGCAACCTCTTCATCCAGGACATTTGTGGTTAATCAATGAAAGATTAAAAGAAGGTAAAAACGTTTGGTTGGCAATTCGAGATGTTAAACCAGATGAGAAAAATCCATGGACGGCTCAAGAAATTGAAAAAATGGTACACGAAGGTGAACTAAAAGATTTAATCAAAGAAGGTAAGGTAGTAACATCAATCATACCAGATATCGAATCTATCAACTATGGTAGAGGAGTTGGATATGATATCATAGAACACATACCACCAACCGAAATAGGTGAAATATCAGCAACCTCAATTAGAAATCAAATGAGAAAAGATGGTAAGTTATAAAAGACACATAGCAAAAACAATATCATGGAGAATAATTGGTACACTTGATACCATCCTTCTTTCATGGATAATCACAGGTTCATGGAAACTCGGATTATCAATTGGTGGAGTAGAAGTAATCACTAAAATGATTCTTTATTTTTTCCATGAAAGAGTGTGGTATCGATTTAGTAAATTTGGAATTAATCCAAACAAAAAACAATAAAATGAAAGAAGACTCAAACCATACAGGTTCACTAGTTGAATCAGCTCTTCACTCAAATGATAGAGATGTACCCAAACCAAAATATTGGAAAGAAACATACGATATAGATGATATTAAATCATACAAAGATGTTCCTGGTTGGATAAATGATGCTGAGTTTATCTATGAAGAAATGGTTAACCAGGCCAATGACGGAGACCATTTTGTAGAGATTGGTGTTTTCCTTGGACAATCAACTACTCGTATGTGTGAATTGATGCGTGATAGCAAGAAGAATATTAAGTTTGATGCTATTGACATTTTTTGGGTTATAGAACATGCTATTATAAATTACAAAGTGGGCGGACATCCAAAAGAATTTTTACATTATATTAAAAATATCCAAAAAGAGTGGAATATATCTACAGCTGATATAATGGGACTGATTAGACATCCACTGCATTCATTGGGAATTGTAGATTATGTAAATTTTATAACTTGTGATGAACAATATGCACATTTAATTTATAAAGATAATTCATTAAAATTTGTATGGCTTGATGGAGATCATGGTGTTAATATAGTTTATAATGATTTAGTAAATTTCTGGCCTAAATTAAAAAAAGGTGGAGTAATAGCAGGTGATGATATTCATTACGAAGAAGTACTTAGTGATGTTAAAAAGTTTTCAAAAGAATATGGAGTAGATGTTCGTTGGGAATTTAATAGTTTTTTAATTACAAAAATAAAATAAAAAAATGATAAAACCAAATGTAAAAAACGAGTGGGGTAATCTGAGAGAGATTATCGTAGGTAGTGCAATTAATGCACAAGTACCAACCGTAGGTGATAAATGTTTGCATAATATTGATTATGCTCATTTATCAGATGAAGAATTCAAAAACAGACCTTCTGGTCTATATCCTCAAAAGATAATAGATGAAACTGAAGAGGATTTAAATAAAATAGCAGAACAACTTACCGAACTTGGTGTAAAGGTTCACAGACCTATTCCAAGAGATTTCTCACAACCAATCATAACTGATAATTGGGAAGTTGATGGTTACTATAATTACTGTCCTCGTGATTCGATGTTGGTCATTAATGATAAGGTTATCTCAACGCCAATGACATTAAGACATCGTTCGGATGAATCTAATACGTGTAAACCACTTTTTGATCCAACATCATGGGTAGATGCACCAAAACCAAAATTATTAGATTCAATCTACCAGAGAGACGATTTATCAATTCCAACTCTATTGGATGGTGAACCTGTATTTGATGCAGCAAATGTAATTAAACATAATAATGATTTACTATACCTTGTATCTAATACAGGTAACAAGGATGGCGCGAAGTGGTTAGAGAGATACTGTAAAGAAACATTTGGTAATGAGTATAATGTACACTTAGCAGAAAACGTATATGCATACATACATATTGATACCACATTTGTATTTCTGGGTGAAGGTAAAGTTTTACTAAATCCATCGAGAGTAAATGAACAAAATATACCGGAATTCTTAAAAAACTTTGATAGAATATGGGCACCTGAACCATTCCCTACAAACGTAATGGAAGATTGGTGTTCTGCATCACCATGGTTAGGAATGAATATCTTACCGATTAATGATAAACTTTGTATGGTCGAAGAACATCAGACTATGTTGATGAGACAATTAAAGAAAAACGGAATTGAATCAATCCCTGTTAGACAAAGACATTCAAGAACGTTTAGTGGTGGGCCCCATTGTGTAACATTAGATGTTGTTAGAGATGAGTAAGCGTATATTAGATTTCGATTATCAATTAGTTAGAATTTTCGGCCATCATATATTTGATTGTGATCAACTAACAGAAGATGGTGGGTTTCCTGCGGCCAATGGTGTTTATGATATTATTATTTGCCATAGAGAAGGAGTCCAAGATAGATTTGATGAATTAAAAACTTATACAAAACCAACTACTCATTTAATAATAGATACAACAGTTGAAAGTGGAAATATAGATAGTCTATTAGATTCAGTAAATCATATATGTAAAACTGAACCATTTAGGGTTACATTAATAATTGATACTGATATGAGTGATTATTTAGAAAATAATAAAGTATCATTTGAATGTATTCATGGATATGAATTAGCGTTCTTTGCTCACACCAACCAATATTCAGATTCAAAGCTATTTACAGATTATGGATCATATGAATATACTCAGAAATATCAATCTTACAACGGAAGTATTAGAGAAAATAGAGTATTACTTTTATTAGAACTTTTAAAAAGAAAAATACAAATAGGTGAGGGACAAAATTCTGTATCATTTTTATTTTATGCATCTGAGACCCGTAAATTCTCATCTGGTGATTTTGATGTCATGGTAAATTCATTAAAAAATACTGATACTATTACACATGAGGATGTTAAGTTGTTAAAAAATTTTAAATCCAACTTACCAGTTACACATGATTGTTCTGAACAAACTGAAATAGATACCGCAGTAAAAATTAAAAATATTGCAGTAATAAACATAGTAACTGAAAATACACATTCGTTGGGAAGAACAGAAGATGTTTCCAAATATATTACAACCTTTACTGAAAAAACAATAAAACCCTTCTTAGCTGGACAAATACCAATATTCATTGGCCCTCTTAATTTAGAAAAAGAATTAAGAAAACTTGGGTTCGATTTGTTCGATGATTTGATAGATTACTCATTTGAATCCGAAAAAGATGCATATACTCGTTTAAAATTAAAGATGGATGAATTTCAAAAGATATTAGATACTGATATATCCGAGTATAGAAAGATTCATAGTTCAAGATTTGATAATAATAAAAGATTGGTAACACGATTATCTAATAGAGGATATGATATTATTGATACGTTTATTATTAACAACATATAAGATAAAAGTAAAGGAGAGTGTATCAATAAATTTTAATACACTATACTTATATAAAAGAACATTAGTATGGAAAATAAAGACGAAAAGATATTTCCCAATTTCGATCCAACAAACAACTTATCTCAAGCTGGTACAAATCGTAGAATGAAAAGAGGATTAGGGGCAAAACCTCTAATGGAATCTGAAATTCGAGATGCACAATCCAAGGCACGTTCTGCAATGGAAGCTGCAAGAATACTTGGGGTATCTTACAACACGTATAAGAAATATGCCAAAAACTACGGTATATTTGAAGATTTAAAGAATCCAGATGGTACAGGAATAAGAAAAGGATATAACATCAAACGAGGTAAATACTCATTAGATGATATACTAAAAGGAAAGTACCCAGAATATCCAATATGGAAACTTAAACAAAGATTACTTAACAATGGTTACATGTTAGAAAAATGTAATACTTGTGGATTTGAAGAACGAAGATTAACAGACCACAAAGTTCCATTGGTATTAGATTTCATAGATGGTAACAGACAAAACCACCTTTACGAGAATTTAAAGATGATGTGTTTCAATTGCTCTTTCTTATTGAACGGCAATCTCACAGGACCGAAAAAAGAATATGAATATTAATTAGGATATTCCCAAAAGTTTTTGTATCTTTGTATAAAATTAGATTATGAGTTATATAATAGGAAGTCCTTGTGTTGGTGTATGTGATACTGTTTGTGTTGATGTATGTCCTGTGGATTGTATTCATGGACCAATTGATATAGCGGGTTCGGCAATGGAAGTAAGTGGAATGAGTGAGGAAGAACTAAGTGGTCTCCAACTTTATATAGACCCAACTGAATGTATCGATTGTGGTGCATGTTTACCTGAATGTCCAGTTGCTGCAATTCATGCAACCGAAGATGAAACAATAGAAGCGGAAGGAAATGATGAATCGGTAGTTAAGAATTATGAATTCTTTAATCAGAAATGGAAGGGATTTGAATCAAATGGAAGATAATTTAAAATAAATCAAAAATAATTTGGTAAATCCAATAATAAGTTGTATCTTTACTTAAATTATTAATATATATAAATATAAAACCAAAGTTATGAGTAAATTTTTTGAAGTGACAGTTGAAGTAGTAGTGGCAACACTAAAAAATGGTAAAGACAAAAAGAATAAGGAAACTTATTTAGTAGATGCAATGTCAGTAACAGAAGCAGAAGCAAGAGTTGTAAAAGATTTTAGCGATAGTGGAGTACAACTTGATTATAAAGTATCAATGGCTAAGGAAAGTAGAATTCTAAGAGTAATCGAATAACAAATGGCAAAAGTTGCTGAGACAGTACAAGAAGAAATTAAGATTAAAGTTGCAAAGAGGATGCCTCCCGGGGACCGCTGGAGCCCCTTAGACAACTCAACGGTCTTATTAGAATCACTAACAGATGTATTGGAGTATGTTTACCAAAAACATGGTAACTCACAATTCTATATGGATGCTAGAGAAGGATTTGTGTACATAGTAGACACAGAAGAAAAAATCATAGAACCCGAACCAACGAAAACGTGGAGTTTGTACGGTGAGGAATAATTTGTTGTAAAGACAAAAAGTAGTTAAGTATCAAGTATGTAGTCATTTCGGTGATGTTACAAATAAGAAACGGTATCACTTTGATAATTGTAACATTAATAAATAAAATCGGAATAACTTAATAAAATGAAAACAAAACTTAAAAAACTACTATTAACACTACTATTAATGTACGCATCCTTCTTTCCTAAATCAGGACTTATAACGGATTGTACAAAGGATTATGATTATGACAGTAACGATGACTATCAGATGTTTATATAACACAACTGAATATCATTTCATAACAACGTAAATTGTATGAATTTAGAATGCCTTAAAAAAGAGGTTTTCTGAGTTGGTATATATTTATAAGAGTTACAAACAATTAAATTAACAAACAAAAACAAAAAATGCAAACATTTTTAATTATTATAGGCATCCTAGCAATTATAGCGGGTGTTTATTTCATTCTTATCAAAACAGGTAAGATTGGAGACAGAGACGGAGATTATATCGCCGATGGTATCGAAGATACAGTAGATGATGTAAAAGACGAAGTTAACAAAGTAAAACGTAAGGTTAACAAAACAGTAAAAAACGTAAAGAATCGTGTAAGTAATGTACAAGACGAATTAGAAGACGTTTTTGAAGAACTTTCAGATGTCTTAGCGGCAATCAAAGGTAAACCAACTAAGAGTAAATTGAATTCATTAACAAAACAACAGTTAGTAGATTCAGCAAAAAAAGATCACTCGGTAGATTTGGATATTACAACAAAGAAATCAACATTAGTTAATAAGGTGTATTCACTTTATAGCAAAAAATAAGGAGACAAATTGAGTTTAAAATCATTAATTACAGAAACAATAGTAGTTGATTCAATGTTTGACATCGAATCAGAATTACTATCCATAAAGGAATCAATTATAGAACAAGTGATTACTGAGGGTATTAATGATCCTGGTATTTTAAAATGTGTCTTTATGGCAGGAGGACCTGGAAGTGGGAAATCATTTACTGCTATGGATATTTTTGGTATCGATAAGAAACTCACCTCTTCATTTTCATCATTTGGATTAAAACAAGTAAACTCAGATTCAGCATTTGAGTCATTACTAAAAAAGAATGGTGTTGATGCTAAAGAACTTGCTAACATCGAAAAGAATGATAAAGAATTATGGGATAAGATTACCTCTAATGATGCATCATCAATGCGTTCACAAGCAAAAAGTATTACAAAAAAACAAAAAACATTATACGAAGCAGGTAGATTGGGATTAATCATTGATGGAACAGGACATGATTATGGTAAGATATCTAAGAACAAGAAACATGCTGAAGGACTGGGATATGATACTTATATGATATTCGTTAATACTTCTATTGAAGTTGCGTTAGAACGTAATGCTAATAGAGATAGAGTACTTCCAGAAGAATTGGTTAAAAAATCATGGAAAGATGTCCAGCAAAACCTTGGTAAGTTTCAAAACTTATTCGGTGGTAATTTCCGTATTGTAGATAATACAGTTTACAAACCAATATCACAGCCAATCCAAAAGGCAGTTAATAGATTCATTAAAAAACCTATCTATAATAGATTAGGAAGACAGTGGATGGTAGTTGCAAGATGGATGAAGAAAAATGGTGGCATGAAATAAAAATTACATTTAATCTTAATTTATCAAAACGGTTATAATATGAGTAAAGATAACTTTCCAATCATATTTGCTGGTTGTTCGTACACATGGGGAGAGGGGTTAGAGTTATATCAAAATGATAAGAAATGGATAGAGGCTAGAAACTCTAACATGGAACATTTTGATATAAAAAAAGTAACAGATGAAAAATCCGCTCAATTTAGAGAAGATAATAGATTTGCAGGAATAGTTTCAAATCATTATAATACAACTGCAATAGTTGCTCAAGAAAACGGTGGATGTGAGGCCGCATCTCATCGTCATATAGTAGACACGCGAAATGGATATTTACATGGTTCTCCTGAAAAAAATGCTAACCATAACTTCGCTGTAATTATATATCAATTCACTGCTTTAGATAGAAATCCACCCCATTTTACATATTTTTGTAAATGTAATCGTTGCGTAGAAACAACCTTCCAAAGTATATCTAATATTTGGGAACTGATAACTCCTATTACCAAGTATGGTAAAAAACTAAATAATCTTTTAAAAGAAGATGAATTTAATATTTCATTTTACCATGAGATGGTACGAATCATAGGATTGAAAAATGAAGATGATATCGGAATCATACATGATAAACTAATTAAATACTTCATAAAATGGAAAACAGAAGGAATATCTAAGTTGGTTGAAGAATTAAAAGAAATAAATAAAGAGATACCAATCTATTTTTTAGATACATGGAACTCATATGAACATGGAATACTTAATAAGTTTGATTTTATAAAAGATAGAACTATCCCATTGATAGATGAAAATGGAAATTCTCACACAAAATGGAAAGATTGGTCTAAAAATGTAAAAGGATATGTAATATCATCAGATTTTCCAAAAACAAATAATCATCACCCAAGTTTAAAAAGTCATAAGTTAATATCATCATCTATAATTAAGTTTTTAGATGAAAAAAACATTAAAAGAAAAAAAGATTATATTTAATCACGTGTAATACATGTATTACATTGAATAACGTATAAAAAGAAATATGGCAAGCTTAGCAGAAGAAATAAATAGAATTACAAGTATATTGGAAGATGCCGTATCTGAAAAAGATTGGGCATCTGTTGAAAAAATGATTGAGGCACTCGATGAGGCCTATCTTGAATTAGATAGACAGGAGAGTGGATTTGATTTTGATTACGAATAATATAGATAAGTTATGGTTATACCAGTAGATATAAAATCCCCAAAGAAAGTTGATAAGTTATGGGGTCATGAGTTGTGGATACATAACGATGAAGATTATTGTGGTAAGTTGTTAGTATTTTCTAAATTAGGAAATCATTTTTCCATGCATTACCACTTAAAGAAGAAAGAAACGTGGTACATACAACAGGGAACGTTTCAGTTCAATTGGATTGATGTAGAGGTAGGAGAACACGATAGTAGAATTCTTAAGGTAGGAGACTCTGTTTTAATAAATAAAGGATTACCTCACCAACTTATAGCATTGGAAGATAACTCAATTGTATTTGAAGTATCAACTGAACACTTCGATGAAGATTCATATAGAATATACAGAAATACACCAGATGATTTATTGTAAATCATAAACACAATTTCTTAACAATTTCTTAACATTGAAAACTTGACTACGTCAAGTTTTTTTCGTATATTTACTATGTAGTTTGGAGAGAGGGAGAGATAGTATCTTCACTACAATAAACCTTAAAATAGTAAAGA
>Ga0307993_1000641_pt1 | contig 11933 bp, 9 predicted proteins | sample EllFjometagen260_FD_203163 | JGI IMG/M metagenome (GOLD analysis project Ga0307993, IMG submission 203163) | Marine microbial communities from Ellis Fjord, Antarctic Ocean - #260 | ecosystem: Environmental > Aquatic > Marine > Unclassified | place: Southern Ocean | collected 2014-11-02 | reverse complement strand
AGTCCGGTACCTTTTAACCCGTACAAAAAACTCTCGCAGATTAATGGCTGCTTACCCGCTATAGTTGATATAGATGGCGACGAAGATTTTGATTATATCACCAACTTAAACGTCATTGGTTCTGATTTGATCTTAAACTTAAATAATAGTGCAGAAAGAGGTGCTCCTCTAGGTGATATCGACTACGAAATAATAGACAAATGCTATGGAGGTATATCAGAATATTCTGGAGAACTCACTGTTAACTCACCCTGCTATTTTCCTGAGGTGTATAAGAAAAAACACTCAGCGACTAAGACGCTTTGCTTTTTTGATAATGATGCAGATGGAGATTTAGACTTGTTTTATGGTAGCTCAGAGCAATCCACTAACCCTGTGTATTATTTCGAAAATGGGAAGAGTGACCTAGCATTTTATAAAGATACTTTTATACGTATAGACACTGCATATTTTTTGCAAGACGATGAAAATCAATTAGCTGTGGCACCTGCTATGTCCTTTGTAGATGTAGATAATGATGGTGTGAAAGATATGATAATGAGTAGTAATGAAAGAGTAAAGTCAGCATACCCCATAAAAGAAGCGAATAATGCTGTGTTATTTTTAAATAAGGATGCTACTAATAATCCAGATTTTCAATACAATAGAAATGATTTTTTGGTAGGAGATATGATTGACTTTGGTGGTCGTACGTCACCAGCTTTTGTAGATTTAGATGCAGATGGCGATATGGATTTAATAGTGGCAACTAGTGGAGATCATTTTTACACCGCAGATACTATGGATTTCTTAGCCTACTATGAAAATATAGGTACAGTGAATAATCCTGATTTTAAACTTCAAGATAATAATTACTTAAATCTAAAGCAGTACGAATACCAAGGGATGGTTCCCACCTTTGCAGATTTAGATGCTGATGGCGACCAAGATATGCTTATAGGCATGGCAGATGGCAGTTTGAGCTATTTCGTGAATAATGGGGATGCTAGTAATCCAGTTTTTCAACTCCAAACAGATGGGTTTGGGGCTATACAAGCTGGAGGTTATGCTGCTCCTGTTTGCTATGATTTGGATAATGATGGCAAGCTAGACTTGCTTCTAGGATCTTATGAAGGTACTATTCGGTATTATAAAAATAGGGGTACTACTAGTGCTCCCGTATTTATGCTAGAGGATGACTCGCTTGGCGGAATAGTGATTAATGAGTTAATACATCAGAGTATTCTCGGTCCAAAAGGTTTCTATGATACCTTGGTATATCAATACTATGGATACTCTGCACCACAAGTAGTATCTTGGACTAATGGTAACAAGAGTCTAGCTGTAGGTGGTGAGCAAGGTTTGGTTCGATTATTTGATATAAACCAAAACCTAAGTGCAGATTTTGAAGAAAAGGAAAGCTATATGCATCAAAGCTTTACACTAAATCCTTATATTAAGGATTGGGGTATACGTGTTTATCCAGCGGCGGCAGACTTAAACAATGACGGAGCATCTGACCTACTGATAGGAAACTTGAGGGGTGGACTTCATTACATGGCAGGTAAAAATCCGAAGGTCAATAGTATATCAGATTATCTTCCTAGTCAGAAGTTTAATATGGCTCCTAATCCTAGCCGTACTGAAGTGAAGTTTTTCACAGCTTCAAAAGCTAAACTGCAGTATGAGATATTTAACCTAAGCGGCCAAAACATAGTTTCTGGAAGTACAATGTCTGGTGCATTTGTACGTTTAGGAGATCAGTTAGTAAATGGAGTCTACATCGTACGACTGAGCAATGACGAAGGATTATTTACTCCCAAAAGATTAGTGATAGTAGAGTAGATGACACAGAAAATAGCACTAGTGCTAGTAGCGATGATGCTACTATGCCAAACACAAGCCCAAGTATTTGATGTTTCAAACGATCCTGTTTTTAAGAGTCGAAACGGAAAGGTGTTTTCACTAGCATTGGCAGGGGGGCTCAATCAGCCGCAATTTTCAAATTTTGATTTTAATAGGGATGGACTGCAAGATTTATTCGTTTTTGAGCGAGACGGAAGTCAACGATTTGCATTTATTAATGAAACTAAAAATGGAATAATACACTATAGGTATGAGCCTAGCTTTGATGAGTATTTTCCAAGTGCATCTCAGTTTATGTTTCTCAGAGATTATAATGGGGATGGAGAACCCGACATTTTCTTATATACGGCAGATTCGGCTGTACTCTACCGCAATATCACGACGACTACTCCTAAATTTGTATTTGAGAAACTACTAAAGAGTAACGATTTAGTACAATCACAAAATTTCAATAGATATAGAAATCTCACACACGTAGCTGGTTGCTTGCCAGCTATTGTAGATATAGATGGGGACGAGGATTTTGATTACATAACTTTTGAAGGATCTACAGAATCAGAACTGCGACTCAATAGAAATACTAGTGCTGAACGTGCTGTAGTGCTTGATAGTTTAGGTTATGAGATTGTGTCTAAGTGTTTTGGAGGTGTTTCGGAGCTAAATGGCAGCGTTATTGTAAATACTCCGTGCATTTCGAAAGAAAAGTATAAGAAGAAGCACTCCGCTACAAAGACTATTCTATTTTTTGATAATGATGCAGACGGAGATCTTGATATGTTTTATGGAAATTCAGAGGATGAGGATATTCCTATCGTTTATTTAGAAAATGGGAAGGCTGATTTAAATTATTATAAAGACACATTTATCTCCATCGACAACGATTATTTTGATGTAGGAATAAGACCCAATATTCCCATAGCTCCTGGAATGTTTTATGTAGATGTAGACAATGATGGTGTAAAGGACCTAATCCTTACCACAAATGAGCAAGTGAAAACTGCATACCCTATAAGAGAGAAGAACAATGTCTTGCTATTCCTAAATAAAGATGCGACTAATAATCCGCAATTTGAATTGGAAACCAACTCTTTTCTAATAGATGATATGATGGATTTTGGCGGTTATACATCTCCGACTTTGGTAGATATAGATGGAGATGGAGATCAGGATCTATTTATGGCTACTTCAGGAGATCACTTTATAACAGGAGATACTACCGATTTTTTGGTGTTTTTTAGGAACGTAGGTTCTGTTACTAATCCAGAGTTTCAAATAGTAGATTTAGATTATTTAAACTTAAAATCATTAAGCATAAGGGGTTTAAAACCCTCCTTCGTAGATTTAGACGGGGACTTAGATTATGATTTATATTTTGGAACAGCAGGAGGAGAAATAGTAGAATATTTGAATATGGGTAGTGCTACAATTCCTAATTTTGTACTCAATAATTCTAGCTTTTTAGACTTAGACGTGGCAGATTATCTTGCTCCATGCTTTTATGATTTGAACAAAGATGGATTAACAGATTTATTAGTTGGCACCAGAACAGGCAGTATACAGTACTTCAAAAATATGGGGACCTCTTCATCTCCAGACTTGGTGCTAGAAAATGATAGTTTAGGTAAGATAAAGGTAAACAGATGTTTCTGGGATCGTGACCCTGATAATCTCTTAGGTCCGAAAATTTTAGTGTGTGATTATGAGGCTTATTCAAGCCTTCAAGTTGTGACCTGGCCAGACGGCACTATTTGTTTGGCAGTAGGAGCACAAGAAGGTAAAGTTCGCTTATTTAGTATGCCAAATGATTTGTCAGACACATTTCCCGAAATCGTAGATTATATGATTGGCAGGTATTCTGGCAGTAAGTATATCAAGGACTGGGGCAGAAGAGTTTATCCAGCTGCAGCAGACTTAAATGGAGACGGGATTTCTGATTTATTGATAGGGAATAGCAGAGGTAGTTTGCATTATATGCAAGGTAAGAATAGTCCCAAGAATGTCGCTGTTCATAAAGTAAAAAGAGAATCTACTGTTCGTATATACCCAAATCCCACTAACGGAAGCGTCCATATAGAGACTAAACTGACAGGGACTATTCACTATAAAATATTTGATACGAGAGGACTTTTACTTCAAAATGGGGACCTATCTACTACCGGAAACGTACAACTTCATGCCAAATTTAGTGATGGGATTTATTTTATAACCCTGGCTACTAAAACCACAAGGCTAGCACCTCATAAACTTGTTTTTGCTAAATAATTAAATTCTAAACAACGTACTCTTAATTCTATATTTAATTTGTAGTTCAATATTTCAATAACTTGAGCCGGAAACTAGAAACCAAAGTCGTAATAATAGGAGCAGGGCCTGCAGGATGTAGTGCTTCTCTATACCTATCTCAGTTTGACATACCACACGTGGTTGTAGAGAAAGAGACGTATCCCCGGGACAAGGTGTGTGGTGACGCTCTCAGTGGCAAGGTGGTCAACCAACTCAAAAAGCTCAATCCGGATTGGATTACAGAGTTAAAGGAGTTGTCCGATGACTATACACCCAGCTGGGGAGTTATATTTTCTGCTCCAGATGGCAATGAGATTGGCATTCCTTTTAAGCATAAGCCGAGCGAAGCGGTACATAGTCCCGGTTTTGTGACCAAGCGTATGGATTATGACCATTGGCTCTTTAAAAAGCTGGATAATCGGACTGCTACTATCCTTCAAGGAGAAGAAGTGAAAGACATAGTTATAGATAATGAGGGAGTTACGGTGACCTCGGCAGGCTATGAGATACGAGCGGACTTACTCATAAGTGCAGAAGGCACACGAGCTCTAGTAGCCAAGAAATACCTAGACTACACCTTAGAGAAGCGACACCACTGTGCAGGCTTAAGGGCTTATTACGATGGTGTTACTGGACTGGACAAAGAAGGTTTTATAGAATTACACTTCGTAAAAGAGAGTTTACCCGGTTATTTCTGGATTTTCCCATTACCCAATGGGCAAGCCAATGTCGGAATTGGGATGCTGAGCAAGTATGTGAGCAAGAAGAAAGTAAACCTAAAGAAAGTAATGCAGGAAGTGATAGATAGTCCTAAGTTCAAAGAACGATTTAAGGATGCTACGCTACAAAACAAGATCTTGGGATGGGGACTCCCGCTAGGCAGTAAGAAAAATAGACCGATAAGTGGAAATCGTTTTATGCTAGTAGGAGATAGCGGCTCACTCATAGATCCATTTACTGGAGAAGGAATAGGTAATGCCATGTTTAGTGGTAAGTGGGCTGCAGAGCAAGCAAGAGATAGCATAGCTACTAAAGATTTATCTGCCAAGGAGTTACTAAAATACGATAAGACGGTTTACAAAAAAATAGGCGGGGAGTTACAAGTGAGTACCTTTATGCAAAAGCTCATTAAATATCCATGGTTATTTAACTGGATGATACGCAAGATCAAACGTAACGAGGAACTCCGAGAGACCATCACCTTTATGTTTGACGATGTAGACCTTCGAAAGAAGTTTACGAGTCCAATGTTTTATTTGAGAGTGTTGTTTAAGTAGGGAATTATCTCCCTTTACAACTGCCCTATAACATCCAGCGGTCCGCCGCAGTATACGCCGTGGCAGCTTTTACAAGCCTGTATGCTGGCATCGTAGTAGTATTGTTGACTATCACGTCGTTCTATTCCTTTTAGTGCATCAGTGTACAGAGGAACCATTCCTTTGAAAGCAGCTTCATCGTGCTCTCCACGAGTAGCCGTTTGTGTAGCAAGGTCATAGAAACTTTGAGGGACACTCTCTATAGTATCTCCAGCAGCAAGTGTAGCCTTAGTTTCTTTGCTCCATATTACCATTTCACGCATCATAGCACTAAGCTCTGAGGCTTCGTACATATCTGCTTTTTCAGAGGAACTATTTTGACTACAGGCAAAAATGGATAGGGCTATAAATGCGAATACTATGTACTTCATTGGATATAAATTATTAATAGAATTATAGAATAATCGAAGGATTGAAATAAGTCTGTCATTCAACTACTCAGTCCTTCAATAATTGATTTATTTCATTACCACACCCTCTGCCATAAAGGTAAGTTTTACCTCAGGCTCAGTGATAGCAGCTATTTCTTCCTCAGTAGCTTCAGCATCTTTGGCGTACTCTATTCTGTCTTTTACAGAAATAGTATCTAGATAGGCCCATCCCTTGATTACAGCATCGTGGTCTGCACTGTTCTTAGGCACGAAAAATCCGTAGTCCTTAAACTTTACAAACATCTCATTGCCAGCTACGTCCATATTCATCCAGCATCCTTTTGCTTGGCAGGCTGTGGCTACATTGCCAGCTACAGTAGCATACACAGAATCCTTTCCTGCTAGTTGCTCCATTAGTTGCTCACCAGAGATAGCTTCTGATGCGTCCCATTCTGTGTTGCCATAGTTACCAGCTACGGTAGCTTTATCAGTTGTATCATCGGTAGCTTTAGTTCCGCAGCTTGCAAATAGTCCAGCTGCCAGAGTAAGTATGATTAATTTTTTCATTTTGTTGATGTTTTATATTGGTTCAAATTTAATTTTTCTGAGCAGAAAATGTATTCTGATTCTTGATTACTTGCTACTATGATCAGTTGATCGGTGCAGTGTTTCTCTATCATCTCTTGATACCACTTCGTATTACTAGCATCAAAGTTAGTACATGGCTCATCGAGCAGTAGGGCAGGAGCTTCAGTAAAAAGGGCTAGTGCAAGTTTTACCTTATTCTTTAGTCCGGAGGATAATTCGGAGTATCGCTTATTTAAAAAAGCAGTTAAGTTGCACTGTTGCCATTGCTCCTTGAGAGGCACTTTTGGTGTTTTAAACTGAAAGTGAAGTTCAAATAATTCTTGGACTGTAAAATCGTCAAGCAAATACATTTCTGGACTGCAGAAACTGAATATTTCATTGGAAGGCTTTGATGGAGAGTAGATTACATCTCCTTTAGTAGCAGATATGGCTCCGCCTATTATTTTGAGAAGAGTACTTTTTCCAGAAGAGTTAGCTCCTAAGATAGCGTACTTCTTGCTTCCTTCAAAAGTGAATGAAAAATCTTTAAATAGTACCTCTTTGGTGTACCTTTTGGCTATGTCTTTACAGACAATGGTCAACATTATCTAGATATGTATCCTTTCATTACACCTCTATCTGATTTTCGGATAAAACTAATTATTTCATCACGCTCTTGTGTAGCTGGCATCTCAGTTTCTATATTAATAAGGGCTTTGGCATTGTTCATTCCACGCAGATATAGCTTTCTGTATATTTCTTGTATCTCACCTATTTTCTCTGCAGTAAATCCTCGTCTACGTAGGCCTATACTATTTACTCCTTCATAACTTAATGGTTCACGAGCAGCTTTGGTATATGGTGGTACATCTTTTCTTACTAAGCTACCTCCACTTATCATCACATGAGGTCCTATATTTACAAACTGATGCACTGCTACAAGGCCACTTAGAATAGCATAATCGTGTATTATAACTTCACCTGCTATTTGTGTTCCGTTACCTATAATCACATGATTACCTAAAATAGTATCGTGAGCTATATGGCAGTATGCCATAAGTAGACAGTTTTGGCCTACTACAGTTTTTCCCTTTGCTACTGTGCCTCGGTTTATAGTGACACACTCCCTTATGGTGGTATTATCGCCTATCTCGGTAGTAGTATCTTCTCCATTAAATTTAAGATCTTGAGGAATAGCAGAAATTACTGCACCAGGGAATATTTTGCAATTTTTACCGATACGAGCACCTTCCATTATGGTAACGTTGCTTCCTATCCAAGTACCTTCTCCTATTTCCACATTCTTATGAATAGTCACAAAAGGTTCTATAACTACAGTGTCAGCTATTTTAGCTCCTGGGTTTACGTATGCTAATGGTTGAATCATGTTATCTGTTTTCTACTATTTGAGCCATCATATTTGCTTCGCACACTAGTCTATTGCCTACGTATGCTTCTCCTTTCATCATACAGAGTCCTCTTCGTATTGGACCTGTAAGTGCCATACGAATCACTAGTGTATCGCCTGGTACTACTTTATCTTTGAATTTGGCATTTTCTATTTTCACAAAATAGGTGCTCCATTTGCTTGGATCTTCTTTGTCTGCTAGTACTAGTACTCCACCAGCTTGAGCCATTGCTTCTATCTGCAGTACTCCGGGCATAAGGGGTTCGCCAGGGAAGTGACCCTGAAAAAAGTATTGGTCTCCTGTGATGTTTTTTACAGCCACTACTTCGGTAGCTGTAAGTTTTACTATCTTATCTACGAGTAAAAAAGGGTGCCTGTGAGGAAGTATTTCTGCTACCTGCTGATAGTTGTAAAGTGGTACCGCATTTTGGTCGTAGACCGGGACATTATTCTCTTTTTTTGCTTTTTTAGAAGCGAGATAAGCCTTTTTTATTTTTTTAGCAAACTCTACATTGGCGGCGTGTCCGGGTCTAGCTGCGAGTATTTGTGCTTTGAGAGGAACACCTGCTAGTGCTAAATCTCCTACTACGTCTAGCAGTTTATGTCGGGCTGGTTCATTCTGAAAACGGAGTTCTACGTTATTTAGGATGCCCTCTTTTTTTACTTCTATTTTATCTTTATTGAAGAGTTTAGCAAGGCTGTCCATCTCACTATCCTTTATCACACGGTCCACTATTACTATGGCATTATTAAGATCACCCCCTTTGATGAGGTCGTGCTTTACCAGCATCTCTAGCTCGTGAAGAAAGCAGAATGTGCGGCAGCTAGATATCTCATCTGTAAATTCAGATAGATTGACAATGGATGCGTGCTGACTACCTAGTACGGGTGAGTTATAATCTACCATTACCGTCAGTCTGTAATCATCTGCTGGTAAAGCCATCATTTCTACTCCTTTCCCATCTGTGTAGTTTATTCTTTTTGGGATTTCAAAGTATTCGCGTTCTTTTTTCTGAGTCTCTATACCGGCTTCTAAGAGTATGTCTATAAATGGGCGACTACTGCCATCCATTATTGGAGTCTCAGGTGCATTCAGTTTTATCAGACAATTATCTATTTCTAAACCTGCTAATGCAGCGAGCACGTGCTCCACTGTGTTAACTCTTGCTCCATTATCCTCTATGGTCGTTCCTCTACTCGTATCCACCACTAGGTCACAGTCGGCTTTTACGGTAGGCTGGCCTTCTATATCTACTCGTTGAAATACATATCCGTGGTCTTCCTCCGCAGGCTCAAAGATTAGAGTTACCTCATTTCCCGTGTGTAAACCTACACCTGATATACTGATTGCCTTTTTGATGGTAGTTTGAAACTTATCCATTATTCGCTTTTGATTCTTTTAGTTGTTGTTCTAATTCTCGTACACGTAGTTCAAGTTTAGGTAGATTCCTCCACATCACTCTACTCTTCATTTCATCTTTGTAGGGAAGGTGAGGTGCTCCAGAGAATACTCCTCCAGGTTCTTTTATGTCTTTATTTACTCCTGCCTGACCACCTACGGTCGTCTTATCGGCTATGGTGATGTGACCTACTACACCGGCTTGCCCAGCGAATACGCAGTTAGCACCTATTTTGCTGCTTCCTGCTACGAATACTCCACCTGCTAGTATAGTGTTTTTTCCTATTTCTACTCCGTGTGCTATCTGTACTAAGTTGTCTAGTTTGCAGCCATCACCTATTACAGTACTTCCCATATTAGCTCGGTCTATACTCGTGTTACTTCCTATCTCTACATTGTCACCTATTACTACATTTCCTATCTGAGGAATTTTGATGTACGTGCCATCTGGTAGTGGTGCGTGTCCAAACCCATCCGAACCTATCACAGTGCCACTGTGTATTAGACAGTTTTTGCCGATGATACTTTGATAGTAAATACTCGTATTGGATCGTATCGAAGTATTTTCTCCGACGATACTGTCCTCGTAGATACACGCATTTGCGTATATCTTAACATTATCACCTAGTACTACTCTATCTCCTATATATGCATTTGGTCCGATGTGACATCCCGCTCCGATAGTAGCGGTAGGTTCTATCACAGCAGTAGCATGTATGTCCACGTGAGGCTCTTTGTAGTCAAAATACTGAATAAGTATGGTACAAAATGCTACATAAGGGTGGGAGCATCGTATGACGGTGAGTCCTTCGGGTACAGTAGTGATAGAATCATCTAGAAGCACTATGCCTGCTGACGTAGTCTTCAGATAGTGTCCATATTTCGTATTAGAAAGGAAGCATAAACTGGAGGAAGTAGCATCTTCTATCTTAGATACAGTGCTTACTTCTACGTCTGGATTACCCTCTACAATACCGTTAACTATCTCTGCTATTTTAGCTGCTGTAAGTCTCAATAGACGGCAAATTTAACCTAATTAAGAGAGGTAATAAAATATTTAATTGTAGGCTTATTATCAGCCGAAAGATTATAGATCTCAGAAGCCTCTGACAGCTCTTTGAGTGAACCATCCTTCATGCCTATTTTAAGGGTGTCGCCATCTGTATTGTACGTGTTATTACTTAGTTTTCCGGCTACTATAAAGTAATCTGCTTCCTCTGGTGGTATTCCAAGTTGGGTGCATACTTCTTGTTTTCTAGCGGCTATCTCTTGTGCACTGTATGGTGTTTCAGCAATCTTGATTTTGAGTAAGTTACGTTGTATTAGCTTTTGGCAAAGTATAGATAGTGTAGTGTCTTCTACATTTTGCCATACCTTAATAGCACTTATAATTTCACTATCATCGAGGTTGCAAAAGTTCTCTAGTATCTCAGGATTTTGTAGATCCTCATTGGTAAACCTATTAGCTAGGAAAAAGTGTAAATAGGGACTAGCAAATAGTGTTTCGCCTCGTTCTATAAGTTCTTTAGCTCTTCGTAAAATATTGAGAAGCATACTGTCTGCGGCTATAGACGTTTTATGCAGATACACCTGCCAATACATAAATCTACGAGCCATCAGAAATTTCTCTACGGAGAATATCCCTTTTTGATCTACTATGAGCTCATCGTCTTTCACATTGAGCATTTGTATTATTCGTTCTATGCCTACAGTACCTTCAGATACCCCGGTATAGAAACTATCTCTGCGTAAGTAGTCTAGTCTATCCATATCTAGCTGACTACTAACTAGCTGGTGTAAAAATTTGCGAGGATATTTATTTTCAAATATCTCAATGCCCAAATCTAGAGCACCGTTCATTTTTGTATTGATTTGGTGCATCAGCACACTAGAGATATGCTCATGATGTACATCTGTGAGTATACTCTCCTCTAAACTGTGCGAGAAAGGACCGTGCCCTATATCGTGAAGTAGTATAGCTAAAAGCACACCGATTTCTTCTTCTTCGGAAATTTTTACATCCTTAGATCTTAGGCTTTTCACAGCAATATACATGAGGTGCATAGCACCTATCACATGCTGAAAACGGGTGTGCTGTGCACCGGGATAAACGAGGTGCGTGAGCCCTAGTTGCTTGATTCTACGGAGTCTCTGAAACTCTGGCAACTCTATACAGTCAAATACGATATCATGATGGATTGTGATAAATCCATAGATCGGGTCATTTATAATTTTCTTTTTATTCAAATGGTGAAATAAAATATTGTTTTATGAGTTGAATTATTACTTGCTTTGTATGCTGAATTAGATTCAAATAATTTGTTGATGCAAAGATTACCTAAATAAATTTAAAATATAATCGATTAATATATGAACAAAATCAAGATACTGTGGGCCGATGACGAGATAGATCATCTAAAAGCTCATATCATGTTTTTAGAAGAAAAAGGATATGAGATAACCACTGTAAATAATGGTTTAGACGCAACGGAAAAAGTGAAGGAAATTCATTTTGACCTTGTATTTTTAGATGAAAATATGCCTGGATTGTCGGGCATAGAAACCCTTAAAATAATAAAAGAAGAAGATGGTAATATCCCCGTGGTAATGATAACCAAGAGCGAGGAAGATCATATAATGGAAGACGCGATAGGATCTAAAATTGCCGATTATCTCATAAAGCCAGTAAACCCAAGACAGATACTGAGCACTATCAAGAAACTGCTAGACAATAAAAGACTAGA
>Ga0307993_1000638_pt1 | contig 11990 bp, 12 predicted proteins | sample EllFjometagen260_FD_203163 | JGI IMG/M metagenome (GOLD analysis project Ga0307993, IMG submission 203163) | Marine microbial communities from Ellis Fjord, Antarctic Ocean - #260 | ecosystem: Environmental > Aquatic > Marine > Unclassified | place: Southern Ocean | collected 2014-11-02 | reverse complement strand
AGGCTGGTCACCGCTATGGTCTCAGGCGACTGTGAACTTCTTGACAGTGCTTTGCTTGGCATACTTCTGCCAGACTGTCGGGCGGTTCTCTTTCCACCATGTCAGCGATGGTGCGCCCATCCGGATGGTGACAGTCCAAGTCGCGTAACCCTGTGCGACCGCATCGATGCGCATCGCATCGCGCTCTTTGGTCAGGTCCTTGATCTGTGCGTCAAGCACTGCGATCTGTCCGAGGTGTGTGTTCTTGTCCATGGGGTCATTTCCTTAATTGAATGGTCGCTTGATTGCTTCCATGATTTATCATGGGCCCAGGTTTACCCAATGTCAACATGCAAAATGCAATCAATTGCAATCAATTGCAATTAATTCACGCCGATCAGCACCTTCCCCCCCACGTTTTTGGGGGTTACTGATCCGGACCAAATCCCCTCAAATCACGCTCATCGACCCCCTACCCCCCTCCCGCAACCCCCGTCCCGTGGCGGCGGGCCTTTAGTAGATGGTCCGATAAAATCATTCCGAGGTTTTTCCATTGCGGCTACAAGTAGAACCCAAGTCCAAGGATCGTGGACCGCGGCCCGAGGTTCTGGGTTTAATAGTCGCGTATTTATTTTCATTTGGGATTGTGGACCTCTGACCGAGGTTTAATCGCGTTGATCTGTGGTTAGTTCTTGCAGTGATTTGGTCTGTGCGTCTGTTGTGAAGTCGGTTGTCCTGAGTGACATGTGTTTGCAGTTTAGTCGGTCGTCGTCGCCGCGCATGAACACGACGAGTCCGAGCGGCATTGCGTAAAGGCCCCACCAGTCGGCTTTTGACGCGCCGACGTTAAACCGTACGCGTCCTGTTTCTATGATTGTGGCGCAGGTTTTGACTTCTACGCTGGCCATCGTGCCATCGGGCCTCACGGCGATCAGGTCGAACCGACCGTCTGATCTGGTGGCTTCGACCCCTGCGCGTTCTAGGAGGTGGCAGACGAAGTATTCGCCAGCGCGTCCAACGCTGATGGCGCGGCGATCACTCAATGGGTTTCGCTGTCATTGTACGAATCCGTTTCTCTCCGATATTTTTGTTTATCTTATCAGACGCGATGTGGTGGTCAACAAGCCTGACGGGGAAGTGCTGTTGGAAGTCCCTGGAATTTGTGCGCACTTTATTTTCATTTGGGTATCGGGTATGGTTTGTCAAAAGGACTGAGGACCGAGAACATGGAACGTACAAATACGAGTCGGGCGACTGCAGCTCCGAGAGATTATGCGGATTTGGGTACGCAGGACATAGCGCTGGATGTTTACGGCGCGTTCCGCGGATCGGGTTTTTCTGATGCGCAGTCGCAGGCGTTGACTGCGCAGATCAACCGCGAGAACAACTTCCAGCAGCGGTATTTGTTTGGATCTCATTCGGACCCGAAGAACAACGCTACGAATGTTGGCATGTTGAGTTGGCAGGGGGACCGTGCTCCTGCGGTGATGGAGTTTATGCGGGATCGCGGTGTTATTGGCGAGGACGGCGGTATTATTCCTGGTCGTGACGCGCTTCAGGCGCAGACGGATTTTATACGTCATGAGATGGAGACTAATCCTTCGTACGAGCGGACGCGTGATCGGTTTTTGGCTAATCCTGACGTTGAGCCGGGCGAGGCGGCGCGTGTTTTGGGGGATAATTACATTCGTTGGGCCCGCAGGGATCCTGAGTATGCGGCTTCTGGCAATCAGCGGATCAAGGATGGTTACGCTCTTTTGGGCGGCGAGGGTCTTGAGTCTCTGAACTTGGATCTTGTTCGCCCTAATTCTCGTCCGGACACGAATGGTGGTGTTGAGGCGTTGTTGCGGAAGTTACTTGAGGAGGACGGTGGTTCGGAGGGCAAGGACTATGACAAGACGATGTCTGGTTTGATGCAGTTGGAGAAGGCGTTTAGTGCGCCTGAGACCAGCCTCCGTCCGGTGGCTCGTCCTGCTTCTGTTCAGCGTGGCAGCGGCGGTGATCCGTTGTCTCGGTTTGAGGGTTTGGCGAGTTTGGCTGGTCAGTAGTGGGTGTGGGTGAAATACACTTGGCGGACCGTTGGTTTTTTGTGTATAAAGAGCACAGAAAATCCAGAACGGCATTGCGTCTGGTGAAAAGTTTTTACGAGCGCCTTGGTTTGTCTAGGGTTGGCTCGCTTTATATGGAGGTTTAAATGCGCGCAAACAACCTTATTTTGAACGGGATCAGTGAACATGGCACGTAATTTTGACGCGGATATGGGCACTGGTGGTTCGACTAACTACAGCAGCGCTCCGACTAGTAGCCCCCGCCCTCCAACCCGCCCTACGACTACTAGCAGTAACACCGGACCTCCAAGTACTAGCAGCTCCAGCAGCTCTAGCAGCTCTAGCAGCAGCGGCACCAGGGCTGCTGCTGAAGCCGCGGGAAGAGCTGCCGCTCGCAGAAGAAGGGAACGCGCGAGGGCTGCGGCTGCTGCTAAGGCTCGAGAAGAGGCGACTGCCAGGGCTTCTGCTGCTTCTGCCGCGGCTGCTCGTGAGAGGGCTGACAAGGCTCGACGGGACAAGGCTGCTGCTAAGGCTCGAGAAGAGGCGACTGCTAGGGCTTCTGCCGCCGCTGCCCGCGAGAGGGCTGACAAGGCTCGCCGTGATGCCGCTGCTGCCAGTGCCCGAGAAGCGGCGACTGCTAGGGCTGCCGCTGCTGCGGCTCGTGAGAGGGCTGACAAGGCTCGCCGTGAAAAGGCTGCTCGTGACGCCGCTGCTGCTAAGGCTCGAGAAGAGGCGACTGCTAGGGCGACTGCCGCTGCGGCTCGTGAGAGGGCTGCTCGTGAAAAGGCTGCTCGTGACGCCGCTGCTGCTAAGGCTCGAGAAGAGGCGACTGCCAGGGCTTCTGCTGCTGCGGCTCGTGAGAGGGCTGCTCGTGAAAAGGCTGCTCGTGATGCCGCTGCTGCTAAGGCTCGAGAAGAGGCGACTGCTAGGGCGACTGCGGCTGCCGCTGCCGAGAGGGCGGCTCGTGAGAGGGCTGCTCGTGAAACCCGCATCAGAGAAATTGCGACCACCGCGAACGCTGCGACCACCGCGAACGATGTAAACAATTTATACGAGAACACTGCGAACAGATTTACGCCCAATGACGGCAAGGAGTATGTTGACGGTGTGTTGGTTGATATCGACGGGAACCCTGTAAACAATTTTTACGAGGAAACTGCGAACAGGTTTACGCCCAATGACGACAAAGAGTATGTTGGCGGGGCGTTGGTTGATAGCGACGGGAATGCTGCGAACAATTTCTACGAGGACACTGCGAACAGATTTACGCCGGAGGACGGCAAAGAGTATGTTGGCGGTGTATTGGTCGATAGCGACGGAAACGAAGTAAACAGTTTCTACGAAGATCTGTTGAACAGGCTCACGCCTAATGACGGCAAGGAGTATGTTGACGGTGTGTTGGTCGATAGCGCTCCCTCCGGCGGTGGCGCGGACGGCGATGCGGATTACACGAATGCTCCTCCACCATCCGGTGGCGGTGGGTCATCGGCCCCTGTCGAGGAAGTTATTGCTGTCGAAGAGGAAGTCGATCCGTGTCCCGAGGGCTACATGATGGATCCAGAAACCAAAACTTGCGTGATTGACCCGTTCCAGACGCCGTTTGCAGAGGCTCCTGTTGTGCAGCCGTCGCTGCCAGCGCCGACAGGCGCGGCGTACACAGGGGTTAACCCACTGATGGGCCTGCCGACATTGGCCCCTGGACCGCAGTCTGGGTTTGCTGTACCAACACCCACAATACAACCAATTACAGTTGGTCAACAAGGGCTCGCGTCTTTACCAGTTAGAAACGGCTAATGAACCTACAGGCTTTACCCGAGGAAGCATTAAAAGAGATCTTGGCCTTAACCGAGGCCAAGAAACGTCTTGAGCTACGTGAACTTGCGTCTGAAAAGTTTATGCCGTTTGCTCACCACGTCTATGAAAACTTCATCGAGGGTCAGCACCACCGCGTTATTGCTGAAAAACTTGAGCAGGTTGCACAAGGTAAGATCAAGCGCTTGATTATTAACATGCCTCCTCGGCACTCGAAGTCAGAGTTTGCATCCTACTTGATGCCTGCTTGGTTTCTAGGTAGAAACCCTAAGTTGAAAATCATTCAGGCCACGCACAACACTGAGTTGGCGGTACGATTTGGCCGTAAGGTGCGGGACTTGATTGATGACCCCGCCTACAAAGAGATATTTCCTGAGACGAACCTCAAGGAAGACAACAAAGGCGCGGGCAAGTGGAGCACCACAGCGGGTGCGGAGTACTTTGCGGCGGGTGTTGGCGCGGCTATCACGGGCCGTGGCGCGGATTTGCTGATTATTGACGATCCGCACTCGGAGCAAGATGCGTTAAGCGAGACTGCATTTGATAACGCCTATGAGTGGTACACTTCTGGCCCTCGTCAGCGTCTTCAGCCGGGCGGATCCATCATTTTGGTCATGACTCGCTGGGGTAAAAAGGACTTGACAGGTCGTTTACTTGCTGCGCAGGGCCAAGATGTAATGTCGGATCAGTGGGAAGTTGTGGAATTTCCTGCTATTTTGCCATCAGACAACCCGTTATGGCCTGAGTTCTGGGACAAAGACGCTCTGCTCTCGATCAAGGCGTCCTTGCCTGTTGGTAAGTGGAACGCGCAGTGGCAGCAGACGCCTACTTCTTCTGAGGCCGCGATCATCAAACGGGAGTGGTGGCTTGACTGGGACAGGGAGAAGATTCCTCCGTTGAGCTACATCATCCAGTCATATGACACTGCGTTTTCTAAGAAACAGACTGCCGACTATTCTGCGATCACGACTTGGGGGGTCTTTAAGCCCGAGGAGGGTGGACCGGACCACGTTATTTTGCTGGACGCGAGGCGTGGTCGGTGGAATTTCCCTGAACTCAAAGAGATTGCTTACGAGGAGCACGAGTACTGGGAGCCGGATATGGTTCTGGTGGAGGCGAAAGCGACAGGTACGCCGCTCATCGACGAGCTACGACTTCGGGGCATTCCTGCGCTGGGCTTTTCTCCGGGCAAAGGAACGGATAAGGTGAGTCGTATGCACATGGTTGCTCCGTTGTTCGAAGCTGGTATGGTGTGGGCACCGATGCACGAGAAGTTTGCGGATGAGGTCATCGAGGAAGTAGTTTCATTTCCTCATGGAGAAAACGACGACTTCTGTGATAGTATGACTTTAGCACTCATGCGCGTTAGGCAGGGAGGTTTTATCTCTCTGAAGGGCGAAGAGGAAGACGAACTTGAATGGAGGCCCCGTAAACGGGAGTATTACTGATGGCATTACCACCAAATATGGTCGTACCGGGGCTAGACCTCGACGACACACAGGGCCTTCCGGATCTAGAGATCGACGTATCTTCACCTGAGATGTTCGAGGGCGGCGCAGAAGTTATTGACGACGGTCAAGGCGGAGCGATTGTCCAAGCTATGAGCATGGCAGATGAGATGGATCAGGGGGAACTTATTCCGTTTGAGTCCAACTTGGCGGAGTTCTTGGACGATTCTACCTTGGGAGAGCTTTCCTCTGAACTTCGAGGCATGTACGAAGATGACCTTGAGTCTCGCTCCGAGTGGGAGACGGCGTACGTCAACGGGCTTGACCTGTTGGGCCTCAAGACTGAGGAACGCTCCACCCCGTTTGAGGGCGCTTCTGGCATTACGCACCCGCTTGTTGCGGAGAGTGTAACCCAGTTCCAAGCACAGGCGTACAAAGAGCTACTCCCAGCGGGTGGCCCAGTTCGCACCTCGGTCCTTGGTTTAAAGACCAAGGAGAAAGACGCGCAGGCTACGCGCGTAAAAGACTTTATGAACTACCAGCTCACGGAAGTGATGGAAGAATACGATCCGGATATGGATCAGATGTTGTTCTATTTGCCGTTGTCTGGTTCGACGTTCAAAAAAGTATACTTTGACCAAACGAAACAGCGTGCGGTATCTAAGTTTATTCCTGCGCAGGACTTGGTTGTTCCTTACTCTGCCAGTGATTTGCAGACGGCAAGCCGTGTTACGCATGTTCTCCGCATGGAGATGAACGACGTTGCTAAGATGCAGTATGCGGGTATTTACCGCGACGTAGACTTGAGCGCGTCAGATGACAGCGGACAGGATCCGGTTCGCCAGAAGGTTAACGAGCTAGAGGGCTTGTCCAAGAACTACAGCGACGACGTTCTGACTGTCTTGGAGTTCCACGCTTCGTTGGACATTGAAGGTTTTGAGGACCTAGATCCGCAAACGGGTGAGCCGACAGGTATTAACCTGCCGTACATTGTCACCTTGGACAACTCGTCCGGCGAGGTTTTGGCTATACGTCGCAACTACGACGAGATGGACGTTCTGAAGCGCAAGCGGCAGTACTTCGTTCACTACAAATTCATGCCTGGTTTAGGGTTCTATGGCTTTGGTTTGATCCACATGATCGGTGGCCTTGGTCGCGCGGCTACGAGCCTCCTGCGCCAGTTGATCGACGCGGGTACTCTCGCTAACCTTCCTGCTGGTTTTAAGGCCCGTGGCGTACGTGTGCGCAACAATGATGAGCCGCTACAGCCTGGAGAGTGGCGTGACATCGACGCGCCCGGTGGAAGCATCCGAGACGCTATTGTACCCCTCCCGTATAAAGAGCCGTCAGCTGCCCTTGCATCAATGCTTGGTGGGTTGGTGAACGACGGACGTAGGTTCGTTGCTTTAGCTGACCAACAGACGTCTGACATGGGCAAAGACGCTCCTGTGGGCACGACTGTTGCGTTGTTGGAGCGTGGCATGAAGGTCATGTCTGCGATCCACAAAAGAATGCACTACGCGCAGAAGACGGAGTTTCGTTTACTCGCGCGTATCTTCGCTGAAAACTTGCCACCTATGTATCCATACGAGGTGGCTGGTGCTCCGGTACAGGTTAAAGGTGAAGACTTTGATGATCGGGTGGATGTCCTCCCTGTCTCGGACCCGAACATCTTTTCGATGTCGCAGCGCGTTACACTGGCACAGACCCAGCTCCAACTGGCTCAGTCTAACCCGCAGATGCACAATCTGCACGCAGCATATCGTCGGATGTATCAAGCATTAGAGGTGCAGAACATTGACGAAATCTTGCCGCCAGAGCCGCAACCAGAGCCGCAGGACCCTGCAACAGAGAACGCAACGATAATTGGCGGTCAGCCTCCAAAGGCATTCCCACAGCAGGACCACGACGCTCACATCAAAGCGCACGTTTCATTGCTTGAGTTGAGCGTTCTGCAGCAGACACCGCCCGTTCTAGCGGCGTTGTTTAGCCACGTTCTGGAGCACGTTCACATGAAGGCTCGGACCATGGTTCAGCAAGAGGTTGAGCAGATGCAGGCACAGCAGATGCAGCAGATGCAACAAGGCATGGCTCAGATGCAGGTCTTGGCTCAGTCAGGAGCTATCCGCCCAGAGGTTGCCCAGCAGCAGATGCAGCAGATGCAGATGCAAGGCCAACAGCAGGCACAGATTCCGCCTGATCAGATCGAGGCCCGTGTTGCGCAGATTGAGAATGAGTTGCTTACCGAAGTGATGCCGATGCTGACCTATAAAGGTGTAGGCGGGGAAGAGCAGGATCCGTTGGTTACGATCCGCATGCAGGAACTGTCGATCAAGCAGATGGAAGCGGAGCAGAAATCTCAGTTGGACAAAGCTAAGTTACAGCTTGACGCAATGAAGATGCAGCAGCAAGCCGCCTCTGATTCATCCCGACTGGAGTTGCAGGAGCAGATTGCCGATGAGCGCAGTGATGTGAACAGAGAGCGGATTGACATGCAGCGCCAAGCGATGGAGCAACGAAACGCTGCTCGAAACAGGTAGTATTAACGGTGTAGTTGCCCTGAAGGGTGAATGATTGTAATATGCCTCAACCACGAGAACCTTCCGTTTATCGACGGCCCACACTTTGAACTTCCGGTCTAGGAGAGATACGATGCCCGCACCAAGAAAATCATTGCGCCCTAAGAAGCGGCCTAAGTGGATGGACGAAAAAGATATGCTCGACAACGAGGGCAGCACTCGGGGCTACGAGGAAGATCGCCAACGTATGCGTCCTGATGACGAGGGCAGCACTCGCCACCCCAGCGGTAAGAACATTGATACGCAGGACACCCAGAGGTTTATGGGCGGCGGCAGCGTCAAGCAGGGCTACATGGACGGTGGCGAAGTTCGCCGCGGTGATGTCCGTGACAACTCAAAGCGCGGAAAGTGTTACTAATGCCTACGATTATGATCAGCATTATGCCGGATGGAATCCCTGTCGATAAGATGGACGAGGATGACAACGGCTCTAGTTGCCCGATAGCCACGCGAGACGAAGAAGTTAACGACGTTAATAAAATGTACGCGCAGGACAAAGCGAACTACCACGACGCCACAGAAGACGGCGGGTTCAAGCTCTCCGAATGTTGCGGCAACTGCTCTGCGTACAACCAGACAGAAGATATGATGGACTGCATCGGTGATGAGTCTGGTGATAGTGGCTACTGTCAGATCTACAAATTCGTGTGTTCTTCGGACTACGTCTGCAACGAGTGGGTCAAGGGCGGACCGATCACGGGTGACGCTGAAGGCTCAGAGAGAGACATTCTTTAATGGAGGGTGTTGATCTTGCGCGATACATGTATAAGCTACTACGAGAGCGCGAACAAGAAATTGCAAGTGCTCTGGGAATGGATGCTGCCAAAGACTGGGAGCACTACAAACTCATGGTAGGCGAGATACGGGGACTTGCCTACGCCCGTGAGGAACTAAAATCCCTGCTGGAGAACCACGCTGATGACGTCGAAGACCTTATTTCTTCCTGATCATGTAGCGCAGAAAATTAACAAGGACCGAAACGCTGACAAACCAGCGGAATCGTCGCCTATTGATAGCGCATATGTCAACGCCGCGGATCGAGTTTTAGATCCCGCACTTTTAGATAAATCCCTGATGGACCGACTGCCTCAACCGACTGGTTGGCGACTGTTGGTTATGCCGTACCAAGGTGCGAGCAAAACGCAGGGAGGTATCCTCATCCCTGACGAAGTTCGATCACGAGAAGCCGTCGCCACTGTTGTGGCTTACGTCTTACGCGTGGGGCCAATGGCCTACAAAGACCCCGGCAAGTTCGGCTCAGACGCAGAGCCTTGGTGCGCACAGGGTCAATGGGTTTGTATCGGTAAATATTCAGGTTCTCGTTTTAAGATCGATGGTGGAGAGGTTCGCATTATTAATGATGACGAAGTTATCGCTACGATTCTAGAGCCAGATGACATCAAAAACGTCTAGGGGAAAATTATGCCACAAGTAACAGAAAACACCCTCGAGGACGAAGTCGAGGACACAGGTGTAGAAGTTGAAATCGACGCTCCAGAAGATCAGGAGTCCACTAAGCCTGAAAAGGTTGAGGTGGAGTCTGCGTCTGGAGAAGATGAGCTCGAGAGCTATAGCCAAAAAGTTCAGGGCCGCATTAAGAAGCTGACGGAGAAGTACCGCAAGGAAGAGCGTGACCGTGAAGAAGCGGTCAGTATGTCTCAGAAACTTCTGGAGGAGAACAACAAGCTCAAGAACCAAGTTAAAAACTTGGACAAAGGCTACGTTAGTTCCGAAGAGTCGCGCCTTAAAAGTGAGGTGGCCTCGGTCAAGCAGCAATATCGTGAGGCCTACGAATCTGGGGACAGCGATGCAATGTTCTCCGCACAAGAGCAGCTGTCGCAGATGGCTCTTATGCAAGAGCGTGTTCGTGCTGCTCGGCAGCGGTTGACTGTTCAGGAGCGAGAACCTGCTCCGCAGGCACAGCAAGCGCCACAGGCACAGCAAGCTCCACAGGCACCGCAGAAACAGGCCGCGCCAGACCCTCGTGCCCAGCAATGGGCTGACAAGAATGAGTGGTTTGGTTCAGACGAAGTTATGACCTATGCTTCGTTCGGCATTCACCGAAAACTTGTCGAAGAAGAAGGATTTGACCCTTCGAGTGATGAGTACTATAGTGAAGTTGACAAACGTATGCGATCTGAATTTCCTCAGAAGTTCTCGGGTACGAAAAAATCGAGTGGAGCACAGGTCGCCTCGGCTGGCGCTTCAGCATCTCGCAGCACTACCAAATCGGGGCGCAGGTCGGTGAAGTTATCACCTTCACAAATTGCGATGGCAAAACGTCTAAACGTCCCGCTTGAAGAATATGCAAAGTATGTGAAGGATTGAGAACATGACTGATAGAAAACCTCGCGCAAGCGAAACACGCGAAGATGAAACGCGCCGTAAACCATGGGCACCGCCCAGTCACCTAGCTGCACCAAATGCCCCAGATGGCTTTGTGCATCGCTGGATACGAATCGCAATGCGTGGCGAAGAAGACAAAATGAATGTCAACTCTAAGCTGCGCGAAGGATGGGAACCTGTCCGGAAAGATGAATATCCTAACTATGAGGCTCCAACTATCGACGATGGTCGTTACGAGGGAATCATTGGCCAAGGAGGACTGATGCTTTGTCGAATCCCGCTCGAGACAGTTGCAGAACGAACTGAATACTACGGGGGCAGAACCCGCGAACAGATGACTGCTGTTGATCAGGACCTTATGAAGGAACAACATCCTTCCATGCCGATTAGTAATAGTCGGCAAAGTCGCGTATCGTTTGGAGGCTCACGCCGAGACTCCGATTAATCATATGAGGTGCTATTATGGCAAATTCTAACGGATCCTTTGGGCTACGGCCCATCGGTATTGTTGGGCAAGGTGCGAATACTACGGGTGCTTCCGAGTATCGTATTGCGTCAGGCAACAATACAAAAATGTTTCAGGGCTCCCCTGTAATTCCAACCGCGGGCGGAACTATCTCTGTGGCGCAAGCTGCTGCTGGTGGTAACGTAGCGTTCTTGGGTGTGTTTTGGGGCGTTGAATACGTTCGCGCATCTGACGGTAAGACAATCTGGGCTCCATCTTGGCAGGGTACTGCTGCGGGTGCAGATTCGAACTTCCCGATCAAAGCCTTTGTTTACGACAACCCAATGCAGACGTTTACTATTGCGACATCTAATGTTGTTTCAGCAGCGAACACTGAAGCGGAAGTTCGTGCAATGGTCTTTAAGAACATTGCAATGGCAACTGCCACTGCAGGCAATGACACCACTGGTATTTCTTCTGCATCCGCAGACTTGAATACTGCTGCTGCCACTGCTGGTCTTCAGCTGCGTGTTATCGGCGTCCAAGACGACCCTGATAATTCCGACTTCACCGCCGCTGGTATCCCACTCATCGTACGTCTCAATACATCGTTCAACTCTGCCAACGGCGGAATTGCAGCGGGTACTGTTTCGTCCACTGGCGTTTAAGGAGGTCTAACACATGGCTATTTCACGCGCACAACTAGCTAAAGAGCTAGAACCAGGCCTCAACGCGCTATTTGGTATGGAGTACAATAAGTACGAAAACCAGCACGCTGAGATCTTCACCACTGAATCTTCGGACCGCGCGTTCGAGGAAGAAGTTATGTTGTCCGGGTTTGGCGCAGCACCTACAAAATCTGAAGGTTCTGCAATCAACTTCGACGACGCTAACGAAGCATACACAGCTCGTTACAACCACGAAACCGTTGCGCTTGCGTTCTCAATTACTGAGGAAGCAATCGAGGACAACTTGTATGACCGCCTTGGCAGTCGTTACACACGCGCCCTCGCACGCTCAATGGCCCACTCTAAGCAGGTTAAAGCTGCGTCTGTACTGAACAATGCGTTCGCAGGCGGTGCAACTGCTGGCGGTGACGGTGTTGCACTCTGTGCCACTAACCACCCGCTTACAAACGGTGGTGCTTTTGCCAACACTCCAGCAGTAGCTGCTGATTTGAACGAAACTTCTTTGGAAGACGCTCTGATCAACATCGCTGGTTTCGTTGACGAACGTGGTCTCAAAGTCGCATTGCGCGGCATGAAGCTGGTCATCCCACGTCAACTGCAATTCATTGCAGAGCGTTTGATGGTTTCCAACTTGCGTGTTGGCA
>Ga0307993_1000630_pt1 | contig 12097 bp, 12 predicted proteins | sample EllFjometagen260_FD_203163 | JGI IMG/M metagenome (GOLD analysis project Ga0307993, IMG submission 203163) | Marine microbial communities from Ellis Fjord, Antarctic Ocean - #260 | ecosystem: Environmental > Aquatic > Marine > Unclassified | place: Southern Ocean | collected 2014-11-02 | reverse complement strand
GCGCGAAGATTTTTACCGCTGCCTCGCGGAAAAACTCCTCATTTATGCCACGGGCCGCGGGATGGAATATTACGACGCCCCGACGATTGACTTCCTCGTGAAGCGACTTCATGAAAACAAGGGAAGCATGAAGGAACTTCTCATCGGCGTGATTGAAAGCGCGCCCTTTCAGAAACGTCGGGGTGATGATTAGATTTTCCTTATTTGATCAGGATTTTTTTTGGGAGAAATTTCCTGAAAAGAGCGTAAACTCAACTCATGAGCGCTTATTCTGGTCTCAATCGCCGCGGGTTTCTCCGGGGTCTCGGTGCTGCTGTCAGCCTGCCGGCTTTAGAGTCGATGCGACCTTTGATGGCAGCGACAGCTGGTTCGGTGGCGCAGACCGCAAGCGGAGCGCCGCTGCGGATGGCTTATTTGACGGTTCCCAATGGGGTGAACGTTGAGCACTGGCGTCCACAAGCGGGTGGAAGTAGCCTCAAGCTTGGGAAGAGCATGGCTCCTCTCGAAGGTCTCAAGGATGATTTCCAGGTGTTCACCGGGTTTTCGCATAAGCATGCCACGGCTGGGCCCGATGGAGCGGGCGATCACGCGCGCAGCAATGCCACCTTCCTGACGGGTGCACGGGCCAGAAAAACATCGGGTTCCGATATCAAGGTCGGGGTCTCGGTCGATCAGATCGCCGCTCGCGCCGTTCAGGATGAGACCCGACTTTCCTCGCTGGAGCTGACTTGCGATGGTGTTCGTAAATCAGGCAACTGCGATTCCGGATATTCCTGCGCCTACCAGTTCAATCTTTCTTGGCGCTCGGAGAACCAGCCGATGACGCCTGAGTCGAATCCCCGGCTTGTTTTTGAGCGTCTCTTCGGCGGCGGTTCCGGCAAGGATCGGGCCATGGGGATGCGGAGCCGTCTCGCGTCTCAGCAGTCGATCCTCGATTTCATCTCAGACGACGCCAAGGCGATGCATAAGCACTTGGGGCGTAACGACCAGCAGAAGCTCGATGAGTATCTCACCGGTGTGCGCGAGCTGGAACAGCGGATTGAAAAGGCGGAGTCTTTTGGTTCTTCAGTGGATCCAGGGGTGGCCGCGCCGAGTGGTCAGCCGAGTGACTACGGCGAGCACATGCGTCTCATTATGGACATGATGGTGCTTGGTTTCCAGACCGATTCCACCCGCGTCGCCAGCTTCTTGATGGCGCACGATGGCAGCAATCGGAACTTCAAAAGCATCGGAGTCGGCGAGGGTCACCACAACATTTCGCACCACAAGGGAAAGAAGGACAATTTGGAGAAAATCCAAAAAATCGATCAGTATTACCTCACTCAGCTGGCTTACTTTTTCCAGAAAATGAAGGAAACCGAGGATGTCGACGGGAAGTCACTTCTCCACAATTCGATGATCGTTTATGGCAGCGGAATTTCCGACGGAAACCGTCATAATCACAACGACCTTCCCATCATCGTGGGGGGCAATGGAGGCGGAGCTTTCACGCCGGGTCGCCACGTCGATCTTCGGGAAGAAGTGCCGCTTTCGAACCTCTACGTCCGCATGCTCAATGAGTTCGGAGTGGAGACAAAGAGCTTCGGCGACTCCACGGGATCGCTGAAGAAGATCTAGAAATCATTTCCCATAAAAAAGCCCGCCACGGGAATTCCGGTGGCGGGCTTTTGGTTGGAAATGGTTGGGCCTTAGGGCACGAGGAAGATCAGGTTGCTTCCAGGGACGCGAGCTTGGTCGCCGGACTTCAGCGCGCTCACGTTCACCTCGGTAAAAGGAGGGTATGGGCTTCTTACGATTCCGGGGCGGTTCGTGGGGGTGGCTACTTTGTAGTTTGAATTGTCTACTGGGGCTGGTGGGGGGACGCGGTAATCGCCTCCGGTATTATAAGCGCCGGCATTGCGTTGCTGGCTTTCCTGATAAGCGGCAGTTCCTACTCCGGCAGCGGCACCGAGAGCAGCTCCCTTGAGGACGCCATCGGAACCGTCACCCAGCAGAGCGCCGGCAGCGGCACCAGCGGCAGCGCCACCGAGTCCATATTGTTGTTGGGTCTGCGTGCAGGAGACCAGGGCTCCACCCGCGAGGAGGGCGACGAGGATTTTGGGTGTTTTCATCATTTTTTAAACGGATTGAATGGCCGAGTTATTCGATAGATTAGCAATTCTTACGGTCTGTGCCACTTCTAATTGCTATTTTTTCGGCATTTTAGCGAGGCGTTTCGGTCGGGGCTCTGAGGAGGACCCAGCAGTGGTGATGCTTTCACTTCGTGCGGATCATGAGAGGGGAGATTCAAATAAGGTCGCTTCCCTTGAGGGATCCCCTATTTCCTAACTATTTAAAAACATCATTCGTCTCTTTTGAAATGCGGAGTGGTATTACCTTCCCTATTTGGTTCATTGTCGCGAGCCCCACCTAAATGGTGATGACCGGACCACTCCGCCCGATGAGGGATGGGAGTGACCACCGACAGACTTCTTTTCGTGCGACGCGGAGATTTCCTCTTCGCCAACACGCCCATCGTGGCCACCGCCACGCTCTTGGTGCCAATGTCGATCCTCTGCGAGACCTAGGAGTATCTCCGGTCAACGTAGGATCCCCGCCTCGCTGGAAAGAAGGACTTGGATTACCATCATCCACTTGCTAAAAGTCGGAATGATCGGGAACGGAAAAACTGTCACCAACATTCACCTTTCCATCGGAGTTACTCGGAACCCCGGGATAACAAGGTGAAAGGCAGACCCCCGCATAATCCGAATAATAAAACTGTTATGCAGTAGAAAGATCGAAATGAAAAAGAACTATCAACAAGCGAAACAACTTCTCCTTGTCGCCGTGCTCACCACGTTCGGATTTGTGGGATGCAACGATTCGAGCGATTCATCGAATAGTAGTAATACGAACACGGTAGCGCCGGATACATCTCTGATCGAAGCGGCCGTTGCTGGAAATGTCGAAGCGGTCCGGCAGCATATCGTGGCAGGCACCGACTTGAATGAGCGAAATCCTGAGAGCGGCTCCACAGCCCTTATTGGTGCGGCGTCGTTTGGGAAAAACGAAACCGCAATCCTGTTGATTGAAGCCGGCACTAATCTCGAAGTGAAAAACAAGGAAGGCTCCACTGCACTTCATGCTGCCGCTTTTCTGTGTCGCGAGAAAATCGTCAAAGCACTTCTCGCAAAAGGCGCGGATCGGACCGCGCGGAATAACACAGGTTCAACAGCCCTTGATTCTGTGGCGGGACCTTTTGATGACGCAAAGCCAATCTATGACCTCATGCAAGCGATTCTCGGCCCTTACGGTTTGGAGTTGGATTACAAGTTTATCAAAGAAACACGCCCAAAAATCGCTGACACACTCCGCGCACAATAGATAAGAATGCATAACAAGAAAATGGACGCGATCTTTCCTCCACTACGTTCCGTCAAGACACGTCATTTAAGTCGTTGGGCCCAATAATGAATCGATGAGAACTATCGCGCGTTTTCAAGTTCCCGAAGAGGCTCATCTGTTCCGATTGTTCTTAGAGACGCACGGCATCCCCGCGTATGTTTGGGATGAGAACGTAGTTCAAATTGTCTGGCACTACAGTGATGCCATCGGCGGAGTGAGAGTAGTTGTGGAGGACCTAGACTGCGACGAAGCCATACGCGAATACAGCGAATATACCGGAGCGCTGAGTGCTGATCCCAGTCCGGTTACAGTTGCGCGCGCCTGGCCATTGACGCTTCTACTCTCCTTGCTAATCGGAGCGCCAGCCCTGTTTTTTGGCAGACGCAGAGTTGAGGATGCGCAGCGCAACTCGGGATAGCCCGAAAAAATCTGCCCAACAAGGCGCGGCACCAATCCCTGACAGCGCTGTATTTTCGGATCGATTTTATGATTTCAACCCTTAACTTGTCATCGACGTGCACCTTCCAGTCAGGGATTGGTGGACTAGACGTTCGCTCAAAAGAATGGAGACATTACAATGACTCGTTACACGCTATTTGTTGCAGTTCTGCTCACCGGAATCAGCGTTGGCCATGCCCAGGAACCAACCAATGCATCCCACTGGAAGTTACCTAAGGACAAGCACAACTTTCACGTTTTCCTCTTAATGGGGCAATCGAACATGTCGGGCGGCACGAAGATGTTGCCGGAAGACAAGAAGCCGACCGCTCACGTTGTCATGCTTCCGACAATATCGAAACGGCCCCTGATGTGGCAACCTGCAGCACATCCTCTACACAATCGACGTCCCAACTTCGGTCCCGGCCTTTCCTTCGCAGTCGAGTATCTCAAGGACAAGCCGGGCGTTGTCGTTGGATTGATTCCGGTTGCCTGGGGAGGTTCTCCCATCGACGGGTTGAAGGCAGGCACTCCGACCTACAAGGACGCCATTAAGAAAGCGAAGTTCGCGTCAGCGGAGGGAGAGATTAAGGGTGTGCTTTGGCACCAAGGAGAATCTGACACCGTTACTGTGGAGCGCAGTGAATCTTATGAGGGTAAGTTGCATCAGTTGATTTTGGATCTCCGCAGAGATCTCGGTGTGGCAGACTTGCCTTTTATCGTCGGGAATCTGGCGGAGTTCTATGGCACAGGGAAAGACCACCGCGCTCCTGATAGAGTGCGTCGAATAAACAAGATCCGGAAGGTGCTCAGGAGCGTGCCGGACAAGATTGCAGACACGGAATTTGTGGAGTCAACCGGTTGCACCTCGCCAGACAAGCACATGGTTCACTTCGATCGCCGTTCCTATTTGGTCTTGGGAGAACGCTATGCTCGAGCGTTTGCTTCCGTAATCGCCAAGCGCGAACAAGATGCTGGCCAACCCGCTACCGCCCCGGAGTTGAAAACTGAGGGCAATGAAAAACCAAAACCCGAATCGGAGGTGCGCCCCCAGTAGCGGGTGGCAGGCAGTGACTGTGCTCGGACGTTGACGTTGACGTTGCTCGGCGATGCGACACTTCAAGTGCGCTAGTTCTCGATTGAACCAGAGGGGACCGAGTGAGGACGCAGGCCCGCCTTTTTTAGGAGAAGTGAGGGCTTAGCGCGAAAAGACGGCGTCGCGTTCCTCCTCAGTGAGTTCTTTCCATGTGCCGAGTGGTAGGTCGCCGAGCGGGAAAGTGCCGATGCCTTCACGGATGAGTCTGAGGGTGGGGTAGCCGACGGCGGCGGTCATGCGGCGGACCTGTCGGTTTTTGCCTTCTCGGAGTTCGAGACGGATCCAGGAGTCGATGATTTTTTGGCGGACGCGGACTGGTGGGTCACGGTCTGGGAAATCAGGTGCTTGTTTAAGAGCTTTGGCCCGGCAGGGGAGGCAGCGATAGTCTTTGATTTCGATGGTGCCGCTGCGGAGCTTATCGAGTGCTTCTTCATCTGGAACTCCTTCAACGAGGACGAGGTAGCGGCGGCGGTGCTTGTAGCGCGGGTGGAGAAGCCGGTTCTCGAGTGGCTTCTCATCGGTAAAAAGGAGGAGCCCTTCCGAGTCCATATCGAGTCGCCCGAGTGGGAGACATTTCGGCGGAAAACCGAACCCCTTCAGAGTCCGCTGTTCTTCCTCATTCGGGTTCGTGTTGAACTGGCTGAGGACACCGTAGGGTTTGTTAAAGGCGATGAGCATGGGGGAGGTCGGTGGTCGGTGGTCGGAGGGTGGAAGGCGGCGGTCAGGGTTTGAGGACCCACTTCTCTGGCTGCTTGAGCATTCGACTGATTGAGCGGTTCGTTTCGGTCAGAGCTTGATGGGCTTCCAGAGTGAGGTAGGCGCAGTCCTTTGCGAAATCCAAAGAGGGATCGGTTTCTGAGTTTTCGCCGTCGCAATCGGTCAGCTTTGAGATGAAGTGAGCTTCGTAGCGGCGTTTCGCCCACCCTTCACGGAGGTTCATCGCGACGGACCGTGATGATCGTCTGATTTGCGAGCCTCCCATCAGTCTGATTCGTGAGTTCTGACCTCCGTCATCCAATCTCAGTCCACGGACTACACCAACATAAGAGCTGGGTTTTCGATGAGGCGCTTGATCTCGCCTAGGAACTTCGCGGCGACGGCTCCGTCGACGACGCGGTGGTCGCAGCTGACGCCGAGGTTCATGCGGAGACCGGGAACGATCGCGCCATCTTTGACGACGGGCTTTTCGATGATGCCGCCGACGCTGAGGATCGCTGCTTGTGGTGGATTGACGATGGCATCGAAGGATTCGATGCCCCATGCGCCGAGGTTCGAGATGGTGACGGTGCCGCCATCGAATTCATTCGGCATGAGTTTTTTGTCGCGGGCGCGCACGGCCATTTCCTTGATCTCCTTGGAGATTTGGAGGAGGGACTTCTGCTCGGCGTTCTTCACGACGGGCGTGACGAGACCGTCTTCAACAGCGATCGCGACGGAGATGCCGACGTGGGCGAACTGGACGATGTGGTCGCCATTGAAAGAAGCATTGGCTTCGGGGACGGCGACGGAGGCGTTGATGAGCGCTTTGACGACGAAGTCGTTCACGGAATACTTGTTGCCGTGGGACGCTTCGGACTGGGCATTGATCTGCTTGCGCAATTCCATGAGCGGGGCGGCGTCGACCTCGAGGTGAAGATAGAAGTGCGGGATCGTCGTTTTGGAAAGGAGGAGACGGCCGGCGATGATCTTCCGCATGGAGGAAAGCTCGACCCTTTTGTCTTCGCCGGTGGCGACGGGGGAAAGAGGAACCGGTGCGGCCTTCGCTGGGGCAGGGGTCGGTGCGGCGACGGGAGCAGGAGTTGCCGCGGCGGCTGCGCCAGAGAGATCGGTTTTGACAATGCGACCTCCAGGGCCGGTGCCGGTGACCGTCGAGAGGTCGATGCCCTCGGCCGCAGCGATCTTACGAGCGAGCGGAGAAACTTTGAGACGTCCACCATCATTGGAAGCGGTGGGAGCAGCAACTGGTGCAGCGACAGCGGCCGGAGTTTCGGCAGCAGGGGTGGGTGCGGGCGCGGCGGCAGGTGCCGGGGCGGAGGAAGCGGCGGAGGAGTCATCGGCAGACTCGCCGTCTTCTAAGAGGATCGCGATGACCGAGCCGACAGGGGCCTTGCCACCTTCGGGCACGGAGATGGAGGAAAGGGTGCCTTCGTCAAAAGCTTCCATTTCCATGGTGGCCTTATCGGTTTCGATCTCGGCGATGATGTCACCGATTTCGACTTCTTCACCTTCCTTCTTGAGCCAGCGGACAACGGTGCCTTCTTCCATGGTGTCCGAGAGCTTGGGCATTTCAATTTTGATAGGCATGGTCTTATGGGATGCGGTGAATGAGGATTGTGCCGGAAGGCCGAGGGAGGAATAGCGAGAGGCGCTCCTTATTAAAAGGTGAAATCGAGGCAATTGCCGCGATTTCAGGTGCTCGCAAGGAAGACTAATTTAGCGAGCGGGCACAAACGAGCGTTAGTCGCTCGATCGTGCGATGCGATCGAGGAGGGCGCGGCCCTCGTTCTTTCCGCTCTCGGTGAGGCGGAAGGTCTTATGAGCGTGAAGGTTTGCGCCTTTCATGAGTTCCATGTGGCCCTTTTTTTCGAGATTTTCGATCGTGGTTGTGGTGTTCGAGGGCTTCCGGGCGTAGCTATCGAGCGTGATATTAAGGGCGCGGGTGTCGAGAGATTCGGCGCCTTCGAGCTCTTTATAAAAGGAGGCAAGCAAGACAGACTCGGGACCCGATAGCGTAATATTAGTATCCTCTAAAGCGCGTCTAATTTCGCGTAAATCATCGGCCGCAGCGCGGTCCTGATTGGTAGCGCTGCCCTCGGCCGTGTTGCGCAGAATTGCTTTTGTTTCAATAATCTTAGAGATTACTTCAAGGAATCCCTCTAGTTCTTCAGTGCTAAGCTTCCACAGCTCGTCGGCGATATTTACTAATTTGGAGGGCTGTTCCATGGCCAAATACTAGTATTTTTTAAAAAATTGCGCAAGTTTAATTAGCTTTGGTTGATATCGAGGGAGAAAAATTAGAAATAACCTAAAAATTACTTGTCGCGTTACCACGATTTGACTAATTTTTCGCTAGTGCTGATTCGGCACTCAAAAAGAACCACCCCGACGCTACGATGAAGAACCACAATTCCAACTTCACGATGTCACAGAACTCTTTCTGTTACCAAAACACTGCGGTGGGCCAGGACTCTGGTGCGACCCGCGTCAGCTCGCTCACTGAGCGGATGACTGAAAGCTTTAAGGCTGACGAACCCACTCTTTCGGTTCGCGCTTGCGATGAAATCCCCGACCACGCCCTGACTGCCTGCCTGGATCGCTGCCGCGATGTCATTGGAAGTGGCGAGATTGGCGAACGCGAGTTCGACCTCATTCAGGAATCTCTGCGAGAGAACCTCACGGGAATGAATTTCTTGAAGGTTGAGTTGGTGGAAGCGGAGAAGGAATACAAACGTCTGAATACCATGGCCGAGCCTTTCTTTGAGATGATGGCTCCTCTTCTGGGTGAAGAGGATCAGCCGCTCAGTGGACTTGATGCTCAAAGGATGTCCTCACTGCAAGAGACGCTCACGGAACTGGTGCAGGGATTGAGCTTTGCGAAGTATCGCCGGGATCAGCTGCTCGGTCGCATGGAAGCGCTCGCTGGCTATGTCGCGGATCAAGTGGTGAAAGCGGTGCAATCGCGGAACCTCGGGAATCCCCATCTTCCCCAGATTCGCAAGCAAGTCTGGCGCGCGATCTCAGCGCTGTAAAAAACAGCGCGCTTAGGAATTTTCAACCCCTCTTGTCTTTTGGCGGGAGGGGTTATTTTTTTTGGAGGATCGGAGGCTTGGGAACGAGGAATTTGCGCTGTCACGGACTTCGTTTTGGTCAGCACTGTCGGCCATCGTTCTGGTCCAAAGGTGAATCACCTTTTGCATTCCAGCCCAAATGATCTATTTTACGGCCATGCAAATTACTGCGAAAGCCATTGTGTCTTCTCTAGTTGCGGCTCTGACCCTTGCTTCATGTCAGCAGACTGTGAATCCCTACACCGGAAAAAACCAACCGTCCAAGACCACCAACGGTGCCGTCATTGGGGGGGCGCTCGGAGCGGCAATCGGAGCGCTCACCGGAGACGGTGGAACTGACAGCCGTCAGCGCGCTCTTCTCGGAGCGGGAATCGGAGCTCTCGCTGGCGGTGGAATCGGAAACTACATGGACAAGCAGGAAGCTGAGCTTCGCGCCGAGCTGCGAGGCACGGGCGTGAGTGTCTCGCGACAAGGTGACCGGGTAGTTCTCAATATGCCGGGCGACGTCACTTTCCCAACTGGCGAAGCGCGCATCAGCCCAGACTTTTTTGCTGTCCTCGGATCGGTTGCGAGAGTCGTCAATAAGTATAATAAGACCTTGGTCGATGTCACTGGTCACACCGACAATGTAGGCGGGCGCAGTTACAACTACCGCCTTTCGGAGACCCGGGCTACGAATGTCGCCCACTACCTGAAGGATCAACGGGTCGATTCCCGTCGCTTCAATGTCACCGGTCGTGGACCTGATGAGCCGGTATCGAGCAACGGCAGCGCGAATGGACGTCAGCTTAACCGCCGCGTCACGATTCAGCTCTCTCCCTTGAGAGGCTAAACAATCACTTCATTAAAAAAGCCGGTCCCGCTTTGGCAGGACCGGCTTTTTCTTTGAAAAGAATGAGGTGCTTACTTGATGCTGAGCAACTCGACATCGAAGACCAAAAGGCCGCCGGGACGTCCGCCACCAGGGCTATTTCCGTAGGCAAGGTTTGCAGGAATCCAGAAGCGCCGCTTTTCGCCGATTTCCATGAGCTGAAGGCCTTCGGTCCATCCCTTGATGACGCGATTGAGCGGGAAGCTTGCAGGGCTTCCGCGTTTGACGGAGCTATCGAACAACTTGCCGTCGGTGGTCCAGCCAGAGTAATGCACTGTCACGGTGTCGGTGGCCTCGGGCTTGGCGCCTTTGCCTTTCTTGAGAACCTTGGACTTCAAGCCGGACTTGGTCTTCTCGGCATCCTTGGGCGCAGCCGCGACGTCCTTAGGAACGGCGGGGTCCTTGGCATCCTGCGCGAGTGAGGGAACTGCCACGGCGATGACGACGGCAAATGCTCCGATCAGAAATGATTTCTTGTTCATGACGAAGAGACCTTCCATGAGAAATTCTCATTCGTCTAGTGATTATCGTGGCCTCTCAAATCTCCCCCTCATCATCCAGCTTGCGCAGAAATGATCGATTCGATACATTTTTTGAGAAAGAAAACCCTTTCGATGAACGTCTGAGAAGATCCCAGCCCATGATTTCCTCTCGAAAACCAAGTTGCGTCGCGTTCGGAATCTTCCTTGCCTCCGCGCTCCTCCTTCACGCTCTGCCATCGGCAAATGAGCTTCTCAAGCTTGAAGCCCAAAAGATCATTCAAGGAGCGGCCCTCGAAGGCCCTGAAGCGGCGACCTTTTCAAAAGCGTTCCTAGCCTCCCCGGATTGGCAGCACGAGCTGCTCGATTCCGGCCCGCTGAGCGATCCCTCGAAAACCGTGACTCATCTTTTCGAAGTTTGGAAAGGGGATCCCGATCTAAGCGCTCGTCCCCTCGACCGAGCGATGGCGACGGCTTGTGCCCTCGAAGGCCCCGGGAAAAAATACGATTCCACGGAAGTGGCCCGACGTTATTCCTACTTCCGCGACAAGTGGAAGTTCGGCCTCCTCAACGCGATGTATGAAAACCTCAGCGTCTTCGAGCGACGCTACCTCGCCCGGGGCGTCCAACACGGCGGCTTCAACTCCGCGGAATCGATGGAGTATCACAATCAGGAAGTCTGTCTTCCCTCCGAGGCTTACACCGGCGCTTGCTGGTATGCGCGCTGGATTTTGCACAACCCCTTTGGCGATTCGATCCACGGTCCTCTTTACTACCATCCCTTTCAGGAAAGTTGGGAAAGCTATGCCGAAGTCGTGCGCAACGTCGGCGGCGTGTGCGGATCCTTGTCGAACTTCGGCGCCGCCGCGGCGCTCGCAAATGGCGTCCCGGGAGTGACGATGGGCGAGCCCGGTCATTGCGCCTACGCCATTTTAACGAAGCCCGGACACTGGCAACCGGCCTACAGCCTTTCCTGGAAACGAGGACTTCATACCTCGTTTCATCATGGCAGCTGGGGTTGGCATATGCTCAACACCAAGGCGCAGCAAGATGTCGCGGCGACCCGGAAGTCGGCCGACCTTCGCCGACTGTCGTCCTACTATTTAGCGAAGGGAAACGTGACCAAGGCCCGGGAGATTTCCCGTGTCGCGCGCCTCGATCATCCGCTGGCGTGGGAGAATTGGCAGCACTCGGTCGATGTCCTCACCGAGAGCAAGGCCCACGAAAAAGACTGGCAAGAGCTCCACCAGGATGTCCTCAAAACGCTTGCGCCGATCAGTGGAGAGATTTCCTTTTATCTCCTAAACAACCACGTTTATCCGCAGGTTCTTCCGAAGGGCGAGGATCGCTCCGACGAACGCCGGAAGATTCTTCTCTCTTTTCAAAAGGCGGTTTCCGATTGGGGCCTGGGCCGCTGGGATTTCCGGGGCGACCTTTCCAAGCAAGTCGCGCTCATTGGAAAAGAGAGCAAAGAGCAGGACGCCTTCATCGTCGATGCCTTCGGAGCGCATGCCGAAAAGAACCTCTTCACGCCCGACATTCTCGCGCTCCAGATGGAGCGGGTGGGCGACGACGAAAAACGGCTGGGTCAATTCATGACCGCGATTGCCCAAACTCTTTCCAAGCAAAAGGGAGCCGACCTCAGCAATGTCACCGACACCCTTGCCAGAACCGTTCTTCCGCAAGCGGCCAAACGCGGAGACAAGGCGACCTTCCAATACATTGGTAAGCTCACCTCCAAGAACTACGAGCCGCATCCGATTTCTCCGGAGACCTTCCCCGGGATCCTGCTCAGCTCGGGCGGCACCTTTGGAATTCAGAAACCGGGAAACCGATGGGACAATCCGAGCCGTCACTGGGGCGTGATCGAGGAACACGGCGGCGACTTTCATACCGACGCCACACCCGCCACCGCGACGGTTCAGTTGGGAAATTATGGCCGCGTCACCGGAGTCGTGATTGTCACGCGCGGCGGAAGCGTCGGTCGTCTCAATGGCGCGCAAATCGAGACCTCAATCGACGGCGAGAACTGGAAATC
>Ga0307993_1000627_pt1 | contig 12134 bp, 16 predicted proteins | sample EllFjometagen260_FD_203163 | JGI IMG/M metagenome (GOLD analysis project Ga0307993, IMG submission 203163) | Marine microbial communities from Ellis Fjord, Antarctic Ocean - #260 | ecosystem: Environmental > Aquatic > Marine > Unclassified | place: Southern Ocean | collected 2014-11-02 | reverse complement strand
GCTCGTACAGCATCTGCTGGAGCATTCCGCCTAAGATCGGGTCCGTCCGGCCTTGAGCGTCTTCTACTCCAACTCCCTGTAGGATTCCACGAAGCGCCCCTGTGGGACCTCCTTGGATACCTCCAAGTATGGCTTGTTTAGCCGCCATCTGCTGGCCTTGTTGTCCAGACAGAAGGCTCATCATATTCGCACCCTGTTGGTTTGGACTGCCACTTGCGCCGCCGCTGCCAAAAGAGTTTAGAGCGTTCATCGCGATCCCTGCGTTCCCGAAGGAACCTTGGGCAAATCCGCCAATGCCAGCACCGATGGCATCCTCAAAAGACCCGCCGCCTAAGAGTGATCCCAGTCCGCCTCCGATTGCCGCGCCACCTGGCCCGCCCGCAATCATCCCAACAAGGGATCCAATCGAGGAGAACAGGTTGCTTTTGTTTGTGTCTGCTTGTGTCTCTTCAGCCATTACGATGCTCCTGTCGCTGGAGGTGGACCGACAACAGCAACTGTTGCATCAACCCGTTGATCTTTTTTAGGCTTATCTTTAGATTTATTTGTCATGTGATCACCACCGTTACCTGTCCGACTTGCCCTGCACCGACTGAACCACGCAAGTTCGGGCTGTTGCTTAAAGTTATCTTAACAAATCCGCCGCTCTGAAACAAGGCTCCTGTCTCAAGACCCGAGTCATCAGTTTGTAGATCCGTTAGAGTTAGAGTCGTGGCCCTGAGATCCCCAGGGTTTTGCATCTGCTCCAGATACACCGAGAAAGAACGCACTAACTCTGCAAAATAGTTTTGCATGTACTGCGGCGGCGGAACGGGGAAGAACGGGCGTGTAAGACGACGGGACATTAACGCCTCCCGTCAGGTCTAATGTCAACTCGGGGAGAGCCTAGACGCCAAGTAACCTCAAGTTCATCAGAACTAATCTTGAACCGCATCTGCCTGCCGCGAAGGCGGAAGTATAGCTGCTCTGTTCTAGCATTCACCGGAGCCGCCTGCGTGTTAACAAACGCATCCGTCTGGCTATCGCTGTAAGTGCCGTCCGGCGCGTTCTTAACGTCCAGGGTAATATTGGTTTCAGGAAGAATAGCTGTAGAGTTCTTGAAGTCCACGTCAGGAATCATCTTGCGGATAAACATAAACTGCTCACCGTCCCCAATGTCCATGGGGCTAGATTGGATGTAGGCGTTGATCGCAGAAGCGGGGTTCGTGGTCCCATCATCAAAGCCCAACTCGTGTTCGTACAGGAACCCATCGTTATTGGCTGCGATAGGGAAGTCAAAGATGCCCCGATCAACCCAAGCAGTGCGCCCAAATGTGCCATAGTACCAGACTTGCTCGAGGTAGTTGTAAACAACATATTTATCCACCTCAAGGCTGTTTGCGCTTGGGTAGAACCACCAAACCTCAGAGTGCTCTGTGTTTAAACCTACGTTGATTTTCTCCAGCTGACCCTCGTTTAAGTCAGAGAACACATAGTCTCTAACCGAGCAAGGTAGCCTCTGAACAGCCCCACTATAAACATAGAACTCAGATAGGCCCATCCAAAACACGTTGTCGTCCACCGCAATTGCAGCGTTCGGCCCAGCAACAGTAATGTTTTCTGAAATCGCTGTGACACCAAACGTAAACGGTGGGCCCAAGTACTGCATTGCGTACAACGTAGTGTCGGTCATAACAAGGATCTGCTGCCTGGTTTCAATCGCCGTAACAATCTCGGACCCAGAGCCCAAGCGCAATTCACCTGCTGTATTGGTTGCCGTAGTGGCCCAATCAGTAATAGATTCTTGGGACGAGAACCGAATAGTCAAAGGATCTTGGACACCGGGTGTAGATTCAGGGTCACAACCAAAGGCAATAACGTGACGATCCCTGTCAGAAACTAGAATCTGTTTTGCAACGGTAGGTATGTTTGGAAGGGTAGAAAGACTGGTAATGTCTACGGCCCTGTTGCCCAGACCGGGCGTGGCGTCCCAGTAGTATATGCCGCCGTCTCTCGCGTTGATCAAAAGGTCTTCGCCAAAATTATCGCTAGACCACAGGCGCAAGGTGTTTGACACAATAGCATCCGTAGAGGCCGACCCCCACGTTCCTCGGCTCCATGTGCCTGCACCCCATCCAGACGCTCGGACTACTGTGTCCAAGCCTACGTTAATTTGATACGCGCCTACGACAGAACTGCCACCGTTGCTTGTGTCCGAGCCATTTGCAAGCACCGGGACAACAGGGGCGTTGATAAGACTGCCAGCGGTTCGGGCGGTTACTTGGTAGGAGTTGGCGTTCACGACTAAATTTATTTGGTATTCTTGGTTAAGAACAGCCGCCGTAATAGTGCCCCCAAGAGTAGCGGCTCCGGTAAACGTCACGAAATCATTAGCCACAGCGCCGTGCGCCGTGTCTGTAATAACCAGAGTACTTAATCCGTTTGTAGCAGAAAAGGTCACATCTCCAGCCGCAGTCGTGGCTCGGAGGGGTGTAATGTCGTTATACTCTCCGCCTCTATCAATGTAGTATTTCAGGTTTGTGCCAACGCCAATAAACTGATCACGGTCAAGAGTCACCCAAGGGTGAAGTTCCCTAGCAGTGCCAAGGTAATTGTCAGAGCCGCGCTTTTGCCAGCCACCAATCTTCTCAGGAAACCCCTTTTGGAACCGAACAGAGTCGATATCAAACCAGCCGCCTTCGTTGGTGTAAGCAGTAACCTCTCGGTTAACTCCCGGCTTAAATTGTAATTTGGATAGAGGCATTGATCACGATACATCCTCATAAGTAATAAACGCTTTTAGTGAGTCATCCGCAGTAACTGTAGTCGCAACCAAAGCAACGCTCTCTTCAAGATACATCGGGACATCCCGTGTTATAACGTCAAGAGTTGCGCCCTGCGCAACAGCGATCTGACGAACTATCTCGCCGCCTGCCAAGGTCAGGGTCACGTTTTCCGCCGCAGACGTTGATACGTTCACAAACTTCAAAGCAATGATTCGATACACATGCCCTGAAGCAGGGGCGGTGAGCAGCGTGAGTCCAGAGCGCAAGATAAAAGAAGTAACTGTGCTGTTACCCAATACCGAGGTCGCCGCTAGAATGTTAGGGTTTGCCATCGTTTACTCCTAGAATAATATGCTGAATGTGAAGGCTCTAGCAGCCGTAGCAACGGTAGAAAAAGCCAAAGTTCCACTGCCATTTGTAGTCATAACCTGCCCGTTCGCGCCGTCTGAAGTAGGAAGAGTTAAAGCCGCCACAAAAGATTGCAGGTTAGCGTCATACGCCAATACATCTGTGCCTATAACCAAGCCAAGGTTAGTTCGTGCGTTGGTTGCGTTGCTTGCGCCTGTGCCACCGTCCGCAATAGCAAGGTCCGTGATCCCAGCAATAGTACCCCCAGTGATCGACACGTTATCCATTGCTAAGTTGTCTGTAAGGCTTGTTACTGCGGCTCCCGCACCAGCGCCGTCGCAGTACACGATGTTTACACCCGCGCTGCTTGCAACAGCAGGAATTACAACATTTGCCCCAGAACCCTGCGTCACTGTTATTTGAGCGTTTGTCTGGTTGTAGAAGAAATAGATGTGTTCATTTGAATTAGGAGCTATCGTGAACGTCACTGCCCCAGATGGCGATCCTGTAAGAACTATGACCTTGTGTTGGCCTTCAGTTAAATTCCCGTTACCTGTGGTCAGCGTGTAGGAATTAGCCCCCGCCAGAGAAATGGAAAGAACTCCGTTAGTAAGTCGGTCTATGATATTAAGGTTGTTGTTTGTAGTCGTGCCCCATGTGCCCGACTGCTCACCGTTTCTGATAAGCTCTAACCCAGTATTCGATGCGTATGTACTAGCCATTTATTCTTTCCTATGCCGCAATCGTGGTCCAAATTTGATCTACACTGGGAACGATTTCTCCCCATACTATCACATTTCCAACTTCACCACTAGCCTGAACTCCAGTTAATGTCACAGATGCATTTCCGAAGACATCTACGCTACCAACTATGCCGTTCATGGGCGGAGATGTTACCGCGATATTCGCAGTAGTTCTCTGAATAACAGTCCCAAGAGAGATAGATGTCGGGAAGCTAGCTGCTACAACAAGAGAATTACCTGATACGGTTACTGCGCCATTGAGGGTAGCAGTGGCCTCGAACCCCGTTATGTTTATCGTTACTCCAGTACCAGCTACAACTGCCACTGAGCCAAGGCCCGTGGTGCCTACAGACGCACCCGCGTTGATAACGGCCCCTGCCCCTACGTTTACCGCTACAACGCCATGCGTAACCGTAGCCTGCACACCCGTTACGGCTAGAGATTGACCAGTGGTTACAGCAACAGAGCCAACAGCCGTAGTTCCTACAACACCAGTTACACTTACTCGTGTAGCTGACGCATCGTCAGCTATTGGGACTTGAGCAATGGCTACTGCGCCGAAAAACATGGGTTATCTCCTAGCCTATATTCCACACGTTAAAGTTATACTTAAAGTTGCTATAATCATTAAGCAGTGAAACAATTGTATTACCCATCAAGCATGAGTTAGTGCGCCCAGTTAAAGTGGATAGAGAGGAGCCAGACCCGACTACCCGTCTAAGAGAATAAACGGGGTCTTTTATTGCAGGAAATAGATTGTTGCTGGCATCTATAGATACAAGGCTGTGAGCACTGTCCTGATAACTTCCATTGTAGGTGCGTTTTAACGGACCTAATGTCGCACCATACTGTTCGTTTCGCTCAGGTAAATAAGGCATTCCGCTCTGAATACCTGAACCTGCCGACGAAGGTGCAGTATCAGAGAACTGTAAAAAGTTAACAGGCTGATACCCCGTTTGCATGAGATACCTTCTGTAAGTTTGCCCGGTATTATTAGTTCCGCTAAGATAGTTAGTTATAACAGAACCCTGCGCCGTTGGAACGCTGGAAAAATACTGAAAATTGGATACTGCAGCAGATTGAGTGTACGCTTCCCCTTGATCGGGAATCGTAGTGCTATTGATTTTAGGCCAAATTTTCATCCCATTTAAACGTGTCGATACATTGTGACTTCTACCTACCACATAGATGCCGTCTCCCGTCCCGCATGCACCAAAACTAGAATCCAAAGAGGATTGGTCAAAGTTTGTAGTTTTTTGGGCCACCGCTCCCGTGTTTCCGTCTGTGTCTATCATGGCGTAGCCACAATATCTGGTATTCGCAAACCTAGAGTACAAGCCCATCAAACGGCCATCGGTTAAAACAGTAGTGAGACAGGCTTTCTTGGTCGCTGCCGTCCCGTCTCCGTCTGAATAAAGCTGAGTCAAAGATAACGTAGTGTTACCATCCCAAGTGATCTTATAGATATACCCTCCTTGACTCTGACGTCCTATCGCAACAAGAATACCGTACACCCCGTTAGCCGAAAGAGATAATGGCTCAATATTTCCAATGTTTAAATTACTGCCAATTTGAACAATAGTACCATCGGAGTTAAGTTCAAAAAGCTGTAAAAAGGAGTTATTTGCAACGGAGTCTGTATTTTTCGTCGCAACAAGAAAATGAGTGTCGCTCATAGGGGTCATAAGCCGATTTGTAGCTGCGTTGCCGTCAGTACCTGTCGGGTTATTAAACACTGAGTTAGCCAGAAAACTATAGTTTTTTTGAAACCCCGTGGCAGGCGTGACCACTTGAGTGTCGCCACTGCCGAAGAATGAAGAAGTAGTACCCATAATAATTATCCTTTACGACAATGCCCAGCCAATAGTTGCGTCTACATACCTTAAATACAAAACCGAAAAGGCCGTATCGACAGTTAAATCCGTGGCAGAACTCATAATGTTGCTGCTGTTCCGAGCAATAACATTGTTAGTGTTTCCTGCAATTTCGCTAAACCTAACCTCATCTCCAACCGAAGGGGAAGCAGGAAGAGTTAGCGTTATAGCCGAGCCATTAACATAGTAATGGTTGTCTTTTGTAGCCGTAGTGTTCGACGTAATGACATTTGTACTAGACCCAACACCGGAAAAGCTCAAAACCCCTGACCCGTTGGTCTGAAGGAACTGACCCGCACTCCCCGTGTTCGGGGGCATAGTCATAATATAGCTCGCAGTAAGCGTGGTCGGAGCTTGGAACGCTGCGTACTCTCCGCCAGCCGCGTCTTCCATCCGCACCGAACCTTGAGCCAATACGTTGAGGTTCCCTGTGACTTGAATGCCTGTGGTGGTTGTTCTTAGTTTTTCACTATCTTGTTGTTTAATCACTACGGGAGAACTATTACCGCTGTTTGTATTGATAATAAAAGCACCAACACCACCTACATCATACTGTATTCTACCATCGTAATCATCACTAAAAGGTGCTTTCATATCAAGAAAAGCACCAGATGGCCCACCCATCTCTATGACGGCAAAACCCGAAGCTGCTACTATATCTACCCTAGAGTCAGCAGTAATAGTTCCTGTGAACGTAGGGCTGGCAGTCGGGGCCTTTGCGTTAATCTGAGTCTGGATGTTAGAGGATACGCCATCAACAAACGAGGCTACATCGCCTAAGTCTCTGTTCCTAGTCATTCACTGTACCCCTTGCGGCTATTAGTCTTCTGCTTCCGGCTCTGGAATTACAGGCGCGGACCATGTGTCCGCATCTGCATCATACACCCATCCGGGCACTACGTCATCAGGACATTCCACAAAACCGGAGTGAAGGCTAGGATGAAACCGGTTCTTATATGAACCCACAACGTCAACCGCGGCGTTATTTACAATTCTACAAAACATCTTAATACTCCACTATCACGCAGCCGTCAGCGCCAGAACCAAAACTGTTTGATGTTCCCATACCGCCGCCGCCACCGGGCCAACCACCGCTCCCAGAACGGCCACCGCCGCCACCATTTACTCCGAAGGAATTAGTGCCTCCAGCACCGCCACTTCCAGTACCTAAAGTATCTATAGAATTAATTTCGTTAATGGATAAAAGACCATTAGTATTTGTGCCATCCATATCACTTGCTTTGTAAAAGGACCCTGTAAGTCCCTGCACTGCACCGCCAAAAGACTCCGCCGTCAGAACACCGCTAGCACCTACCCCGCCGCCGCCGCCGCCGCTTGTGCGGCCAAAAGACTGGCTGTTTCCTGAACCGCCGTTTGCAATTCCGGGACTGCCATGTCCAAATAAACTCGCGGAACCGCCACCACCGCAATAACTGCCCTGACACCCGCCGCCGTAATAGTTGGCATATCCCCCAGCGCCTAAACCGCCGTCGCGAAAAGTGCCATTATTTTGACCAACGCCCCCAGTGGCGGAGATCAAAGAGCCAAAAGAAGATGTCCCGCCAGAAGTGTTAGGAGCGCCACCTTCGCCTACCGTAATATCGTAAGCTGTTCCGGCCACTACGTCGAACTCGCCGACAGCAAAGCCGCCGCCGCTGCCACCCGCACCAGACGCTGTGCTACACCCGCCGCCTCCCGCACCCCAGACTCGAACTCGTACAGAACTAATTCCCGAAGGAACTGTGAACGAGTAAGAGGCCCTAGAGGACCCGTGAATGCGAATTAAACCTGTCCCAAACGTCCCAGACGCCCAGTTACCCGTTGAGGGAGAAGAGACGCTGCCGCCGCCGCCACCTGATTCTACTGTTCTAGTCATCTTTATTCTCCCTCATAACCCATTACTTGAATAGAAATTGGGTTGTCTCCTGAATTGTACGTCACTATTCGATCACCGTTACTTAGAACCAACCCAGTTCTTTCATACTGAGTAAAGTTCGTAGACTCTTCTAAAACTCCATCACTTCCAATACTTTCGATGTTTGTTTTAGAGGCAGTTACTACGCCACTCGTTGATACAATATCAGTTGCGTTAACCGTTTTGTTGTAATCATCTGTATAATAACTGCTAGAGCGAACCCACTTTTTTAAATCAGTGGAATAATAAACGTGTGCTGCGGTACTTTGACTAAGTTCAGTTACTGTTAAAGACCAAAGAGGCGAGGCTTGAGTCCCTATAAAAGCAGACCTAAAGGTCACGCTATTGTCCGTTACAGCGTATGGAGAAGCCAAAGTGAAATCAAAATCGGCCGTTATATCAGTAATGCCGTAAGTTTCGTTGGTCGAGCCGGATGTTATAGCTTGGACGTTAGTGTCATTAAGTGCCGCTTGAGCCGTGGCAGCGTCCAGCTTTAGTAGAAAAAATTCTTTGTTGCCGGAATTAAGTGCAACATAACCCATGTAGTGCATTTTGTCCGCAGGGTTATATTCAAAAAACACCACATGACCACCTGCGCGGCTTAAACCTGTGTTTATTCTAAGGATTCTACGATAGCTCGCCACTAGTAATCGATTCTTTCTATCATTGAGAGAAATATCGGAGGTGAATGTATTGGGCGTAAAGAGCTGTATTAAAATGTATTGGTTAGTGCCGCCGAACACAACTACATTTTTACTTGCCCAGAGGTTCTTGTAATTTGCGTTTTGATTAGGTGTGTCTATGCTATTTGTAACACCCGAAGCGTATACCCAAGAATTACTAGCCTCTTGAAAATCCGTAGCAGTCGTAAAGCCATTAGCCTCTGAATCCCAAGCTACGAGAGACAGATACCCGCTAGATTGTATTCCCATCGCATAAGGAAAGTCCGTATTCCAATAATCTATTACTACCCCTCCTACGCTGTAACTCGAATGAATCTGGTTACTTCCGCTAGCGGGGTCAATTTTCCCCGTTTCGTCTGCGGTAATCGAAAGCTTGTAATAATCGTCGGCATTTGCAACGGAGGTCGCAATATCGTACTTATTAAAATTGCGGTAATCGCTGGTGCGACCCTGAAAGAAGGCAAAGGTTTTCGATCCCCAAATGTCTAACCAAGTCTCGTAAGGCAAAGTCATGTCCGAACACGCGCGATAGTTACTCGTAGAGGAAGCCAAGCTATACGTTGTATTGCTAGAAGCAACATACGCTTCAAACCGTTCATCAATACGGTTTGCAGCAACAGTTGTATCAGTTGACATAAATTTAGCTACATAGGCGGTAGCCCCAGTATCCGATAACAACGTGTTTGACGCTGAGTAATCAATAAACCGTTCGTTATAAGCCTCAGAAACTAAAGTCGCAGTAGATACAAGAGCAGCTGAACTGTCATCAATTTTTAAAACAAACTGACTGCCACTAGTTGCCTGAGCTATTACAGAAACGGATGCTTCTGCACCACTACTATTGGTGTAAACCGCAGTTGTACCGTTTTTAAGTACTTTTGCTTTTCCTAAACGACCTTTAGCCATTGTTCTTATCCTCTCATGAAGTAGACGAAACCGTTTGATGTTCCGCCTGAAGCGACATCGGCCCATCCCGCAGCGTTAGCGCCTGCGTTTACGCTTAAAACTTGACCCGCAGTTCCAAGGGACGCGGGGATATTTGTTGCAATGTCTCGACCATCTACCGTGCCTGTGACGGCGAGGTTGCCCGTGACTGAAATTCCTGTGCTGCTTGTCGCAATCTTGGCTGCGTTATCATAGTAAAGTGTAACGGCAGCATTAGTGTCGTATTTTAAAGCATAATCAAAAGCAGCATTTCGTATATTAACACTATCCCCCATAAGTATTAAATCGCCAGCACCAACTTCTTTGATGTAGCTGCTCGACCCATCATGGTAAATCTGTAGGTCAGACCCAGCGCCAAAGGTGGCCTTCACGTTGTCGCCGTGAGCCACATTACCCGTCATAGTACCGCCAGCTAGGGCTAGTTTAGCCGCCAGAAGAGTGTTCATCTCAGCCTGAGTGTAGGTGTTAGCTACAGAAACAGGGCCGTACACAACTATATCAACCGTGTCGCCAACCAAAGCGCCTGCGCCCAGAACTATTGTTGTTCCGTTCGTAGCGGTAAAATCTGAGGCGCTTAATTTGGCTCCGTTTAAAAAGACCTCAACAAGACCAACCGTGTAACCAACCGTAAACGTGGTTTGATTCGCCGTAGCCGTAAAGACAGTTGTCTGGAAGATCGTAGGCTGGATATCAGCAGCGATAGCCGAGACGAATATCGTAGCACTACCCGAAAGGTTAATCGCCCCGCCGCCGCCGCTGCTTTCAGATGGATTACGAGTGAGAGTTGTGCCTGATGCAGTGTATGTACCCGCCCCAATCTCCCAGTCTGTTGTTCCGTCCTCTATAACGTAACGAACGGAGTCCCCATCGGAAACTCCTGCGCCAGCAAAAGACTGGTATGACGCGATTGCCGAGCCAAGAGTAATCGTTCCGGTCCCAGTGGTCGCGGTGGTCATCTTAGCTCGGTTTACTAGTACTACCATGTCTTCAGCCCCTCAGTCGTTTAAGCGATACGGATAAGAGCGTTCGCTGCGTCTGGGTTCGGGAACACAATCTGGAAGTCACCCGAAGTAGAAGACTTGTCAGACCCAAAGTCCAAAACCACAATGCTATTAGCTGTGTTTGATCCGGCTCCGGCGGAGCTATTGTAGATCAACGCGCCACGAGCAGTAATAGTAGCAGACGTAAACGATTTGTCCGTGAAGTCTGTGAACGCTGTTGTTCCAGAAGTCGTTGGAGTTACGTTAACCAAAGAGTTGGTTGCTGTACTACCCGCAGGACCGCCAGAGGTGTAGGTTCCAGAAGTTGCTACTTCGTTGTTACCCGCGCCAAAGACCGCAGCCGTGGTTGCCGCCGTAAAAGACGCACTGTTAGTATACAAAGCAATCTGGAAAACATCCCCAGTTCCGTTTGTAAAGTTGTGTGTTGCTTGCATCAGTTCTTGCTTGAACGATGTACACATAAAATTTCCGGTAAAGGCCATATCAGAGTCTCCTTATGAGTTCAGCCAGTTCAGGATGACCCGCATCCGTTAACGCATTCCAAACCGTAGTACGGTCACTTTCTATAGATCGACGCATATAATGCGCCACCAACTTTTCAACCTTCTTCTCAAACGCATAAGCTTGATCTCTAATAGCTGGGGGAGCAGTGTCTGAAACAGCGATGATTTTTCCAACACACTCTTCTGCAAGCTCTTCAGGTGTAAACCCACGCTTGTTAGTCGTCTTAACCGATATCACATTTTCATACCGAGGTAAATCTAGGTTAAATTCTAAACTCATTGTCTGGCCCTTATAACCTTACCTGTGCGATACTCATCTGTAACTTCTTTGGCTTCTCCGAGCATCTTAACACCAATCATGGCTTCTTGGAAACGACTATTATACATAGCCATTACATCTTGTTCGCCCTTCATGTAGATATACGCCTCGATCAACGCCCCGTAAAGTAGAGCCATCTCCGCGTTTGTACTCAGCCAGGTCTTCTCTGTGTCCGTGCCGCTTGTGATGCTGACAGGGCGGTAGAAGTAGTGAAGCTCGGCTGTATACCCCACGTCAGGTGTTGGAGCCAGCAAGAAGTTAGTGACGTCAAATTGGCAATAATATCTAGGAACCCCAGTGGTAGTGGGGTCCGGTGTGTAAGTCTGCACAAAGCTGGGATCCTTGAACTCAGCAAAGAACATGTCGCCATACACAATTGGGTTGCCCGTAGCCGTTCTCAAACTCAAAGAAAACGGAGCCAAGAAATCATCAGGGATCCTTAGATACTGGTATCCTGCGGTAACCGTTGCTGTAGCGTTTTTTCGGAACAAACTAAGCTGGATATTTTTTAAAATACGTTCTTCTGACAATCTAATAAACAAAGGAATGTTGGCTACGAACCCCGTCTCCGAGTATTCCGCATAGTCTTCAATTGCTTGTTTTAGTTCCGCGTATGTAAAACTCATGTTGTAACCACCGTAACTACTCCGACTTGTCCTTCAGCAACCAAGGTACTCGGAGGACTAATTCCAGGGATGTAAGCAAACCCCACTGGGTTCCAACCCCACTGTATCGCCCGTTGTGCTGCCAAGCCCGTCTCTGGTCTAGGATTCATCAATGCTTGCGGGTCGGGGAAAGCCTTGGGCGGAAACAACTGGGGTTGTTTTGTCTCAAACTCGTCTGGGCCAACCTTGGCACCAGTCCACTCCACCTTCATGTCACGAAGACGGTAACGGCGACCAGACCGATCAGATATCCCCCAAGCATTTTTTCCCGCAGCGTAAGGCATTAGACCCTCAGATAAGCTAGACTAGGTTGCAGTTTCAACGGAGTACGGCCCTGATCCTCGTCCGCAGCGCGTTGGAACTCTTCTTCGTA
>Ga0307993_1000626_pt1 | contig 12144 bp, 10 predicted proteins | sample EllFjometagen260_FD_203163 | JGI IMG/M metagenome (GOLD analysis project Ga0307993, IMG submission 203163) | Marine microbial communities from Ellis Fjord, Antarctic Ocean - #260 | ecosystem: Environmental > Aquatic > Marine > Unclassified | place: Southern Ocean | collected 2014-11-02 | reverse complement strand
ACTTTGGATGATGTATTAGAAACGAATGTTGAGAAGTTAAACAGCCGAGAAGAACGCGGCACACTAGGTGGGAGTGGTGACAATCGTTAACCCTGAGAACAACACCTACATGCTGATGATGATGATATTTGATAAGGAACTAACTACATGATTAAGAACTCACTACCAGAAGATAACTACGGACCAACCATTGGTATCAGTGAAGAAATCCACCAGATGAAGTACCGCTCTAAGGGTGAGAGCTTCAAGGCAGCTATGACACGAGTAGCTGGTTCTCTCCAAGACGATGACTCTCACTTCGAAGAGTTCCGTGACATCCTATACGACATGCGCTTCATGCCAGCTGGGCGAGTACAGTCCGCTATGGGCGCACCACGTCGAGTCACACCGTACAACTGCTTTGTGTCCATGACGATCCCAGACAGCATGGAAGGCATCATGCTCGCTGCTCAACAGGCTGCTAAGACTATGCAGCTTGGAGGTGGTATCGGTTACGACTTCTCTACACTACGTCCATCAGGTGCCCTCATCAAAGGCCTAGACAGCCGCTCTAGCGGCCCTCTGAGCTTCATGGGTATCTTTGACGCAGTATGCAAGACTATCAGCTCTGCTGGCCACCGTAGGGGCGCTCAGATGGGTGTGCTGCGGGTAGATCACCCAGACATCGCTGAGTTCATTCGTATCAAGAACAACTCAACAACACTGACCCAGTTCAACCTGTCTGTTGGTGTTACTGATGCATTCATGACTGCTGTTAAAGATGACACAACCTTTGACCTAACCTTTGAAGGTCGCGTGTACGACACCATCAATGCTCGTGCCCTCTGGGATGACATCCTTCGTAGTACATGGGATTGGGCTGAGCCAGGCATCTTGTTCATCGACCGTATCAACAAGAAGAACAACCTCCACTACTGCGAGACTATTGCAGCTACAAACCCATGCGGTGAGCAGCCTCTGCCACCTAACGGTGCATGTCTCTTGGGTAGCTTCAATCTGGTCAAGTACATCTACGGACGTGACGGCACCTACTCGTTCGACTACGCGAAGCTCAAGCACGATATCCCAGCTGTAGTACGAGCAATGGATAACGTAGTTGACCGCGCCATCTATCCCCTCGAAGCACAGGAGCTGGAAGCTAAGTCTAAGCGTCGTATGGGTCTTGGTGTCACAGGCGTAGCTAATGCTATCGAAGCGCTGGGTCATGAGTACGGTTCACCTATGTTCCTCAACGTCCTTGAGGAGATTATGAAGACTATCCGTGACACCTGCTACCTAACCTCTGTGTCACTGTCTATGGAGAAGGGTCCTTTCCCACTGTACCGTGAGGAGTTCCTTGATAGCGACTTCGCTAAGACACTGCCAACGCACATCCGCGATTCTATCTCTCGCTATGGTATCCGTAACAGCCACTTGCTTAGTGTAGCACCAACAGGGACCATCAGCCTATCAGCTGACAACGTGTCCTCTGGCATTGAGCCAGTGTTCTCCTACGGCTTCGACCGGACTATCCAGACCTTCGACGGTCCACGGGTAGAGCGTGTTGATGACTATGGATATCGTGTCTTTGGTGTCAAAGGGTGTAAAGCTGATGATCTACCAGTGATGGCACACGTTAAGGTCTTGAACCTAGCGTCTCGGTATGTAGACAGTGCTTGCTCTAAGACTTGTAACGTTGGAGATGACGTTACTTGGGCTGAGTTCAAGGACGTATACATGGCAGCGTACGACGGGGGTGCATCAGGTTGCACAACCTTCCGTGCTTCAGGTAAGCGGTACGGTATCTTGAATGCGTCCGCCTCTGAGGACGTAGCACCTGAGGCAGAAGACAAGGACAACAGTGACTTCGTAGACGAGGGTGACTTCGGTGCTGCATGTTACTACGACGTCAACACAGGTCTACGTACTTGTGAGTGACCGGATGTCAGAGCAGGTTTGCCAGTAACACAGCTACACTAGGCGTCAGTAGCACCGTTACTGGGTGGCTCGATTCCACCGTCTGACAACAATACAAACGAAAGGAGTTTAGTATGGAATACCGAGATGTAAAGGACTACGAAGACTTGTTTTCAGTATCCTCTGAAGGGGACTTGTTCAGTAAGAGAACAAACAAAGAACTGAAGTTACATACCAATAGACAGGGGTATGTTACCTGCGCAACTAAGGTAGGGGGCCGGAAGGGTAAGCACATGTGCTTCAAGTTGCATAGACTTGTTGCACTGACCTTCCTCCCAAACCCAGACCTCAAACCAGAGGTCAACCACATAGACGGTGATAAGAGAAACAACTCTGTTAGTAACTTGGAGTGGGTAACTCGTTCAGAGAATATGGTCCACGCGTCTCAAACCGGACTTCTCACAAGTAGGAAAGGCCGCTTCATCTTACCAGAGGACCAAGTGCGTTACATTCGTTCTGTATACATAAAAGGCAGCCGTACCTTCGGGTCAAGAGCCTTGGGTCGCGAGTTCGGAATGTCCAAGAGTACAATAACGAGGTACATTACTACCGTCTGACACCAACAAGCTTGACAAGCTAGTTAAAAGTATGATACACTTAAGGGAGGCACCGAGAGGCGCTTCCCTTTATTACATTTAATAGGAGCCACAGTATGCAACAGAAAGCAAAGCCCAAAGCAAGATCACGTAAGGCAGCAGAGCCTACCTACAAGGGCGCTTCTAAGAAGGCAACCTCTGGTATCGTCCCTAAGACTGAAAACCAAGGTAAGCTGATCAAGGCTATCACTGAGTCATCCCAAGTCATTGTATTCGGCCCAGCTGGTACCGGTAAGACCTACGTCACAGCTACACTAGCTTCTGACATGTACCTGACTAAGCAGATTGAGAAGATTGTTATTACACGTCCTATGGTTTCTGTTGGCAAGGACATCGGTATCCTCCCAGGGGAACTCCTCGACAAGGTAGCACCTTGGGCCTTACCTGTCCTCGATATCCTGATTAAGCACCTAGGTAAAGCTACTGTAGAGATTGCACTCAAGTCAGGTAACATTGAGATTGCACCTTTAGCTTTGATGCGGGGACGTTCCTTTGACGATGCCTTCATCATCTGTGACGAAGCTCAGAACGTAACAACAGCAGAGCTTAAGATGCTACTCACACGGGTAGGAGAGGACACTACAATCGTTCTCAACGGGGACGTACAGCAGACAGACCTAAAAGGTGACTCAGGTTTGATTACTATCACCAACGTAGCTAAGAAACACAAGATACCAGTTCCTGTCATTGAGTTCAACTTAGACGACATCGTTCGATCAGACATCTGTGCCATGTGGGTACGAGCCTTTTACGCGGAGAAGATATAATGCATTACTGTGACGAGTGTGACTACCTACTGGACAATGACGGTATCTGCAGTGAGTGCAGTATCCCAGACCAGTACAATAACATCGATAAACCCTACCACTATAACCAAGCTGGTATCGAGTGTATCGACTACATCAAGCAAGTACTTGGTAAAGAAGGCTTCATTGCTTACTGTCGTGGTAACGTAATGAAGTACAACCACCGTGCCTTCTATAAAGGCAACCCCACCGAGGACATGGCGAAAGCTGAACAGTACCTACAGTGGGCTAACGAAACACTGAAGGAGATTCACAAATGATTAAGACACTAGCATTAGCAGTAGGACTAACCCTATCTGCAATATCACCAGCAGCAGCTCTTGTGGTATACGACGAGACAACTAAGAGCCTAGCCGTATCTGGTAGCACTACAAACTACCAAGTTACGGAGGTGTACCGGTACATGCGAAACAATGATGTTCTATCTGTTACTCTATCAGGTAACGGAGGGGAGTACTACGCAGGTCTTCGTCTTGGTAATATGATAAAGAAAGAAGGGTCAGTTGTCATCATCCCTGTTGGAAGAACCTGCGTGTCATCCTGTGCCTTCGCGGCGTTAGGTTCCGACAGGGTTATAGTAGACGGGGAGTTGTGGTACCACGCACCTTACCTAACTCTTGTCCCCACTAATGTAACCATCCTTGAGATCACTCAGATGTTCGGTAGAGCCTACGTCGATATGGCAAGCTACCTCGTGAGTGTAGGAGTACCCGTCTCATTCGGTCATGACCTGTTAGTTCAAACAACAACTAATAAGTTTATAGTCATCGACGATGGGTATCAGATTGAACGTATGCGAGCAACAGAGGTGCCTTGGGCTAAAGCAGTCTACGAGTACCGTTATGCAACAGTGGGGGGATAACCAATGCTTAACTTCTTCAAAACAAGAGAGTGGGTCCTATGGGCCTACGGGGGGTCAGCCATTATCTTGGCGTCCCTCTGGTACCAAGTCCAATTAGATGTAAAGATTAACGAGTGGTTCGGTTCCTTCTACGACATGATTGGGGAAGCCCTCTCAGGAGACCGTGTAGTGACCCTAGGAGAGTACTACGGGCAGTTAGCGACCTTTGGTAAGGTAGCAGCTATCTACATCGCTGTAGCCCTCTCTGTGAGCTTCTTTACACAGCACTGGTTGTTCCGCTGGCGCACCTCTATGGTATCCACCTACCACGACCTATTCCACAAGGCACAAGGTATCGAAGGAGCTTCACAACGTGTCCAGGAAGACACCGTAAAGTTCTCGCGTATCATGGAAGGCCTAGGTGTATCCCTTGTCGAGAGTGTAATGGTTCTCGTAGCCTTCTTCCCAATCCTTATGGGTCTCTCAGCTGGTATCACAGTCACCTTCTTCGGTGAGTGGCAGTACGGTCTAGTAGTGTCAGCTATCATCTGGTCAACTGGCATTACAGTCGTGCTGCTAGTAGTAGGTTACGTACTACGTCTAGTCAACATCGAGTACGATATCCAAGCTCGTGAGGCAGCTTACCGTAAGGTTCTAGTCATTGCTGAAGATGATGGAAGCGTACGCCCTAAGACACTCAACGAAGTGTTTGACACTGTGCGTAAAATACACTATACTAACTATGCAAGGTACGCAGTGTTTAACGTAGCCCGTCTTGCATGTCTTCAAGCTAATGTACTAGTAGGTTATGTAATCCTTGCACCAGCTATCGTAAGTGGTGCTATTACACTGGGGGTTATGCAACAAATCCTACGTGCCTTCGGTCGAGTAGAAGGTTCTATGATGTACATCTTTAAGTCATGGTCTACTGTCATTGAGCTACTCTCAGTGTATAAGCGTCTGAAAGAGTTCGAAACCCAAATCAATTCCAAAGTGTAAGGATACTAAATGTTTAACTCTATTATCAATGGCAGCAAGAAGTCTAAGAAGAACAAGAAGAAAGGGGCTGAGGGGGATGTCTCAGCGCCACCTCAGGTACAAGCCCCAGGGACTTACATCCGTGAAGCTGGTATCTTGTTCCTTACTGATAAGTTCGATCAAGAGAAGATCATGCCACTGGTAGCTCAAATCTATGAGTACAATCTCATGCCAGAGGAGTTACGCCCAGACAACATTACACTAGTCATCAATAGCCCAGGAGGTTCAGTACACTCAGCTTTCCACCTTATCGATGCTATGATGATGTCAGAGGTACCAGTCAACACCATCGGTCACGGACTAGTTGCTTCCTGTGGTGTCCTTACCATCATGGCAGGTAAGCGACGCATGGTGACACATAATACCTCAGTGATGTCACACCAGTACAGCTGGGGATCACAAGGTAAGGAGCACGAGCTTCACGCTAAGTTCAAAGAGTTCGATATGGCTGGCATCCGAATGGAGAACCACTACAAGAAGTTCACTAAGAAGTCCGTTAAGTACATCCGTAAGCACCTCCTACATGCTACAGATGAATGGTTGACACCAGACGAGTGCTTGAAACATGGTCTTGTTGATGAAGTCATTAACACCTACTCTTAAATAGTGCTTGACAGGAGGGGTACGCTTATGGTATACTCCTCCTAGTAACGTAGCATACAGGAGTAGTGACTATGAACTTTGACTTTAAAGGTAATATGAAATACATCGTAATCGGGGTTGTTATCCTTATCGTAGGTGCTAGCGTCTTCGGTCTTGTCTAAGATGCCCCCTAAACGTAAGAAGCCTCCCATCCCATCACTGGAACAAGAGGCTAAGGACTTCATTAAAGAGAAGCCTAAAGAAATACTACCTGATATCGTTTCCCAACAAGAGAGTCTCCCCGCTCCAAGGGAACTACTAGCAGCCTCAGTCCTATCTGGGTTACTAGTTTCAGGTAGAGGACAGCGAGCAGAAGAACTCGTAGAAGAAGCATATAGGTACGTTGAACTACTGCTTCGATATAATAAGTGACTAAGCTAACTACAACTCGCCCCCTCTTTGGTTAACTCCAGGGAGGGGGCTTTTCTTCGTTTAAAGGGTTACCTACTCCAAGCCCTCTGACCACCTCTTTCATAGTTCTCAATGGTCTTAACGTTATCTAGGTGTTGCTTTAGGTAGAACATCTCGGTATCGTCAAGGTCCCCTAGGGTTGGGCCTACACCTAGTTCTTCCATTGTACTCTGTAGTACAGGACGGGTGTACTTGTCTGTCAACTGGAGCTGGTCTGCAAAGGTAGACTGTTCACCTGTGTAGTTGTAGGACAAGCGCATACGGGCTTCCTCACGGAGGCTAGTAACGGTTTCCTTCCAGAGGGCCCTCTGGTCTTCCACAGGCATCTGTATGAACACTTTATCATTAAAGGCTTGAGTAGCTACCTCCTCGATGATATCGAAGAACATACGGTTATACTCGTTACCAGCTTCAGCTGCCATCTGCATAGCCTTAAAACTGGCGTCCTCATCCCACGTATCTAAGTCCAGCATGTTCATTAAGCGCAAGGCGTTAGTGAGGCGTACGGTCCGTGTCCCCACTTGCGCACCTGAGTCTACATCAGCCTCACCTGTCAAAGCCCCTACACGAGGATCATTGAAAGGTTCACCAGTAAACAGCTGGACGGTATTGTCTACGTAGGCTAGTGCCCTACCAATAAACAGGTTCCCATCTTTCACGTTCTGTGGACGCATGTCGCTACCAGCGCCAATACCAACGATTGTATCAAGGACCTGGAGAGGACGAGTCATACCTGCTATGTACTGAGCTACAATGGCACCTCCGACTTCACCACCGCCTTCGAAAGCCTCCTCAAACTTACCTGCAACTAAGAGCTTAACTGCTTCTGCTGTTCCGTCAGCCGTCTTAGACAAACCTCGTGTTAGACCTGCGACACCGAAGTCAGTGAATAGTCTTTCCATCACTTCAGGTGGGATATCCTGTCTGTCAGCTTTGTAAGATAGGGCGTGACCAACAGCCATGAAGAGAGATAAAGGGTAGTCGTACTCTCTTGTACGAACTTCACCTGTTGCCTCGTCTATAACCTCGTACATACCGAGGCCCTGCTTCCGTTGGTCTTGCGCAATCATCAAGTAGGACCCGACGAGACCACCAGCGACAAGGGCGCTAGACGCAAGTTCACCGTGTGTTGAGTTCTCGAACTTACCTGTAGCCTTCAGTGCGTTACCGAGGCCAGGCGTATGACGAGCAGTGAATGCAACAGTGTTGTTAAAGAAGCGACCAAAGGGTACCATCATACCAACACCTGGGATGTTACGTGCGTCCTCAATGACACCAGCCATCTCACCTAGGGGACTCCTACCCTTGTACGACTCAGAGAAGGTATGTTGCATAACCTTACCTACAACAGACTCCTCCAGCTCACGGTAATCCTTAGTAGCCATGATACGTCCAGCATCAGGTGAGGTGTAGAAGTCATTCCAAGACTTACCTGTTAGGATACGGAGACCCTTGTCCATCTGGTATCCGTACTCTTGTGACTTCGTGAATGTATCCTGAGCTCGCACCATTGTAGCTGATTGAGCAGCATCAATGTAGTTATCGACTCCTCTACCTAGTGCAGTTGTATCTACAAGGTCACCTACTGTACGGAGGGACTCATCGATACCCCCAGTCAAGGTACGGCCCATACGCTCCAGCCCACCAGCATTACGCTCAAGGGCTGACATAAACGCAGCAGCCTGCGTGTCAGGGTCAAGTAGTAGGTTAATACGGTTAGCGTTAGCCGCCATTATGGCTCGACCCACCCGCTTATTTGAGGCCCCCTTAGCCCCCATGTTAATTAGCTCCTGCACTTGACCTAAACCTAGGAGGCCTGTAGCTCTGATGACGTCAGCAGCAGAGCCCATACCTGACGAGACACCCCAACCCAGTACGTTTAGTTTAGATGTACTAAGGTGTGAGACGAGTGTACGGATATAGCGGTTCTGGTTAGCTGCGATAGTGCTAGTCACGGCGTTAGTAAAGTATTCACCAACAGCATCGCCCCGTGTCTTACCGATAAGACGTTGACCGATAGCTACTTCTAGGTACTTTTCTACGTCCATGTCTGCTAGGTCGATACCTAGTCTCTTAGAGGCTTGGCTTACAGAGTTAAGACCACGAGCCTGTGCGTTAATCTTTGAAGCAAAGGCATTAGCGAACTGCTCAGGAGTAGGAGTACCCGTGATAGCCTCACCAGCCTCATCTACAAAACCAGTTAGTTTAGTCCCTGAGGCCTTCTCGAAGGTTGTAACAAGCCCAGCTACGTCATCAGCATCAAGCTCATCTATAATGAAGTCAGAGATGAAGTTAGATATCGTATCATCTTCAGTACGCCGAGTGAAGTAGAACCCTTGCTCTTGCATAGTCTGAATAAGACCTGGCAGATGAACAGTTTCCTCACCAGAGTCCGTCTTTGAAGACACCCCTTTTAGTAAGTCAATAAAGAAGTCAGTGTCTCTGACGTTAAGTTCACTACCGGAGGCAACCTTAGACGCCCACGAGGTTCCCACATCGACTTCTTGTGTCAAGTCCTCGAAGTAAGAACCGATAGACTTACGTAGAGCATTGGCAGCTTCCTTACCGGAGCCTGTCCCAACGGTTTGGCTAGGCATAGCCGTCCCACTGAAGCCTCGTGAAGCTACAACAGCACCGGAAGCCAACCCCATCCCGAAGGATGCAATAGCAACTAAGGCAACCGAGTTACGATTAACTTCATCTTGAACACCAGTCTTAACTAGTTGGCTTTGGTAAAGGAGCTCAACTCCACTACCTACTACAGCATCAGCAGCTACAGTTGCTCCAATCTCAGCCCAAGCAGCCTTTGTCTGGAAACGTTGACCGATAGTCGTCGCATTACGTGCAGTAAATGCCGCTAAGTCACCAGCTTGTTGAGTAGCTGTAGTCTGGAGAGCCTCACGTACAAGAGCCTGAGAGTTCTTCTTCACAGCCTCAGCTGCAATACCTTGAGCTAACTGTGCTTGTACCTTACTCGCAATGGTTGTCTCTAGGACACGGGTACCGGCCTTAACTGTAGCACCTGCTGCAACCTTACCTAGGCCCATAGTCACGTAGGTGACTGGGTCAAGGACAATACCCCTCAGGACATCCAGAGATGAAGCGCCTAGCTCACCCCAGCTGTACTCATCAGATGTAATACCAGCCATGCTCTCGTACATGACATAGGCACGACCAGCATTCTCTAGCTTCTCAGCATCGTCTTCAATATCGTTTAAGTAATCCATCTCGTTGAGCACACGTATGGAGTTACCCGACATAGCCACGCCACGCCGACTGTTAAGGAACTTCTCAATCACATCTCCACGTTCCATCTGGTCTACTTGAACAGAACCAATACGGTCCCGCATGTAAGGCAGGATAGCGTCATAGAGTTTATCATCAGTGTAGAAGTCATCTGGAGAGTATGACCCAGGCTTAACGTCCTCCGGGAGCATAGCGTGAACGTACTCAACTCTTTCTGCTTCTGTCGCAGCTTCAGCTTCCTGCTTCCCAAGAGCATCAGCCCTCATCTGCTCACCCATACGAGCGTAGCCCTCGTAGTAATCGGGATACTGTGAAGCTGTTTCGTCTTCCGCAGGACCAAAGCTAGAGAAGTTACTTGTAGGCTCTTCCATAGGTTCCGCAGGACCAAAGCTAGAGAATCTACTTGTAGGCTCTTCCATAGGTTCCGCAGGACCAAAGCTAGAGAATCTACTTACAGGTTCTGGGGTTGGAGCAGGCTGAACAGTAGGTTGCACAGGAGTTGCTGATTCGATAGCGTCCCCTATCAAGTCCTCCTCTTCACCTAAGGAGTCCCTGCTTTTGGAGACGTTTACCGGTTCGAATGTGGCGTCAAAGAGACCCATGTCTTTCTCCGTTTACTATTGTTATTATTATTATTATTGATTAGAGCCCATAGCCATACTCATAGCTACTCCGACTATGTCAGTAGTAAACTTAGCGTTTAGAGCTCTGACTAGGCCTTCGATATCACGGGGGTGCGCACTTCCTACGATAGCAGAGATGACCTCTTCTACACCAGCTTCAAGCTCGGCAAGGTCGTCAGGGCTTAGGTCTTCAATAGCCACTGGAGTATCAGGCATTACTTCTGGCTCTTCTCCACCGAGCCCAACAGGATCCTCAGTGGGGACATCAGGGTTGCCCACATATCTATTGTTAGGTCTCTTCGCGCCAGCGACTACAATAAACGGAACCTGAGCCAAAGCTTCAAAAGCTTCAGGGGTCATAGCGTCTATATAAGCTCTAGCCTCTTCCTCTGTGTCAAAGGAGGGAGGAGCAGAGGTTGGTGTAGCCTGAGGCTCAACAGGAGCCCCTACAGGAGGTGTACCTGATGTTTCAGGTACCACGGGTACCTCTGGAGCTGTAGGGCTCGTAAAGGCCCCTTCAGGAGACTCGTTACTTATGATCGCGAAGTACGGACGCATATACGGGTTAGTCTTATCGAGACCTAGGTCGTTAGCAGCCTGCAGACCATACTTCTCCCAGAGTGAGACAAAGGCCTCTCCTCGTGTAAGCTCGTGCTCAGACCCTGTCTTGGCAGCGTTCGCTAGGGTCTTTAGAAGATCGTCCTTCTCAGTGCCATCTTCCATGTTCATAAGAGCGACTCTAGCTATCGTAGCGGTGTTAGTCCTCCACGTCTCAAAGTCCAACTTCTTAGTAGCTGGGCTATCTACAGCTTGAACCTGACCCCATACAACTTGGGCTGGCTTAAACTGCATCAAGGCTTGCATACCCGCCAAGAACTGATCGGGGTCTTTCATATCAACGTTACCAGCTACGAAGCTCTCCTTAAAGTCTAGGTAGGCCTCTTCACCAACTGCTCCCATAGTCCCAGCAAGTTGGATAATCCTAGGAAGCTCAGTGATAGACAGGTCGTTCCCCTCCTCACGTTGAGCGTGAGCAAAGGCCAAGATACCAGCTGCTGCTTGAGGGTTAGCCAGGACAGTCTTAAACCACTCCTTACTGGTGTCGTCTAGGTTAGCCATACCACCTGCAGCTTCTAGCTCAGCCTTCATACCTATAACCGCAGATTCCATACCACCAGCTGGTATAACGACACCAGCGTTGACATCACCACCACCACCTGTGAGGGCAGAACCAAAAGCACTACCACCAAGCTCAATAATGGCTAGGCCTCGTTTCACTGACAGTGCTTCAGCATCCTGCTTCTCCTTAGTATTATACCTAGCAAGCTCTTGAGCATCTAGTCTCTCAATACGGGACTGAGCTACAGCGTACCGGTCGTCGTCTTTAGCAATACGAGCAGCTTCGCGTATGTCCAGTAACTCTAAACGCTCTTGAGCTATTCCGTACCTACGACCATTCTCATTTACAGCAGCTGCATTGATTACGTCCAGTTGAGCTAGCCGTTCTACTTGAAAGTCGTACTGCTCTTGGTCAGTCTCTCTGTCTATAGCTGCTATTGCGTCCTGGGCATCATCACGGGCCACCCCGTAGTCCCACTTCTTCATGTCTAACGCGATGGACTCATCTGTCCGATCTTCTCCAATCCAGAAGACCTTTTGACCCCAGTCAAAGGCAAGGTCAGCTCGGCGAGCGCTCTCTGCCGCCGCAGCTTCTCTTTCAGCCCTGTTAAGCTTGTCCTGTTCTAGTGTATAGGCATCACTAGCATCTAGGCGAGCTTCTGCTGTTGCGTACTGCGTAGCTTTAAGCGCATCCATCCGATCTTGTCTGGCTATATCTGCGTTGTACCGCACAGTCTCTTCATCACGGACACCCTGGCGCTCATCAGCCAAAGCCTCTTTCTCTTTAAGGACATCAATATCCTTGACACCCTGTACTACTCCAGACCAAAACGACATTATACTGTACCTTCTTTATTAGATGGACG
>Ga0307993_1000623_pt1 | contig 12154 bp, 9 predicted proteins | sample EllFjometagen260_FD_203163 | JGI IMG/M metagenome (GOLD analysis project Ga0307993, IMG submission 203163) | Marine microbial communities from Ellis Fjord, Antarctic Ocean - #260 | ecosystem: Environmental > Aquatic > Marine > Unclassified | place: Southern Ocean | collected 2014-11-02 | reverse complement strand
AAGGAACTTGTTTTATATCTGCTGCTATTTTTAGATTACGCTCTGCGGTAAGGTGGCTGTAGAAATTTGGAGACTCTAGCAGTGAGCCAATCTTTTTGCGGTTTATATCAGAACCCCATGTAAATACACCTGAAGTTTGTGGAATTACATCTAGTAAGATACTAAGGGTCGTGGTCTTCCCACTACCATTTGGCCCGAGTAGTCCAAATACTGTACCTCTGTGTACTTCTAGATTTAGCCCATTGAGCACTGTGTTGCCGCTGTATATTTTGGTTAAGTTTTGTATGCTGAGTACACTAGTCATATCATCAAGTATATCTGTTAGCCGCCGAAGGTAATGAAAAAATGAAGGTTAATAACCGAAAGTCTATAGGTCTTTGGTGGCCATAGATGTGGTATTTATATCTAATTTCGCAGCTTGAGAAAATCAGACATTTTTCTAGTAGGTTTAGCAGGAGGAAGTGCCAGTGGTAAGACTACCTTTATCAGGAAGCTAAGCGAGGTATTTGGGTCTGACATGGTATGCGTGATAACGCAAGACAACTACTACAAAGGTCTCTCTGAGCAGTTGAGAGATGAAAATGGTATGGTAAATTTTGATCATCCTACAGGTATAGACTTTAGCAGAATAAAAAAAGACATACGAAAATTACTCAAAGGTGAAACCGTAAAAATAGTAGAATACACATTTAATAATCCGAAGATATTTCCAAAGGAGATAGTATACAACCCTGCACCTATAGTGCTTATAGAAGGACTATTTGTGTATGCAGATAAAGCATTGAACAAGATGTATAACTATCGTCTATATATAGACGCAGATGATGATGTGACTCTAGACCGGAGACTAAAACGGGATACCAAAGAAAGAGGCATGACCCATGAAGAGGTAATGTATCAGTGGGAAAAACATGTGCAGCCTGCATATGCGGAGTTTCTGAAGCCACATAAATCGTCAGCAGATTACATTATCAAAAACAACAAAGATTTCGATACTTGCCTAGAGAATGTTATTACTAAATTTAAAGAAGTAATAGCGGAGCAAGCGGGTAAATAAAATGGAGTAAAACCTCTATTAAATATGGTGCAAAGTATTATTGCTAAGTTGACCTAATAAATTTACTTTTGCAGCCTTTGAAATTTTTGCAAACAGCAAACAGAATATAATAGCAAATGAATAATAAAGGCTTCGTCCAAATAATAACAGTTTTACTGCTTCTAGCAAGTGCTTATCAACTGTCTTTCACCTTCGTAACTAACTCAGTAGAGAAAAAAGCTCAGGTACAAGCAGAAAATATGTATCCTGGGAATCCAGTCGCCATCGACTCTTTTAAGAGCATTTACTTAGACTCACTTTCTCAAGAAGAGGTTTATCCCCTACTTGCTTTCACCTATCAACAGTGCAAAGAAAATGAGCTTAACTTAGGTCTTGACTTACAAGGTGGTATGAACGTGACTCTAGAAATAGAAACGGCTACAGTAATAGAAGCTATGGCAGGTAAAACTACCGATCAGCAGTTTATCCAAGCTTTAGCACAATCTAAAGAGCAATACTTAGGTCAGCAAAACTTCGTAGACTTACTAGCTAGTAACTACAATAAAATAGCTCCTGAAGGTAAAATAGCAGGTGTGTTTTTTGGTAGAGGTTTAGAAGCTGAGTTGCCAAACGGATATAACTCTTCTAACACTGAGGTATTTGATTATCTAAAGAGAGAAAGCGAAAGTGCTATCAGTAGAGCGTTCGAGATTATCAGTACTCGTATTGATAAGTTCGGAGTATCTCAGCCTAACGTACAACGACTAGATAATGGCAGAATACTTGTAGAACTTCCAGGGGTGGATGATCCACAACGTGTGAGAGACTTGGTAGAGAGATCTGCAAAGCTTCAGTTTTGGAATGTGTTCCCTAACTTTAAGGGTTTCGAATACTTAGAAAAAGTAAATAAAATAGTATACGGTCAAACGAAACTAAGTGAGCCTGACGATACTACTTCAACTACTAACAATACTATAACTCCTGCTGATACGTCAGAAGCGGGTAAGGATGGTTCGCTAAATGGTAACCTAGCCAGTGCAGATTCTACAGGAGTAGATACTGCTCAAAAATCTAGAGCAGAGATAGAAGCAGAAAATCCAATCATTTCTAAAATAATACCAAATCTTGCTAACGAAGGTCAGAACTGGTCTAGCTCAGCAGAGATAGGTTATGTAGATGATAATAACGTAGCACTATTTACAAAATACTTCAATAGAGAAGACGTAAGAAACGTTCTTCCATCTAATGTACATTTCAAGTTTGGTTTCAAACCAGTGAAAATAGACGGTAAAGACTTTAGAGCTTTATATGCTTGTAAGAGCGATAGATCTGGAGAGCCTGCACTATCTGGAGATGTGATTACGGATGCTAGACCAAGTCGTCAAGACAACCTTAACCTAGCAGTAAGTATGCAAATGAACCAAGAAGGTACATCTGCATGGAAAAGAATAACAGCTGCAGCTTCTTCAGCTAATCCTAAAGAGTGTGTTGCTGTAGTATTAGATGATCAAGTATTTAGTGCTCCTACAGTACAGAGTGAGATACCAAACGGGAGCTCAGTAATCACAGGAGGATTTGATCAAGCAGAAGCTTCAGATTTAAGTAACATATTAAAAGCAGGTAAGCTACCAGCTCCAGCTCGTATTACAGGTGAGAGCGTAGTAGGACCTACATTGGGTGCTAAGGCTATCAGTGCAGGACTTGTCTCTTTGGTGGTAGGTTTCTTATTGGTAATTATCTTTATGGTAATATACTATGGTAAGGCTGGTTTCTATGCAGATATCGCATTGCTTGTGAACCTTATATTTATTATAGGTGTACTAGCAGGTATGCACGCAGCACTTACCTTACCGGGGATGGCTGGTTTAGTACTTACTATAGGTATGGCGGTAGATGCCAACGTACTTATATTTGAGAGAATACGTGAAGAATTACAAGGAGGCAAGTCGTTTAAGGCAGCTATCAAAGATGGTTACTCAAGTGCTTACTCTTCTATTATAGATGCGAATATTACCACGGGTATAGCAGCAGTTATACTATGGGCTCTAGGTAAAGGACCAGTTATGGGTTTTGCCGTGATACTTTTCATTGGTATACTTTCTTCTCTATTCACTTCTATTTTCTTAACTCGTTTATTAATAGATAGAGATATAGCTAAAGGGAAAGAAACTTCTCTATACACTAGCATATCTACTAAAATAGGTCATAAGCTAAATGCGGTTAATCTTGATTTCATAGGAAAGAGAAAGGTATTTTACATTATATCTTCTATTGTAATAATAGCAGGGATAGCTTCTATAGCTACCAAAGGACTTTCTACAGGTGTAGATTTCAAAGGAGGGTGGAGTTATATAATGCAGATAGACGATGCCAATGCTACAGACATCAAAGCTGAGCTGGGTAATGTATTAGGTAATGCAAACAATGAAGTGAAAACATACGGTACTGATAATCAATATAAAATCACTACTTCATATCTAATAGATAGTAAAGACACTAGCGTAAGCGGTAAAGTAGAAGGGGATATAATCTCTTCTCTCGCTAAATATGGTGTAACCGGAGATGATATACTATCTAGTAGTAAGGTTGGTCCTACTATAGCAAAAGATACTAGCGTACGATCTACGTGGGCTATCGCATTAGCTATTATAGGGATGTTCTTATATATCCTTGTTCGTTTCCGTAACGTAGGGTTTAGTTTAGGAGCTACCGTGGCTATTTTCCACGATGTATTAATCGTATTCTCACTATATTCTATCCTTTGGGGTATTGTACCATTTGAGCTTTCTATAGACCAAGCTTTCATAGCAGCTATACTTACGGTGGTAGGTTACTCTATCAATGATACGGTGGTAGTATTTGACCGTGTGCGTGAGTTCTTAGGCTTAAACAAGCAGGAGAAAGACTTAGGCTTAGTAGTCAATAAAGCGATCAATACTACATTGAGTAGAACGTTGATCACTTCATTAACTACCTTATTGGTAATCTTGATACTCTTCATCTTCGGTGGTGAGGGACTAAAAGGATTCACCTTTGCATTACTAGTAGGTGTGGCAGTAGGTACATACTCTTCTGTATGTATAGCGACTCCTATCGTAGTAGATTATATGAAAAAATTCGGGAAGTAATTCTCGCTGATAATATTGAGTAAAAGCCTCAAGTGATTTTCACTTGAGGCTTTTTTGTTTGTAAAGTTTTATCTTTACTTCGTGCATCTCTTAATTATGAAAATCAAACTAATATTACTTTTACCGTAGTTATCTGTAATTGATGAAAATTTATAATATGAAGAATAAATGTCAGTATATATTATCATTAATCCTACCGTTGACAATAATTTCATGTCTTCAGGAGCAGAAGGTTGAGGTTATAAGAGAATGGTTTGAGAAAGATTCATCTATGTTAAAGAATGAATACTCGGTTATCCTAATTGGTCAAGACACCTTTCTTGATGGCACGTCTACTGAGTACTTTAATAATGGAAAGACTAAACAACTTATAAATTATGACCATGGGGTCTTAGATGGTGAGACTAAAACATTTTTTAAAAACGGCTTACTAATGACGGAACAATCATATCGCCAAGGTCGGTTGCATGGGGTTTCTAAAGATTACTATATGAATGGAAATATTAAGCTAGAGGTGGTATATAAAAATGGGCTGTTGAATGGAGAGATGATTGAGTATCTCTATTCAGGTTCTAAATCAAAAAGTATTACATTGAGCTCTGGATTTAAAAACGGGCCTTCTTTAATCTTTGACAGTCTTGGCAATATCTATACTCGGTTATTCTACAAAAATGATATTTTAGATGGAGAAATGACAAGCTTTTACCCTAACGGTGAGCTCTCACTGCAAAGACATTATGTCAACGGATTAACAGAGGGCAAAGCGAAAGGGTACTATCGGGATGGGACTTTGAAGTTGTTATTCAATTATCGAGATGGCAAAGAAGATGGGAAATGCTACCTTTATAATTCAGATGGCGAAATAATTGAAGAAAGAATGTATGAAAAAGGGAAACTGAAGAGTTATGACTCTAATAGTCCCATTTTGTGACTGGAATTGATAAATAGCTGCCATGCCTAGTTTGTAGCCATAACCAAAAAAAAGAGCCAATCTATTCGATTGGCTCTTTTTTTATAGTGCAGAAAAGACTATTCTTTTTCTATCTCTAGATCACTTAAGAATCCTTTTAGATTCATAATGATAGGTACATTCATAAGGTCAGAGCCTAGTTCGTTAGCCAAGAGTACACTTACCCAATCCAATCTGTAAATTACATCAAAAACAGACTGCACAGTATATTCTGGAATCTGTAGCGGAAGTACTTTGTTGTTTTCTAACTCTAAGTGAGATATTAAGAAATCAAAACGAGCTTCTACTCTTGGGTTTTGTGTAGAGTACAGCATTATGAAATTCGTATCTAGTCTATCTGTATAGCTTTCTATTACGTTGTGATTACTCTCTGGTAGTATGTTTATGAAACCTTCTAGCTTGCTGTTCTCTTGTAGCTGCTGCGTAAATCGAGTAGCTACAGGAGCAAACTCTCTGTCGCATACTATCACAAACTTTTTACGCGGTGTGTTTTTAAAGAATTCGAAGATACGACTACCGCTTTCTTTCATTCTTCCTAGATTACTATCAAAATGGTCTTTTACTACTTTTATGATAGGAGCATGGTCTTGACCCATAAGTTCTCCTAAAATCATAAGAATAAAACTTAGGCCAAACCCAACAGTCATTCTAGGTTGGTAGCCACCTTTTAGATCATACGTTTTGAGATTATTCTCATTAGCAAGTTCTTTTAGTGTTCCGCCACCAGTTATTATAATTATTTTACAACTTTGTTCCTTTGCCTCTTCAAAAAGGCTAAGAGTTTCTTCTGTATTGCCTGAGTACGAGTTAAGTACTACTAATGTTTTTCTGCTGATGAATTTTGGCAGATGATAGTCTGCTACTGTTTCTATAGGTAATGGGCATTTATCAAAAAGCCAGTTTTTAGCTAAAACTGCACCTATTCCACTGCCGCCTAAGCCACCTAATACTATATTGTCAAAATCATCTATCTGTAATCCGTGAGTAGTATAGTTGTCTAAAACGTACTCAAATTGTTCCGTAAAGCTCTCTAAAGAGGATTCGTGTGTAATCATGCTATTTTCCTAATACCTTTGTGGGTTCAAAAGTAAGTTTATTTCAACTTATTTTAAGCACGAAAAAAACAACAATAAAGAGAGAATGTCTGATACAACAGAAAACGAGATAGAAATACAAGAAGACGAGCTTTTCTTAAAATATACTTTTAATGTAGATGCGGGCCAGGAGCCACTGCGAGTAGATAAGTATTTGGTGAATAAAATACTACGTGCCTCGCGAAATAAGCTACAAGAAGCCATAGAGCGAAAGCAAGTGATAGTGGGCGGCAAAGCAGTGAAGGCTAGCTACAAAGTGCAACCAAACGACCATATAGAAGTACTGGTAGACAAAGAGCCAGACGAACTAGAGGTGCTTCCGCAAGATATACCACTGAATGTGATGTATGAGGATGATGATCTTATGATTATCAATAAAGAAGCAGGTATGGTAATGCATCCTGGATTTGGGAATAGAAGTGGGACATTGCTTAATGCATTGGCATTTTTGCTAGATGATAAAGCTACTCATAAAGGTAAACGCCCGTGGCTAGTACATCGCATAGATAAAGATACAAGCGGTCTTATAGTAGTAGCTAAGAACAATGATGCTATGGCACACCTAAGTCGGCAGTTCAAAGATCACACGATAGAGCGAACATATAATGCCTTAGTATGGGGCAGTATGGATCCTGACGAGGGAACGGTATCTACTATTATAGGAAGAGACCAATACGATCGTAAGAAGTTTGTAGTGCTTTCTGAAGATGAAAAAAGAGGTAAGCACGCTGTGACTCATTATAAGGTGTTAGAAAACTTCCTATACACTTCATTAGTAGAGTGTAAGCTGGAGACTGGCCGTACACACCAAATAAGAGTACATCTGAAACACTTGGGTCACACACTTTTTAGTGATGATTTTTATGGTGGTAAGAGAATATTGAAAGGAGTGGTGTTTAGCAAATACAAGCAGTTCGTAGAAAACTGTTTTAGTATAATGCCACGTCAAGGGCTACACGCTAGGTCTCTTGGGTTTACTCATCCTACTACCAAAGAGTGGGTGCAGTTTGACTCTGAGTTACCACACGATATGGCTACAGTAGTAGAGAAATGGAGGTCTGCAGCTAAAACCTACGGTTTCTAGCTACTACAATCCAAAGAAGCTTCTCTTTGTAATTATCTTCCCAAATACGTAGTCTTGTATAGTTACCAGTCTATCGAAACCAGTGAAGGTAGCGAAGTATCTATCTGTATCTTTTACTAGCAAATCGCCATTATTATCATAAATGGTTTTGTTTTGATTGCTCCCTTTGCGAAAAATATTCAACGTTTTGGATTCCCCTTCGTAGGTTTTTACCGTTACCGTCATAAAAGGCTGGCTAGTTTGTATAGAATCTTTAGCTGCTTGCGGCAGATATTCTGCGAATCCTTCATAGTTTTTGAAAGTAAACAAGGCAAAATAACTACGTGCTGCAGATATAGTAAGTGCAGGTAGAGGAGGAGTAAGTATATAGTTGCTATCTTTTTTACTCAGCGTAAAAGATTCGTTTGGCAATTCGTAATTTTGGATAGAGACAGACTCTATCTCTTCTGCTGTGTAATCGAATACACTGCGGTCTAGCCAATCATTTTCGTCTGTACTAAATTTCGGGTCCAATATTCCTTTGAAACCTAGTATGTGAGCGATATAGGGAGTTTTGGCTCCTTCTATATGCAGGTAAGAACCCGTTTCGTCTGGGGTAGGAGTGCCTAGGTAGTAATCCCTTATTTTTTTATCCTCATCGAATATTTGAATGTGAATAGATCTGCTCCCCATTGCACTTATTACATTGTTTCGCATACTATTAGGCACAGGTCCTTTTATGCGTATTTTATTTAAAGCTTTGTTGAGTAAGAGGTCTACGCTAGGTAGAAAAGCTTTGTGGTCCTCATTTACGTACCAAGTATCTTGTTTTTTTTCTAAGATTACTTCGTTACCTGCTCGGTCTTTCATCATGATTTTGGTTACTACTTCAGGATTTTCGATAGCAAAGTTGGTCTCATCTCGCAGGTTAGCTTCTCCATTATCATACAAAATCAATGCTACTATGCTGATAGCAGCAAGGAGTATCAAGACTATCCAAATATACTTTTTCATTACGGGTTCAAAGTAACATACGTTTCACGCAAAATCATAGGGATTTTTAGCAAATTGGGTCTTGGGCTTCAGAGTGGTTCGACTTTTGGAATATAAACAGTGAGAAGTAATGAAATACTTGGAGTCTTCACTAAATACGACAGACGAGAAGTGTTTACAATGTTTAACTGTATTAAAAATAAAACAAGTATGAAGAATAAATGGATCGCACTTTTAGCCTTTGGGCTACTTTTTTCGGTAGGATGTGTCAAAGAGACGGTGTACTTAGCGGTCCCGCTTATCACAGATGCAGACGTGTACTACGAGTTTATAGCAGATAATATAGGTACGGAAGTATCAGGAGAAATATATAATGATGGCGAGACGTACATCAATGCTGTTCAGCTAGAAATCCGCTTGTACGATAGGCGAGGCATTATCATAGACTACGAGTATCTATGGGTAGATACCTATTTTGATCCAGGACAAAGTGTACGATTCTATGTGGATCTGCCATACCGAGGAGTCTGGGATGTAGATGTAGTTATAAATAGGTATGACTAGTCTTCCGTTTTCTTTGGCTTGACAGCTTTAGGTTTTGCAGAAGCTTCTTTCACCGTGAGGAGAAAATGGAAGGATCGAAATACCTCTATTGCTCTGCTTCGAGGAGAATTACTGTCAAGAAATACTTCATGAAAAGAACTCCCTGATGGTTTGCTTCAGGGTATCCTATGTGACCTCTACTTGAGGAGAGGTCAGCATTGTAAAGAACAATTCTGGGTGAGGTGCTAAAAGTATTTTGATATTCGACTACGAGGATAAAATGTGACTAGCGAAATACATCCATTGCTCTGCTTCGAGGGGAATTCATATCCATAAATACTTCATGAAAACAACTCCCTGAGGCTTTGCCTCAGGGTATCCTATGTTACCTCTAATTGAGGAGAGGTCAGCATTGTCAAAGACAATTCTGGGTGAGGTGCTAAAAGTATTTTGATATTCGACTACGAGGATAAAATGTGACTAGCGAAATACATCCATTGCTCTGCTTCGAGGGGAATTCATATCCATAAATACTTTTATGTTTTCATTGTTCTTACTGTACTTTTGAAACTATATTGAAACAAGGATTACCTAACTTACAATCATTTATAAAAGAGCATCAGGATGAGATAATTCTGCTAGCAGATAAGCATACGCTAGAAGAATGCTATCCGCTGCTTGGAGAGGAATTGCCTCATTTTATAGTGCCCTATGGCGAAGGGTATAAAAATCTGAATAGCTGTGAATACATCTGGAAAAAATTAGCAGAACTGAACGCCACTCGCCAAACCATTTTACTTTGTTTAGGTGGTGGTGTGCTGTGCGATATGGGAGCCTTTGCAGGGGCTTGCTATCAGCGAGGTATGCGAGTGGTGCTAGCACCTACTAGTCTGCTAGCCATGGTAGATGCCAGTACAGGTGGCAAAACAGGTGTTAATTTTCTAGGTTTCAAAAACTACATTGGGCTATTTGCTAAAGCAGAAGAAACATTTATTTGTCCAGAGTTTTTAGATACTTTACCATATGAAGAACGTGTAAATGGATATGTAGAAATGCTAAAGCACGGCCTAATAGCAGATAAAGAACACTATGATATTGTAAAAATGCTCTTTCTGAAAGAGAATGAAAAATTGAATACTTCTCTCATTTTTGACTCTATTGCTATTAAGCAAAAACACGTGGAGCAAGATTTCAAAGACGAGGGGATACGTAAACGACTCAATTTTGGACATACGATAGGGCACGCCATAGAGTCGTACAGTCTGCATATCAATGATGAAAACGAGTCGCTAAGTCATGGAGTATCGGTAGCTATAGGAATGCTAGGAGAGAGTTATCTTAGTACAAAACTGGCAGGACTTTCTGAAGCAGAAAATCACGAGATAAGTCTTGTGATACAATGCATACTGTCTAAGGTAGACGATCCTATCCCTAGTCTAGATATGCTGATGCCTTATCTACTAAAAGATAAAAAAAATGATGGAGAGGGGATTAATTTTTCACTTCTCCGGTCTATAGGTGATTGTAAACAAGATTATACGGTATCTGTTGACTTAATAAAAGAATCGCTGGATTATATCCGCAAGCTAAAATGATACGGTTGTCGCATGGTACGGGAATACTGAAGGGAACTATAAAGCTGCCCAGTTCTAAGAGTATCTGCAATAGAATGCTCATTTTAAAAAAGCTGTACGAATCAGACTTAGAGCTCGGTAATCTTAGTAATGCAAATGACTCTGTACTGCTCAAAAACATACTAGATACTGATACGCGAGACATAGACGTGCAAGATGCAGGCACAGCCTTTCGATTCTTAGTAGCTTATGCCGCAAGTGGTAAAGGGGAATACACCATACACGGTACAGATAGACTGATGGAGCGACCTATAAGTGACTTGGTAGATGCACTTCGTCTCTTTGGGGCAGATATCACTTACTTAGAAAAAGAAGGACAAGCTCCACTGCGAATAGTGGGTAAAAAATTAAAAACAAGTACAAGTCTCATAGATCTTACCAATGTAAAGAGCAGTCAGTTTATCTCTGCTTTATTGCTTATAGCTCCGCGTATTCAGGGGGAGTTTAACCTTAAGGTAAATACCAAGATGTCATCGTATTCATATGTCTTGCTCACGCTATCTTGTCTCAGAAGAATGGGATTCTCTGTACACGTGAAAGGGATGTATATCTCGGTAAACAAGAAGCAAAAATTTGATGGAGAATATTTTTTAATTGAGCCCGATTGGAGCTCGTTTTACTATTGGTTTAGTATGGCTCATTTGTCAAAAGAGTGTGAACTTTTCTTCCCAGGACTTCGTTTAGATAATATGCAAAAGGAGCGTAAACATCTTTTTGAAGTAGGTAATACACGAATGGCCTTCGAAGAAAAGGACGACGGTATGCTCATTACCAAAAAGAAACAAGGAGAGGTGGAGTGTCCAGATGTAATGCAGTTTTCTCAGTATCCAGATAGTGCTATGACCTTTGGAATATTGCTGCCTGCTCTTGGCTGTACGCAGCATCAATTGAAAGGATTAGAAAGTCTTAAATATAAAGAGTGCGACAGGGAAGTGGCTCTGGTAGAGCATTTAAATAAAGTAGGAGTAAGCCTAGCGAAATCAGGCAAGACCTGGGAGCTTAATGCAGAAAATTATAGACTAAACCCTGAAACAATATTTCCCTCGTATGATGATCATAGAATGGCCATGTGCGTAGCACCTTTGGCACTCAAACAGCCCATATGCATAGAAGATGAAGACGTAGTAAAGAAGTCATATCCGCACTTTTGGGATGATATGAAATCGGTAGGGTTTACTGTAAAGAAAATATGAGACTTTAGAAGTGAGATATGAGACTATATTATTTTACAGGGTGTCTCGCTTGCATTTATTGAGTCCCCTCAGGAAGCCAATTATACAAATTGAGTACAGTGAAAATTGAAGTCTAATGTCTAATAATCTAAAATCTAATTTCTCTGCTATATCTTCGCATCGTTGAATTCACTTGGAAAAAATATACGACTAACTAGTTACGGAGAATCCCACGGAGAAGTGGTAGGAGCTATACTCGATGGATTTCCAGCAGGCTTTGTTTTGGACCAAGATTTCATACAAAGTCAACTCGACAGACGTAAGCCAGGGCAGTCATCCATAGCTACCCCGCGTGCAGAAGCAGATGAGGTAATTATAAATAGTGGTTTGTTTAATGGCAAAACGACTGGAGCACCTATTCATTTTCAGCTAAAAAATACCAACGCAAAACCTAAAGATTACTCACACCTAAAAGAAGTATACCGACCAAGCCATGCAGACTATACCTATGATGCACGCTA
>Ga0307993_1000616_pt1 | contig 12226 bp, 9 predicted proteins | sample EllFjometagen260_FD_203163 | JGI IMG/M metagenome (GOLD analysis project Ga0307993, IMG submission 203163) | Marine microbial communities from Ellis Fjord, Antarctic Ocean - #260 | ecosystem: Environmental > Aquatic > Marine > Unclassified | place: Southern Ocean | collected 2014-11-02 | reverse complement strand
TGGGTGGCTCGAACTATGCCGTCTATGTGCCTAATGTGCCGGATAGTATCCTTGGATGGGACTACAACCTGTACAACACAGGTGGATCTAGCCTTGCGCGATGGGGAACAACCACCCATGTAACACTTGCCGCATGGCAAGCTGCAGATACCGCTTACAACCAAAACTCTAGCGATGCAGCTGTGCTGTTTGCTTCGAGTGATGATTTGCACGTGGTAAACGGTGGGCCAAATAACATTGCTACACCGATTGCATCAGTGACAGTTGACGTGGATGGCGATAGCCGTTCAACAACGACACCAGATATTGGAGCTGATGAGTTTGCGCCAATTTCTGATGATGCAGCTATTGTGAAAATTGCAGGCATTGGTTCATGTGGTGATTCTGCCGTGACAGTTGACGTGATTGTGTACAACAATGGACTCAGTCCAATCACCAGCTTGTCTGTGAATGTGTCCTTCACGGATGTTGCAGCAGCGACGACAGCTTCTCAGCAAACTATTAGCACCGTTACCATCCCAGCTTTCACCCATGACACGGTACAGGTTGGCACATTTGTGACCTATGCTGGCGGTGACTTTGATGTAGATGGTTATGTGGTACTTGCCAATGATCAGGACGGAAGCAATGACTCATTGAACATGTCAACAACCAGCATCATTTCCTATGCACCAGTTGTGCTTGCGGGAGATACAGTGTGTGCAATCGTTGATAGCACATTACTTAGCGCTTCTCCGGTAGCAGGTGTGCTGCACGGTTGGTATGCGAGTAGCACTGATACCACGGTATTGGCAGAAGGCGATGACTACAATGTTGCCACGTCTGGTCAGAGCACCTACTATGTGGGGTACTTGTCAAGCACTGACACTTCCGCCATCGGCAGTGGTACTGTTGGGACAGGTTCAAACACACGCATCACGCCGTACAAGACCTATTACATGGATGGCCGCGCACAGTACATTGTGACTGCAGCTGAGATGGCAGCGATGACAGGTGGCTATGGCGCAAGTCAGATTTCAGCCATTGGCTTTGATGTGGAAACAACCAATTCAGCACCTATGGCTGACTTTGCCATCAAGGCAGGTAATGTGGCAAGTATTCCTGCCACAGGTTTCATCACTTCAACGTCCTTCACTAGTGTGTACACCAACACGTCGTTGGCTCCGACAACAGGTTGGAACATGCATTACTTCACCACAAACTTCATGTGGGATGGTGCAAGCAATGTGGTCTTTGAAATTTGCTTTGATAACAGCGCATGGACAGGTAACTACTCTGTTTACTACCACACGGCAGCACATATAGCTACCATTGATGGGTACACAGACGCTTCAGCGGCATCAGGTTGTGTACCTGGTGTAATTGGCAATGCATTAGGCACCTATGATCGACCCAATATAAAGATGGTTGGCACATCGACGGCTTGTTCTAGCCTGCGTACGCCAGTAAGCTTCTTTGTCAACAGCGACACGGCCTTGGCGGTTGGTTCAGGTACTGAGACAGTTCCTGCTTCAGGCACCTATGACTTTGATGCCACTGGTTCATACGGTCAGACCTATGACTGGACCTATGGTGATGGCAATGTTGGCTCAGGCCTGATGGTTCAGCATAGCTACCCGACGGCAGGTGTTTACACCGTCAGCTTGGTAGCGACAGATACCATCTGTGGTTCAGCAGACAGCATCTCCTTCCAGGTGACAAGTCATGTTGGTTTGGATGAGAATGTCTTGGCTCAATTGATTCAAGCTTACCCGAACCCATCCAACGGCCAGTTGGTGATTACCATCAATGGCATGAATGACTTCGAGGGCTTGCTTCAGGTTGTCAATAACGTGGGTCAGGTACTGGTTCAGGAAACGGTTGCCAAGCAATCCGGACTTGTCTCCATACCGATGGACTTGAGAGATCTAGCGAAGGGTGTTTATACCATCCGTCTAGCTGGAGAAGCTGGAGAGAACAACCTTCGTGTTGTGCTTCAGTAAGCTTTAATTTTTTAATTCAAGAAGCCCCCGGTTCGCGCCGGGGGCTTTTTTTATCTTGTGACCATGAAGATTGGAGACCATGGTGTCATCATTGACGGTGTAGAGCAAGGGCAGATTGTGGCCATTGATGGGGACGTGGTAACCCTGTCTGTTGATGAGATGCTGTTGCAATTTCCCCGATCAAGTGTGTTGTTAAAGCAGTCATTTGATTATGGTGAATTACCCGAGCTAAATCTGACAGAAAAAACCAAGCAAGTCTTCAAGCCATCCAAAGACCCTGAATTGTACGTTATAGATTTGCATTTATCAGCATTGCCTAGCTTGAATCTGGGGTTGGAGCCAATGGCACATCAGTTGGCCTGCTTGAAGCAATCCTTGCTGTTGGCTAGAAGATCAAATAACCAAAGGGTGTTAATCAACCATGGTGTTGGGCAAGGAAAGCTGAAAGCTGCCATCGATCGTTTCCTTAAGCAGACAGGACAATGGCGTATTGTTTCCCGCCATGAAGCATGGGGTTCAGAAGTGATTTTCAGTCCAGACAATAGGACTTGACGACAAAAGAGTACCTTTGCGCCGCGTATAGCTGGCCTTGTCGCTTCACGATTTATCATGAAGAGGAAAGTCCGGACATCACAGAGCACCGCGCTTCCTAACAGGAAGGCGGCACAGCCTTCGGGCTGGGTCGATAGATAGTGCCGCAGAAAGGTAGACCGCCATCGGCCTCGTACGAGTCGATTTGGTAAGGGTGAAAAGGTGGGGTAAGAGCTCACCAGTGGAGCAGGTAACTGCTTCAGCTAGGTAAACCTCGCGGGATGAAATGCCATGTAGGCCAGGGTTTGAGAACGGTTCGTTCGACTTGGCGGGTAGGCAGATAGAGCGTCATGGTGACATGCCGCCTAGAGGAATGACAGGGGCACGCCGTGAGGCGTGAACAGAATCCGGCTTATACAGCTGTACGCTTTTTTAAATATTTTACCATGACCACTTTTTCAGATTTAGGCCTAGCAGAACCATTGGTTCAGGCCGTAACCGACTTAGGCTTCACCGAGGCCACACCCGTTCAAGCAAAAGCCATCCCCGAACTCCTCGAAGGAGGCAGGGATATGCTAGCCTTGGCACAAACAGGCACAGGCAAGACTGCTGCCTTTGGCCTTCCCATGTTGCACCATTTAGTGGATGCGGGAGGAAATAAAAAACCCAAAGGACTGATTCTTTCTCCAACCCGTGAGCTCTGTGTTCAGATTACAGGGGAAATGGAGAAGTATGCAGCGCACATGCCGCAAATTCGTATCATGGCTGCTTATGGCGGATCATCGGTAAGGGATCAGATTCAATCTTTGAAACGAGGTGTGGACATTGTTGTTGCTACACCAGGGCGTTTGAAGGACTTGATTGCTCGACGTGCCATGGACCTGAGTCAGGTTGAAACCGTGGTTTTGGATGAGTCAGATGAGATGTTGAACATGGGATTCTTGGATGATGTTCGTGAAATCCTGGGTCAAGTGAGTGAGAATTCTGCCACATGGTTGTTTTCTGCCACCTTGCCGAGAGAGATTGAGCGCATCATCAAAGATTTCATGGAGGATCCTTTGAAGGTGATGATCAGTGGCCGCAATGAAGCGACCACCTCCGTTGAACATAAATTATTCGTGACACATCGCGATCGTCGATACGCTGGATTGCGCCGTTTGCTTGATAGCGCGCCAGGTTTCTATGGCATGGTCTTTTGTCCGACAAGGGTTGAGACAAGGGAATTGTCTGAGCAACTCATTGGTGATGGCTACACCTCAGCTGCATTGCATGGTGAACTTTCTCAGCAACAGCGTGACTTAGTGATGCATGCCTTCCGTAGCAAGCAAATTCGTTACTTGGTCTGCACGGATGTTGCTGCAAGGGGTATTGATGTGCAAGACATCACCCATGTTGTCCACTTCAGGATGCCAAAGGATAAAGAAGTCTACACCCACCGTTCTGGTCGCACAGGTCGTGCGGGCAAGACAGGTGAGTCATGGGCTCTATTGACCCCGACTGAGTCAAGGAAAATCAACATTCTTGAGCGTCAGATCGGACGAAAAATTCCACAGCATGATTTCCCTTCACGCCAAGATGTAGTAACGGGTCAGTTGATAAATTTCGCTGATCGTGTTGTCAAACAGGACAAAGGCAAGGAGGTCATTGCACCATTCATGGAGACCGTTGTTCCCATGTTTAAGTCATTGAAGAAAGCGGAGATCATTGAGCATTTCCTATCTGCGGAATTTGAAACGCTTTTCCGTCACTATGCAGAGCATACCGATTTGGATCTAAATGCACCCGCTCAAGGCGGAAGAAAAGATCGTCCTGATCGCGGCGAAGGCGGTGAACGTGGCAACCATAGCAGAGGAGGTCGTGAAGATGAGCAACGATTCTGGATCAACTTAGGTGAGAAAGCTGGATTCTCTTGGCCCTTGCTTAAAGACTTTGTTCGTGAGTCAGCTGGATTGGGTGACTTTGATGTGCAAGGTGTGAATGTAGCCCCAGCTCATGGGTATTTCACAGTTCCAAAAACGGCAGTTGACAAAATCAAAGAAGAGATTGAAGGCGCTAAGTGGGAAGGTATTGAAATCAAGCTTGATGCTGTAGAGCATCATGTCGGCAGAGAATCTCGAGACAGAGATGGCGGCAACCGCAACCGCAGAGGCGGTAGCGGTGGCGGTGGTTACCGTGGCGGCAGCAGCGGCGGCGGTGGCGGAGGCTACCGTGGCGGAAACCGCAGTGGTGGTGGCGGAAATCGTGGCGGCGGCGGTGGTTACCGTGGCGGCAGTGGCGGCAGCAGCGGTGGCGGTGGTGGTTACCGTGGCGGTGGAGGCAGTAGCCGCTACTAGCCCTTCAACAGGAACGATCACATAAATTATTCGAACGCTACCTGACTGAGTTAATGAAACTCAGATAGGTAGCGTTCGCTTTCCAAGGCAGCCATGCAACCAGTCCCTGCAGCCGTGACGGCCTGTCGGTAGACCTTGTCAGCCACGTCACCTGCTGCAAAAACACCAGGTTTGTTGGTAGCTGTTTTGCCCAATGTGGGAGTGAGGTAGCCTGTTTCGTCCATGTCAAGGATGCCCTTGAAGATGTCCGTATTAGGCGTATGCCCAATAGCTACAAAGAAGCCACTTGCGGGAATGTTTTCAATTTCGCCTGTCTGCGTATTTTTCACAACAACTGTTTCAACTGACTGACCCCCCTGGATTTCAACGGTTTCAGTGTTCCACTTGATCTCAATGTTATCGGTATTCAGGACACGGTTTTGCATGGCTTTTGATGCACGCATTTGATCACGTCGAACAAGTAGGGTAACCTTGGGGCAGATTTTAGCTAGGTAGGTAGCTTCTTCAGCTGCTGTGTCTCCCGCTCCTACCACGACAACATCTTGTCCTTTGTAAAAGAACCCATCGCAGACAGCGCAGGCACTTACGCCAAATCCCATGAATTTTTCCTCTGAAGGCAACCCTAAGTATTTTGCCGTTGCACCGGTTGATATGATGACAGTTTTTGCTTGAATCTTTGTCTCCCCATCAATAGTTAGGGTGTGGTAGCCTCCTGCTTTGTTAGCAAAATCAACTTCTGTAACCATTCCCCAACGCACATCAGTGCCAAACCTCTCTGCTTGCTTCTTGAGGTCCTCCATCATAGCATTGCCATCTGTTCCCTCGGGGTAGCCAGGGAAGTTGTCTACCTCTGTTGTTGTTGTCAATTGCCCACCAGGCTGAAGCCCCACATACATGATGGGATTGAGGTCAGCGCGTGAAGCGTAAATAGCTGCAGTGTATCCTGCAGGTCCAGAGCCAATGATGAGGCAATCGTGTTGTTCCATGGGGACAAATGTAAAAGTCAAAGCATTGATGACAGCAATGAATCATTGCTTTTTCTCAACAGTCATAGCTTATATTTGCCGACCTTCATCGGGATGTAGCTCAGGTGGTAGAGTACACGCCTGGGGGGCGTGTGGTCGCAGGTTCAAGTCCTGTCATCCCGACACAGTAACTGAAAGACTTCCAAGAAATTGGAGGTCTTTTTTTAGCTTTAAATGGATTATTTATGCATCTATGTATTGTTTTTGTTTATTGTTTAATTACTTTTGTTAAACAAAAAAAAACATCTGGCATGGTATTAGTAAATAGTTCGCCCTTATAAATCTCACAAGACCTTCTGCATTTACTGCTAACAACAACGATGAAAAATCAAACTACTGAATCTTTTAAGGTGCTAAACTTTCTCAACATGAAAAACTGGCTTGCCATATTTAGCTTTCTACTAAGTGCGTCGATTACAGCACAGAATGTTACCATCAGTGGTTACATGCGAGATGCTGCCACCGGAGAAGAACTAATTAGTGTTCCAATTGTCAACCAGGACCGCCAAGGAGCGGTAACCAATGTCTACGGTTTCTACTCTCTTACGATTCCTGCAGGTCAACAAACCTTTACAGTTAGCTATATCGGTTACGAGACTATCATTAAGAAAATAAATCTCACTTCTAGCGAAACCTTCAACTTTGAAATGAAGGAATCTGCAAATCAATTGGTTGAAGTTCAGGTTACTGCAAAGAGGTTAGACGAAAACCTGAACAGTGCAGAAATGTCTACAACTCAGCTGACTTCTAAGCAAATTAAAGCCATTCCACAGTTTTTAGGTGAATTCGATGTCATCAGATCTATAACGCTTCTTCCTGGTGTCACTACAGTTGGAGAAGGTGCAAGTGGGTTTAACGTTCGTGGTGGAAAAACAGATCAAAACTTGATTCTTTTAGACCAAGCTCCGGTATACAATAGTTCTCATATTTTCGGTTTTTTCTCAGTATTCAATGGTGATGCTGTTAGCGATTTGAAACTTTACAAGGGTGGAGTTCCAGCTGTATTTGGCGGTAGACTTTCATCAGTCTTGGACGTTCATCAGAAAGAAGGTAACACAAAAGGGTACGGTGGAACTATTGGTCTAGGCCTTCTATCTTCTCGCGTCATGTTTGAAGGGCCCTTAGTTAAAGACAAAGCAAGCTTTATGATAGCAGGCAGAAGGTCATATCAAGATTTACTTCTTCGCTTGTCACCGGATGATGACATCAATACGATCATTGCTAATTTTTACGACCTAAATGCAAAAGTGAATTACAAGTTCAATGACAAGAGCCGATTATTTTTAAGTGCATACTATGGAAAGGATGCCTTTGGCGTTCCTGGACTTGTGCGTTTCAACTGGGGTAATTTAGGGTTGACTGGTCGATGGAATTACCTAATCAACGACAAACTGTTTTTGAATGTAAGTTCAATTTATTCAGATTATGATTATGCGATTGGATTTGACTTCCCAACGGCGAAGATTGATAATGTTGCATACATCAATAACCAATCAAATAAGGTAGCTTTCAGCTGGTTCCCTAATGCTAAGCACCAAGTCAACTTTGGCGCTGAAGCTACGGTTTATGATTTCGAGCCCTTCAGTGTAAGGGCTGATTTTATAGATAGCGCAATTGCAGATATTTCAATAGAACTGCAAAATGAATATGCAGTTGAACCATCTTTTTATATTGAAGACAACTGGAAGATAAACGACCGGTTAACTGTACGTGGTGGCTTGCGCTACAGCTCATTTTACAATATTGGCGCCCGTGATGTAGTTAACTATAACCCTACAAGTGCAGGTACTTATCGTAACGAAAGGATCATTGATACAACAAGCTATAGCAGCGGTGATATCATATCAGCATTTGAGGGGCTTCAAGGCTTAGAACCACGTTTAGCAATTAACTATAGAAGCTCTGAAAATAGTTCGGTGAAACTTAGTTATAACCGTATGCGCCAGTACATACACTTGATCTCAAACACAACCTCTTCGTTGCCAATTGACACTTGGAGACCAGCAGGACAATACATCAAACCCGGTACGGCTGATCAAGTTGCCATAGGTGTAAACCGAAATTTTAAAAATGGCGAATGGCAATTGAGCCTTGAGACCTACTACAAGAGCATGCGCGACCTGGTTGATTATAAAAACGGTGCGCAACCTACAGGTACAGATAACATCGAAGTTGATTTGATGACTGGTCGTGGGCGAAGCTATGGCTTAGAGGTTCAGTTAGACAAAAAGATTGGTGCATTGACAGGTTGGATTGCTTATACTTTTAGTCGTTCAGAACTCCAAGTAGACATGGGCGCAACCCCTGATGAATGGATCAACTTTGGCCAATGGTATTCAGCTGCTCAAGATAAACCACATGATATTGCGGTGGTTGCAGCTTATGCTTGGAAACCAAACATTAGCTTCTCAGGGTCGTTGATTTATCAAACAGGTAAGCCATACACTTACCCTGAATCTAAGACTGAGTTTGAGGGCATACTTTACCCATTCTCCTTAACAAGGAATAACAATAGAACACCAGCATATCATCGCTTGGACTTGAGTATGGACGTAAGAATACCTAACAAAAAAGACCGAAATTGGGAGGGGAGCTGGAATTTTGGTGTTTACAATGCCTATGCACGCAAGAATGCATTCAGCATCTTTTTTGAAGAGGTGGTTGACAATAACGGTAATGCAACTGGAGAGACAAAGGCTACACAGCTTAGCATTTTTGCAACAGCTATTCCATCCATAACATATAATTTAAACTTTTAATAGAACATGAAAAAAATTGCACTCATTGCGGCTACGGCCATTGCATTCACTTCATGTGAAACTGACGTTACAGATCGCGTTAGAACTGATGTTTACAATAGCTCATCTGCTGTTAGCATCAGCGGAGCTGTAACCAACGTAGATACTCTTGGTACTTATGTGGAATTAAAGTTAAGCAACCCATACTTAGACAATGGAGCGCTTCAGGGAATTGTAGGGGCAAGCATCCAACTGTTTGATGGTGACTCTCTAATGGGTGCATTGACAGAAGAAAGTGGCGGACGTTATGGGGAAGTAGCCTTTAAGAGCTTGCCATCTCACAGTTATCGCATAGAAGTAGTTATTCCACCAACCTATGGCGAAGCCTCAGGTGTGTGGGAAAGTACTTTAGATGAGTGCAAGGCACCATTCACATTGGTGTTCCCCCTGTTTCCCATCCTTGAAGGGGATAGTGTGTACTATGACTTCAATTTGGGTGATACGGTAAATTACGCAGATGTAGATTCTGCATATTATAGCCCATACCAATTCTTTGACGACCCTGTAGGTAAAGGGAATGGGTACTGGGTAAAGTCATATGCTACGACAAAAATATATGCGCCCAATGGACAGGCAGGACCTTTTGATCCTCAACAGACAGAGGTAAGTTTACCCGCCAGTATCAATTTATACAATGACGATGAGTACATTGAGGGACAGCGGATTGCTAGATTAAACTTTATTGGTCCTCCCTATACGGTCTACAGGGATACGTTAATTAAAATTGTTTATGAGACACGAACGGCATCGCCTCAGCTATACAAATTCCTAGAGATCATGAGCGGGAACGTAAATAATGGTGGTTTGTTTAGTGTGCCTTACAGCCCGCAAATTGGTAATATTAGAAGGCAAGATGACACAACGGTATTTGGACTTGGTTATTTTTATGCAACCTCGGTTAGATTTGATAGCATAACCATGTCTCACCCATTCTAATGAAAAATTACATTCTCGGGTCACTGCTATTTTTTTCCATTATTCAATGCCAATCTCAAACAATTGCTAAAATGTCTGATTTCAAGCCTGAAATAGTTAAAGATGAATCTCAATGGCTTAATGAGTTAGGTCCTGAAAGGTTTAGGATTCTTCGTCAAAAAGGAACAGAATACCCTGGTACTGGCGAGTTTGATCAACACGTCAAACGAGGGATTTATAGCTGTTCCGGCTGTGGCACTGAATTGTTTGAATCCTCATCAAAATTTGATGCCCATTGTGGCTGGCCCAGCTTTGATAAAGAGGTTAGAGAAGGGGCCATAACAGAAATACGTGACATCAGTGGTGGAATGGTCAGAACGGAGATACTGTGCACCAAATGCGGCGGACACCTCGGGCATGTTTTTGATGATGGTCCAACAGAAACGAAACTAAGGTATTGCGTTAACAGCCTAAGCCTAAGCTTTGACCCTGAAGAAAAATAGCACATGACCTTGACTTTTTCATTCTAACTCATGTGAAACGGTGAGCATCTGTTATTCATGACGGTCGAGTGCCGCAATGACGCCTAAGTCGGGTACAAAAAAACCCCTACCGAAGTAAGGGTTTCATCTATGTTGTCAAGCAATTGACATAGTGCATGTCACTACTCCTCTACTTTGATTAATTCTCTTTTTGTTTGGTGCCAAGAGATGAGTTTTCCATTTTCAATTTGATACCACTCTTCGAACACGCCACTTGTACCTGTAAACCGTGCATTCACAAATTCTCCTCTTGGGTTATCAGTGCCTGTTGGTTTAACAGAAAAAGCGTAATTAATAGTCCATCCCCATTCTTCTCCGTTCTGTACAACAGATTCTTGATAATCAGCTTCTATCATGTCAGCAAGAGCTTGTCCGCCAATTAGAACTTCACCGTTTTCTCTAACTAATTCTGCGTCTTCAGCAACCAGGGATTTAATTGCATCATAATCTCTAGCCTGCCAAGCTTGATCAATGGTTAAAAACACGTCAACTGATTCTTGACTTCCCATTGTAACGAGTTCTCCCTCAGTTGATGTAAAACCATTTGATGGAGCTTCTGCGGTCTGACAGCATTCAGAGCAAGAAGCAAAGGCAAAAGTGAGAATGAATAGAAGAAGGTAATTTTTCATGTATGTGATTTTAAGTTAGTGGCACTAAGGTAGCAAAACTTAGGGATGCTACATTATGACTCAATGTAGGTATCAGAAACAGGAGGCATTGATAAGGGGGTATTGCACCTTATGGTTGCAGGTTTACGTCTGCAAGATTATTGTTGATTGATGCCTTCTGGTCCGCTTAGCACGATGACACGGCCAAACACTCCAACCGTTACAAGAGGGTCAACATCATCCAGCTGAATGAGGGCATCTTCTGCATTCAAGTCATTGCTGGCGACACTGAATAGTCCATAATCTGAATAGGTCATCTGATAATTCAGCGCAGAACCAATCAATTGTTCCAGGATATTTGTTCCCATGAGGCTTTTGCGATAACTGCGGTGATCTGCTTCTGAGGGATTGGAGATGAATGCCAATCCGCAGGCAGCAAGTAAAATAAGTAAAGAGATATGCTTGTTCTTCATGACATGTCGGTTAAGAAGGCAAAGGTACGGGTTTCATTTTTCAGATTAATCATCGATACATGTTCAAACAAGTAAAATGAATGAATGATAACTACCTGAAAATCAATAATATAATTGGCAATAAAAAAAGATGACTTAGTTATCAACAAACCTATGAACAATGAAAAAAAAGGCTACATTTATCAAACACAAACAGCAGATGGTGTTGATCAACTGCTGGCTTTTCAGAGCGAAAGGGATGAAGAGTGTGGATCGGGTTACCGACGAAATTGTGGCAACACAAGGACAAGGTAACACTTGAAGAAACATCTTTTAGATGTGATTCAGGGCCGACGATTGAGGGATCAGATGCTTTAATTAGCGACTGTTCGATGACCAACTGCAAGGGAAGTCATGATCGCAAGATACTCAGTTGAAGAACATGAGGCAGAAAGCATGCAAGTGCGGAAAGCCTGAGACAGAGGAAGTCGCAAGATGGATCCCGTTTTTTCTTCGGAATCATGTTCAATGAATGTTGAATGACCGCGCAAGTAGCCGTTCAAGTTTGTAAGCCGCAAGGCATGCAAGGAACCTGAAAGGGTTCATTCAAACAGAAGTTAGGAAGCTGTATCACTTCGGTGAGATGGCAACTGGGAAGCCTTTGAGAGAAGTGTTTCTTGCTCGCAAGAGTTGACTTCGAAGGAATGGGGTTGTTGAGACGCAAGTTTACACAGCCCGGCTGAAGCACTTAGGGGCTGAAGCTACCTGAAAAGGCCACTCCTGTTGTTGTGATCACTCATGAGGTCGTGGAAGGTCCAACACAAACGATACAGTCATTGCCAGGTCTTGGAAAAGAGGCCAGTGAGCTCGCAAGAGTAAGCCGTAATGAAGGTGTCAAACTCAGATTGTACGAGAGGTGAAACAGACTCTAAAGTACTCGAGCAATTGAGGAAATACTATCTGAAGACAGCTCTACGGAGTGCTACGAAAGTGGGAAGGCGAATGCTACGGCATTCGCCTTTGTCATTTTCAGGCTTCAA
>Ga0307993_1000602_pt1 | contig 12307 bp, 10 predicted proteins | sample EllFjometagen260_FD_203163 | JGI IMG/M metagenome (GOLD analysis project Ga0307993, IMG submission 203163) | Marine microbial communities from Ellis Fjord, Antarctic Ocean - #260 | ecosystem: Environmental > Aquatic > Marine > Unclassified | place: Southern Ocean | collected 2014-11-02 | reverse complement strand
CAATAAGGCCTATACGTTCGCGTGGTTTTACAAACCAGTCTATGTCTTTGAAAAGGTAGTTACCGCCGAACTCGAAGGATACGTTTTGAATATGAAGCAAAGTATTGTGATTTTAAAAGGCTGCAAATTTACTACGATAAGGGACTTAGGCTAATAAATACCAAAGGGCAAACCAAACAATTAGACAAGCAAGCATAAAGGCTACAATAATCTGTATATATATACTCATATTTCGCTTACTGTAATAGGCTTTGGCTCTCTTTCGGCCTTCGGCTAGTTCTTCTTTGGTAAGTGGCGAGGTATACTGATTATTAGATTCATTACCTACACCAACATATAGATTTCTTATTTTTGTATAGCTTGCTCTTGCTCCTCTCAAATTTTTGTTGTTAGTCACTGCATTTCTTCCTTGTCCGGCAAAGCCTACGTCCATTTCTCAAAGGTAACAAAAAATGCCCTCCACGTTTGTGAAAGGCATTTTTGTATAATGTTTTTTTATGACAGTAACTAACTACAAATCATGTCCCATCTTTTCCTTTTTAGTGGCTAGGTAGTTTTTATTATGTGGATTGGCTTCTACCTGTAGAGAGACATTTTCTACTATTTCTAGTCCGTAACCTATGAGCCCTTTACGTTTTTTAGGATTATTACTCATAAGCTTCATTTTACTTACTCCTAAGTCACGCAGTATCTGAGCACCTACACCGTAGTCACGCTCATCCATTTGAAAACCAAGCTCTATATTAGCCTCTACTGTGTCTAGTCCATTTTCTTGAAGTTTGTAAGCTTTTAATTTATTTAGAAGACCTATTCCTCGACCTTCCTGATTCATATACACTATTACTCCTTTACCTTCTTTCTCTATGGTCTGCATGGCTTTATGCAGCTGCTCACCACAGTCGCATCTACAGCTACCAAAGATATCTCCGGTCAAGCAGCTAGAGTGTACCCTCACTAAAACGGGTTCCTCTTTATCCCACTCTCCTTTTACTAGTGCTAGGTGATCCATACCATTGCTTACTTGCTTGTAAGCATACAGCTCGAAGTCACCATAATCTGTAGGCAATTTTACGTCTATCTGACGCTCAATAAGGCTTTCGTGCTTTAGTCTGTATTCTATAAGGTCTGCTATAGATACTATCTTCATATCGTGCCTAGCGGCTACTGCCCATAGATCTTTTAATCGAGCCATCGTACCATCCTCATTCATTATCTCTACGATACATCCTGCGGGTTCAAACCCCGCTAATCTGGCAAAGTCTATAGCTGCTTCAGTATGTCCAGCTCTTCTCAATACTCCTTGAGTACGAGCTCTAAGTGGGAATATATGACCAGGTTTACCTAGTTCTTTGGGGTCAGTATTGGGGTTTACAAGAGCTTGAATAGTCATAGCTCTGTCGTATGCTGAAATGCCAGTACTAGTGCCGTGACCTATGAGGTCTACAGATATAGTAAAGGGTGTTTCAAACTGAGCCGTATTCTTACCAACCATAAGATCCAAGTCTAGCTCATCACAACGTTCCTCTGTAAGAGGTACACATATTAGGCCTCTTCCTTCTTTTGCCATAAAGTTGACCATCTCGGTAGTGACATTGCGAGCAGCAGTAAGGAAATCTCCTTCATTCTCACGATCTTCATCATCTACCACTATAATCATTTTGCCATTTTTTATATCTTCAATGGCTTCCTCTATGGTATTTAGCTTAAATTCACTCATATATGTGGTGCAAAGGTAGTATTTCTACCTACTTTAGAAACGCATATACAGACATATCTGTTTTTGGTTGGGTGGCTTAATTTTTAATTACTTTTTGGCTCCAAACAATTCCGTTTTTCTCCATACGTACATAGTATATACCACTCGGGTAGGCTGATAGGTCATACGATAATGACTCCCCGTTATTGATAAACGTAGGATTTATAACTTGACCCTGACCATTGTATACCATATGTATAGCTCCTTGTATGTCGCCACCTGCTATTGTAAATTTACCATTAGAAGGATTGGGATATAGCTTGTAGCCTAAATCTAGTTTTAGGTTTGGTACATCTAGAGCATGCACTACAGTGAAATTAACCTTAGTACTATTACCGAAATCTGGGTTTATAACTTTTAAATTACCACCACCAACTTTTCCTAGTCTGCAGAATCCTGCACCATCATTATTGGCAAAGAAGCTTAGTCCATCTCCACCCGCATCATCTATTACTAGGGTATAGCAACCTAAACCAAGTCTAAGTGTATCTCGGAATATTGAAGAGTTTGCTAACCCGCTTCGCTCAAAAACGACAGTCTGCCATTCATCGTAAACCTTTATACTAGTCTCATCTGTCCCGTTATTCGTTCTGTAGAAAAGGGCAATCTCTTGTGGGTACACATCTGGAAACTCAAAAGTACTGTGATATATATTATTCGCCTTGTACTCATCAGCAGTAGTATTGCCCTCTATAGCCATTATCTCGGCAGAGAAGGTACTGTTGCCTAGTATTCCTGAGGTGTATATAGAATTATCTATTGGAAAATATACTGTCTCGATCTCACCAGAGCCTAGATCACACGGCCACGTAAAAGTGCTTTTATTGTTTCGGTCATTTACCCAGTAATCTATAGTCATACTATAGACTCTGTTTTTACCATTATTTTTCACCTTCATTTTAGGGCTCACACAAGTAGGATTATTTCTGGCATGTTCCACTTTAGTAGATGGCTCCATTATATCTTCTATACCTAGGTCGTACCCGAAATTATACTCTCCGTAACTAACTATCTGATTGTTTACTATGTACCTAGAGTCGCCAGATCCGGCATCTAAGCCGTAATCTAACGCTATAGATTCGCCTCCAGTTACGGTACCTGTGATATCGTACTCTGCAACATCAGTTGCCATACCTGGGCACCATCCGGTTCTATCATATATCCAGGTGCCACCTTGTGGGTATACAGGGTTGTCACCACATGTTTTCCATACAGATCTAGTAAAGGTTTGGTCATTTGCTTTTATAAAATGATTTCTCGGTATGAATTCTCCTTCTTGTCCGTGACCCGTAATCGCAGAACGAATTTTGAAACCCTTAGCAGTGTCAATGGTTTTGTATGCGATAGGTGGGAAGTATATATCATTAGCCAATATCTGTGAGTAGTTTGCTGAGTATTGCTGTGTAGGCCATATCTGTTCTATTGCTAAGACTTCTCTCGCAGGTGTTCCTTTAATAAACAAAAACCTAATGTCCATTTCTTCTTGATTTTGACCGCCTCTACTTAGGAACATGCGTTTCTCTCCTTTTAGTAAAGGAGTAAAATCTGTCACATCAAAAGTCCAAGTTTTACCTTCTGGTCCAAGGTCTAAGTTTATACCATAAGGAGTTACAAAAGACATTATCTCTAGGCGAGATGGCCATCTGCGTGTATAGTTCAATTTATTAATCTCAATTGTGCCATCTGGTGTTGCCGATATTCTGTCATATTCTACACTATAATCATCATAGTATACTTCAGGCTCATCAGCATTCCATCTTTCATTAGATTCTATTTCTACTATTACGTCGTTTATGGTTGTGTTATATGCAGGTTCTATTGCATATTTTTTTACCAAATTAGAACTATGTGCTACTTCATCAAAAGTATAAGTGGTAGCATTGGTTACATCATAATTGCCTGTAAGCCAGCCGATATTAGGACGATTTGCTGAGTATACAAAATCCTTAAATAAAGTAGGAGCTCTATGCTTACCTACTTGTTCTTCGCCATATAGATCTAGATCTGCATCCGTATTACTTAGGTCCATTTTTAAACCTCCGCTAAGTTCTTCAAATCTAAAATATGCTTTTAGGTTGTTAAAATTAGCATCAGTACTCATAGAATGCTTTCTCATGAGCTCTTGCAAGTCAATTTGAGATAAGGCTATATCCCAAATTCGTACATCATCTATGCTACCCACAAAATACCTATCGTTTATTCCGCGACTTACTCTTAGTTTTATATCTGCTACAGTATTGATGGCTAATTCTGCAGTAGCACTAATTATCTCTAAATTTCCATCTACATATAGCTTTATATTAGAAACATTGCCGCCATCTAATACACATGCAACGTGGTGCCATTTATCATCGTTTACTGGAGTGGTAGCATTTATAGCTCCCCCATTTACTTCTACTCGTAACGAACCATCTGTATTAGTCCTGAAAACCCATTTCTGTCCACTAGCATTTTTACCCCAACTTACTATTTCTTGATTTGCTCCAGAAGTTTTAATCCAAGCCTCACATGTTCTGTTTTGAGAACCCATTACGCCTTCGTACGACTTAGATTCTAAGTAGTTAGTTCCGTTTAGCATAATGTAGCTAATATCTGTAGATGCTATACTTCTTGTAGTATCTTGTAAAGTGCTCTTTACCATTAGTTCTTGAAAACTAATAGACTTAGAACTGGTAAATTCTATTAATATATTGGAGGTCCCGTTCCATATTATTGGCGTATGAAATTGAATCTGATTAGAGCCATCCATAAATTCATACTTGTTGCTGAATACATTTTCAAAGCCACTAAGCTCAATACTTTGTAAATTAAGAGAATCTTGTGTAGTGTATTTAATGTTAATTCTCAAATCACTTACTTCCATTGTGTTATTAGCATCTATCATTAGTCCCCATACGTTGCCAGCGGAGAGTCCTGCCGCTGTAAGTTCTGCTGAAGTATATAGATGTTGAAAACGAGCGGGTATTCCTCCAAGTGTACCAGGAATTCCTAGGTCAGTAGATATAGTACCTGAGCCCACTTGTGCTGTATCTAGGCTACTAGAGCTATTTACTTGTGTTGTAATCTTGGTGTTCCTGTAATAATCCTTAATAGCCGTCTCTTTATAGTTGAAGATAGAGCCACTGAATCCATTAATCGCATATTCATTAGTAGTAGATAGTAAAGAATCTGCTTTCGAATTATCTTCTATGTACGTATTACAGCTATAATCCCACTCTCCACAGCCCAAATTTCTGTTAGACCCCGTGCTCACTCTAGCTCCCTTGCATCGCATGGAGTATTGCATCAGTATTTTGGAGTAGGAATCTGTCCCATCTGGGAATTGTACCATAGTATCTCTTGTAGTTTTACTATAGTCTAAGGTTTGCACCACTATAGTGTCTTGAGCTAACAAAGACATAGATAGAAAGGATAAAAGCGTAAATATTGAAACTTTTAATTTTGACATAGGCTTCGAAAATACATATAGTTTATAATATTTAGTAGCATTTAGTACAAGATAAAAATGAGGATTGTATTTATATTTATTTCTTTGTAGTCTTGAATATCTTATTCGTTGCAAATCGATTTCCGTTTCCGCCTTTCAGAGGAGATAAACTCAAGATATATAATCTTACACGTAGACTTGCCGCTAAGCACGATTTATACTTAGTTACTTTCTACGAAAAGAGGGCGGAACTCAACTATCTTAAAGACATTCAACCTTATTTTAAAGAAATAGAGTTAGTCTATTTGCCAAAATGGCGTTCTGTACTGAATGGGATTCCAGCTTTGTTTTCTAGTACTCCGTTACAGCTTGCCTATTTTAAAAGTAGTAAGATGAAACGTATGGTCCAGTTTGCTATAAATCAGTACGATATAGACGTGGTGCATACGCAGCATTTGCGTATGAGTCAATACACAAGTAAGATAGGCTTACCCAAAATATTGGATTTGCCAGATGCTTTTTCATTGTATTTTAAAAGAAGAAAAGAGACAGAAAGACCTTTAGTTAATCGTTTAATTGACGCTATAGAGATAGGTAGAGTAACTAAAGCAGAAAGAATAATAACTAAATACGACAAGACTTTGGTGTGCTCCATAGAGGATAAAAAGTATTTAGATAAACTACACAAAACAGATAATGTAGACATACTGCTCAATGGAGTTGATCTAGAGACGTTTGATGTAGGAGAGGGGCATGATTATTCTCACAATCATACGCTACTATTTACGGGCAATATGGACTATGCTCCTAATGTAGATGCAGTACAATACTTCGTAAAAGAGATGTGGCCAGCTATATCAGATGCTAATCCAAATACTAAATTTATAATAGCAGGACAGCGACCTGTAGATGCTGTTAAAAAACTGGCAAATGATAGGATAAAGGTCACTGGTTTTATTCCTGACCTGAAGGACATTTACGCTGAAGCAAGTGTAGTAATAGCTCCGCTTAGATTTGGTGCTGGCACTCAGAATAAAGTATTAGAAGCTATGGCCATGGGAGTACCTACGGTATGTACTCACATTGGTTTCGAAGGCCTACAGATAGTAAGCGGACAAGGCGTGATAATGGCTAAGGAAAAAGAAAAATTTATTCTAGAAGTAAATACCCTACTATCAGATACTGCTAAGAGGCAATCAGTAGGAGAGCAAGGACTAGAAATAGCTCGTACTAGCTTTAGCTGGGATAAGATAGCTCTAAAACTAGAGACTTACCTGCAAGAAGTAGCTAGGAGATAAATATAGTCTAACATCCGTTTCTGAATCTTAAACTAAGTGCATAAAAAAAGCCCAAGACTGTTGTCTTGGGCTATCCATTAGAATCGATTAAATATCGTATTAATATCTCTCGCTTCTTTGTGGTCTGTCTTCTGCTATCTTTACTACGAGGTCTCTTCCTTCATAAGAAGACTCGTTTAGTTCAGATATAGCTTTTTGTGCATCAGCATCTTCAGCCATCTCTACAAAACCAAATCCTTTGGATCTGTTTCTGTCTCGGTCAAAAATTACTTTAGCAGATGTTACTTCGCCAAATGGCTCGAAAATCTCTCTAAGGTCTTGGTCGTCTGCACTGAATGGCAAACTTGCTACGAAAATGTTCATTGTGTTTATAAAAAAATGTGTTGAATAATTACAGGAGACTGCTTTGGCAAAAGCTCTTTAAAATAAATATGAAAGCCATTTCTATCTCACTTATCTATCACAAAGTTAAACAAATATTAGGCCGATAACATATTTTATTTTCTAAGAGCGTACATTACTAGCACTCCTCCAGTGATGTACATTATGAGACTATATACTGCGGGAGCTATACCGTATGCGGGATTAGATAGGAGAGTGCCTGCTATAAATAGTGCCATTGTTCCGTTCTGTATGCCCGATTCTAAAGCTATGGTGACACCTGACTTTTTTCCTAAATTAAATACACGTGCTGTGAGTAATCCAAGGCAGATGGTTATCACATTCAGTGCTAGGGCAAGTAATCCTGCATCTGCGAAGTAGGAAACTATATTTTCTTTTTCTTTGATTACTATACCGACTATTATAAGGGCGAGTAGCGATACGGATATAATTCTGACGGGACGCTCCATTCTCTGTGAAAATGAAGGAGCATACCTTTTAATTATCATACCCAGAAACATGGGTGCTATTACTATGAGCACCATCTTCAAAATAGTTTCTAATATGGGCAGCTGTATACTTTGAGATAGGCCACCAAAATGCTCTAGAGCTATATTGACTATGAACGGGATGGTGAATATGGTAACCACACTAGTAATAGCGGTGAGAGTGACAGATAATGCTGTGTCTGCTTTCGCTAAAAGAGAGAGCAGATTAGAGGTAGGTCCGCCCGGACTAGCAGATAGTATCATAATACCCACAGCCACTTCTGGCGAAGCTGGTAGTAATGATACTAATAGGTATGCTATTAAAGGAAGTAGAATCAACTGATTAAGTAATCCTAAAAGAACCAATTTTGGACTTCTCAAGACCCTCTTAAAATCATCTATAACTAGGTTTAGACCCATTCCCCACATAGTTATAGCTAAGGCTATACCCAAGATTATTGTTGCTGTATTATTCATTGTTATTATTCGTTTTAGACATTAAAGTAGATGATACACTTTTTTAGTAGTCAATAATAGCTTAACTATTCCATTTTCCCAATTTAAACGCCTAATATTGCAGCCTTTTAGCAAGTAATGATTACAGTAAACGATTTATCTATTCGATTCGGAAAAAGAGTACTATTTGACGAGGTTAACCTGAAATTTACCACTAACAACTGTTACGGTATAATAGGTGCCAATGGAGCAGGTAAATCCACATTTTTAAAAGTACTCACAGGTGAGATGGAATCTACATCTGGACACGTGTCTATAGAAAAAGGCAAGCGTATGGCCGTTTTGAGCCAAGATCACTTTAAGTATGACGAGTTTCCGGTATTAAATACAGTAATGCAAGGGCACACAGAGATGTATGCCATTATGCTAGCAAAAGACGAACTCTATGCTAAACCAGATTTTAATGAAGAAGATGGTATTAAAGCTTCTGAACTAGAAGAAAAGTTCGCCGAAATGAACGGATGGATGGCTGAGAGTGAAGGAGGTGAATTACTAGAAGGTCTTGGGATAGGTTCTGATAAGCATCATATGCTTATGAAAGATTTAAGTGGTAATGAGAAGGTTAGAGTGCTGATAGCACAGACCCTTTTTGGTAATCCAGATATACTAGTAATGGATGAGCCTACAAATGATTTGGATATAGAAACTGTAGCTTGGCTAGAAAATTTCATTATCAATTTTCCTAACCTGGTAATAGTAGTATCTCACGATAGGCACTTCCTAGACTCTGTATGTACTCAGGTAGTAGATATAGATTTCAAAAAAATAAGTCAATTTGGTGGTAACTATACTTTCTGGTACGAGAGCTCTCAATTAGCATTAAGACAGCAGCAAAATCAAAATAAAAAATCTGAAGAGCGTAAGAAAGAACTTCAAGACTTTATAGCTAGGTTTAGTGCCAATGTAAAAAAATCTAAGCAGGCAACATCTCGTAAAAAGATGCTGGAAAATCTGAATATGGATGAGATTAAGCCATCTAGCAGAAAATATCCTGCCATCATATTTGTACAAGAAAGAGAAGCTGGAGACCAAATACTTAACGTAACAGGATTAACGCTAGAGCCTTATTTTAGAGATATTAGCTTTAGTTTAAATAAAGGGGATAAAGTTTTCTTATACTCTAAGCATAGTATCATTACTTCTAAATTTTACCAAGTTTTGAATGGCGAAATAAAGCCAGATTCAGGTTCATTTGAATGGGGTATTACTATTAATCCTGCCTATTTACCAAATCATAATGACGAGTATTTTAAATCTAAATTAAGCTTGGTAGATTGGCTAAGACAATATTCCGAAGAAAAGGATGAAACTTTTATCCGTGGCTTTTTAGGTAAAATGCTATTTAGTGGAGATGAAGCATTGAAAGAGTGTAATGTTTTGAGTGGAGGTGAAAAAGTAAGATGCATGATTTCTAGGCTTATGCTCAGTAATCCGAATATGTTGATGCTAGACGAACCATTAAACCACTTAGACTTAGAAGCTATTACGGCGTTTAACAATAGTCTAAAAGATTACAAGGGCACTGTATTATTTACTTCGCATGACCACCACTTTATCCAGAGTATAGCCGATAGAGTTGTAGAAATAGGACCTAACGGATTGGTAGATAAACCTACCGATTATGATTCATATCGAGAAGATAAAGAGATTACAGAAAGAAGAAACGAGCTATATGCTGGGGTTTCTTTAGAATCCATTTGACAATAACTTTAATAAAAATACATGAAACAAATTTTAATTTTAGCTTCAATCGCATTTATTTTTAGTGCGTGCAGCCAGTCAGGAGTAACTGTAGATACTTCTAAAGCAACAGAACTTTCTAATGAGTTAGATTCCGTAAGTTACTTACTAGGTCATAGCTATGCTAAAGGTCTCAAATCCAAAGGAGGTATTAGCGTAGTGGATCATAAGTCATATCTGGTAGGGATGCAGAGAGCTTTTGAAGATAAAGAAGTAGAAATAAATGAGGAAGAGGCAAGTGCATTTATGCAAGCATATTTCAGCAAGATAGATGAAGCGAAAGCTGCAGATGCTAAAGCTGAAGAAGATGTATTCCTTAATGAAAACAAAGCTAAAGATGGTGTAAATGTTACAGAGTCTGGATTACAATATTCAGTAATAACAGAAGGTAACGGCCCGAAACCACTAAAAGAAGACAAAGTAAAGGTACACTACACAGGTAAACTTACAGACGGTACTGTTTTCGATAGTTCGGTAGAAAGAGGAGAGCCAACTGTATTTGCTGCAAATCAGGTTATTCCAGGATGGACAGAAGCCCTTACTATGATGCCAGTAGGATCTAAGTGGGAACTTGTAATACCATCTAATCTAGGATATGGCCCACGTGCCCAAGGTCCTATACCAGCTAATGCTACTTTAGTATTCGAAGTTGAGTTATTGGAAATAGTAACAGAGTAATATCACTGAAGTGAGAAATCTTCTTTTACTTAGCAATTCAACAAATTTTGGTGAGCAGTATATGCAATGGTGCAAAAGCATCATCGCATCTACTGTAGCTGAAAACTCAAAGCAAATAGTCTTTATACCCTATGCCGGAGTAGGTTTTAGTTATGCCGAGTATACCGATAAGGTAAACAATGCTCTAGCTGAAGTAGGTATACAGGTTACTAACATAGACGACTGTGAAAATGATATAGAAGCCCTGCAAAATGCTTCTGCCATTTTTGTAGGTGGAGGAAACACATTTCATCTATTAAAAACTCTGCAAGACAAAAATCTAATAGAGCATATCAGGAATCGAGTTAATGATGGAGTACCTTATGTAGGTTGGAGTGCTGGGTCTAATATAGCTAGTCCAACTATATGTACTACTAATGATATGCCTATAGTAGAGCCACAAAGCTTTGAGGCATTGAATCTTATTGCAGACCAAATCAATCCACACTATACAGATAAGACAGTCGAAAATCACGGTGGTGAGTCACGTCTGCAAAGGCTAAAAGAGTATCTAGCTGCAAACCAAGATAAAAGAGTGCTTTGCTTACCGGAAAATACATACTTAGCGGTAAGAGAGGGTAAAATGACTTATGAGGGTAATGGAAACGGAATACTTTTGAATTATACTTCTAGCGAAACACTTCTTCCCAATACGATTATTTAACAAGTCGTTTTAGTGTAATATCTTTCAGTAGCTTCTCTTATTTTTCAAAAAGCATTTGTATTATTGCATTCAAATCATGAAAAATATCACAATAATCATTTTGTCCATTGTATCTATAGCTACAATGTTTGGCACTACAGGATGCGGTACAGACCCCGTAACTAAGCCAACTACTTCTGATAGTGCAGATACTGTTGTAACTAGAACAGTATTTAATCAAATGAAAGTGGGTTTAGTACTCTATGATCTTAATCTCTCGGATGAAGAATCGTTTGCAGTTTATAATGCTACTTCTAATACAACACTTCTCTTTGTAAAAGGAAATGACCCAGTAAATGGCGATGCAGATTTTAATTTGGAATTTCCAGGTAATCTAGCAGATACGTTTACAACTCATAATGACGGAGGACTTACGTTTGCTTGTGGTACAGGAACCATAGGAGATATAAAACGCCAAGAGTATGGTGCTGATAATACTGCATTTACAGCCATAGTAACAGAATACGGAGCGGTAGGAGCAAAGGTGAAAGGAACTTTCTCTGGAGTAGTGAAAATAGGTACCAACTCTGTAAACATAACGGAAGGGAAATTTAATGTAGTCAGAATATCTGACGAATGATATATCCTTGACTACCTCATTCTATGTTAGCGATATAGTTTAGTTAGGATAAGATCACAAAAAAAGACCCAGTAATGTTAACATTACTGGGTCTTTTTTTTTATTGAAACTGTTTTATACTCCTCGTTTATAACACATTTATAATACCAACCTAAGTTTGAATTTTATTATATTAGAACAAAAAACACAGGCATAAAAAAAGACTAACGTACTGAACATTAGCCTTTTAGTTTTGAGGTCGGAACCGGATTCGAACCGGTGTAGCAGCTTTTGCAGAGCTGAGCCTAGCCACTCGGCCATCCGACCCTTTTTTAGTGGAGTGCAAATTTAAAATTAATAAATTCTATTCCTAACAAATAATTAAGCAACTGATAACGTTCATGCTTTAACTAGATTTGCCCTTCTATATAACCAATGGAGTTGAAGCACTTAGGATTCGAGACTATATACAAAAAATACCATCCTTCGTTGGTCAAGTTTGCCGCGTACCTCACTCATAGTGATTCTGATGCGATGGAAATAGTCAATGATGTATTTATATCTGTATGGCAGAAAAGGGATGTGCTAGAGCTGAATGATGAATTGAAATCATATTTATTTCAAGCTGTAAAAAACAAAAGCTATAATTATAATAAGAAAAAGAAGCTGGTGACTGTAGATATATTACCACACGATAAGCCCAGTAAGTTTAGTGCAGATCA
>Ga0307993_1000601_pt1 | contig 12312 bp, 13 predicted proteins | sample EllFjometagen260_FD_203163 | JGI IMG/M metagenome (GOLD analysis project Ga0307993, IMG submission 203163) | Marine microbial communities from Ellis Fjord, Antarctic Ocean - #260 | ecosystem: Environmental > Aquatic > Marine > Unclassified | place: Southern Ocean | collected 2014-11-02 | reverse complement strand
AGGCTCTAGGCCTATAGCTTTAAACTCAGATTCTATATATGCTGCTGAAGTCGCCTCGCCAGCACTAGCAGTAAGCCTACCTTCTAGCTCGTCACTGGAAAGGAATGTGACATGACTTTCTAAATTTTCTGCTACTTTTTTTTCTTTGAATCTTGGCTTCTGTGCTAGAGAATATTGACTAAAGCTGAGTACAAAACTTAGGAGTACAAATTTACTGAAATTGGATTTATAAGACACTGGCAATGGTTTTTATGATTATAATTATTATAAGTGATGCAAATATAATTTTAAGCAGCTTAGCAGACCATTTTTGGGCAAAAGCTACACCTAAGGGTGCGGCAAATAATAAACCGGCTACCATAGGTAAAAATACATAAGGTAGTAAATACCCAAATTGGTTTGGCATTACCTTTTCTCCTGCTGTTGCCAAAGCGTAATAACCAATCAGAGGGATCATCATAATAGGTATCACACCTATTGAAATGGCTGCAGCCTTTTTGATATCTAACCGCATATATTGGTTCAGTATTGGCACCATTATAATGCCACCACCTAGGCCAGATAGTGCGGATATTATTCCAGAAAAGAACCCAGTGGTTGCGTATTGATACCCTTTGGTATTTGCAATATCTTGGCTTGCTTTGGGTTTGATAAATAAAAAGCGAATCAACATAAAGGCTAGTAGTGCTATGAAAAGCACTGCAAATGACTCCTTGCTGTACCAAGTCCCTACATCTATAAGATAGGTAACTGCCATACTGCTAGGCAGTGCTAGCATGGCTGTGAGTGATATCTGTTTGGGATAAAATGAGTTAAGCTTATACTGCTTATAAGAACTAATAGCTCCTGCAAAAAATGTGGCAGCAAAAGAATTAGCTAGAATATACTGTGTTTGTTCTGCGTCTGATATGCCCAGTTGCACCACCACAGTGCTAAGTACAGGTACAAATACTATGCCGCCACCTACACCAAGTAAGCCGCTTATAAATCCGCCGAGAACACCAAATACGATTAGTAGAATGAGTAATGATATCTCCAAGGCTTATAACTTTAAAAGGCCGTTATATTCTGTAGTATCAGAGAATACAGACTTGGTCTTAGCCCACTCTAAATCATCGTCAAAACCGACTTCTACCTTACCTTTTTCAAAGTAATAACGTCTTACGATTTCGTATTCTAGTAGCTCTTTAAGTTCCTGATTGTTGTTATCCAAATCTGCTTTCTTTGTGCTTTCTAGTGCAGCTTTGAGACTGGCAAGTTCACCTTTAAGTAGCTCATAGTATTTGTCGTTTTTGGCTTGATCTATGAGTTTATCTAAGTCTTTTTCTGTATTGGTAGTATACTCGTATTCCTTGTCTTTTAAAAAGCTCTTAAAATCTTCAAATGTTTCATTGCTCACGTCATATATTTTAGGTCCTGATATTTGAGGATTTTTACTTCTATATTCATTAGCAAATTGAAAAATCAAATCATTGCGAATTAAACTAATAGCGAGTTTGGAGTATTTATACTCTTCTATATTAAGGTCAGGCTGTATACCCTCTCCGTCTATTACATTTCTGCCATTTTTTGTTTTAAATTCTTTTTTGATGCTATCGGCTACCGCTACTGCTTTCCCATTCACCTTATTGCCGTAGTCTAAACGCTGAATTAGTCGGCCACTAGGTATGTAGTATTTTGCAGTCGTTATTTTCATGGAAGTATTATAGGTAAGTCTTTTAGTGGTTTGCACCAGTCCTTTACCAAAAGAATTTTGACCTATGAGCACCGCTCTGTCTAGGTCTTGCAGACTACCACTTACTATCTCACTTGCAGATGCAGAGCCGTCATTTATCAATACGACTAGCGGTATCTCTGTATCTACGGGAGAGTTAAGCGTTTTGTAGGTTCTGTTATCTTCTTGAAATTTCCCTTTGGTAATTACTATAGTTTCACCTCTAGGCACAAATACATTTACTATATTAATGGCTTCGTGTAGCAGTCCTCCGCCATTATTTCTTAGGTCCAAAACCAAGGATGTAGCTCCTTCAGCTTTCAGTGCTATTACAGCATCTCTTACCTCTTTACCTGCATCAGGAGTAAAACGGGTAAGTTGCATATACCCAATGTTATCTTCTATAATACCATAATACGGTACATTCTTTATTTTAATAGTCTCACGAGTTATACTTTTAGTAAGGTCCCCTTCGTCAAGTCTAGCTATTTTTATACTGAAAGTTGTTCCAGCTTTTCCTTTCAGGTAATCAGTGACATCGCTTGCTGTTTTACCTTTCATATCTACTCCGTCCACAGCTAGTATCTTGTCGCCAGGTAGCAGTCCAGCTTTAAAAGCAGGGAAATCATCTATGGGGGAGTCTATATATACATAGTCGCCAATAGTTCTGATGGTAGAGCCTATGCCCGCATAGGTTCCAGTAGTTTGGTAGCGGTAGTCTTCTGCCTGAGCTTCGCTATAAAAATTAGTATATGGATCTAGAGATTTGAGCATACCATCTATGGCCGCTCGTATGAGTTCGCCTGGTTGCACCTCGTCTACGTAGGTAGTATTTACTTCTTTGTATACCTCCGCAAAAATGTCAAGGTTCTTAGATATCTCAAAATAGTCTTCTGCCTTAAAAGCAGAGAGCCCAATAAGTGTAATAAAGGATAAATAGATGTATTTTTTCACGTGCTTAAAGTGTTTATGTACAAATGTAACGTAATTAGAGAGCTATAATTTGTGTTAAGAGTTACTTCGTTTCCAGAACTGATTTTGAGGGGATATAACTGCACTGCCATATCGGTCATCATAAAGTCCAAATAGCCCTACGTTTTTGACTCCATCTAGTAGTCTGATATCATAGATTTCTTGTATGTCTCCTTTGAAAGTAAGTTGGCCAAGGATAGCACCATGATTTATATCTACTATGTGTATAGATGCGTACTCGGCTTTCACATTATCATCTAACTTGCTGAATGTGCTACTTTTCTCTCTTACTTTTGATATGCCTATAAAAGCTAAATCATTTATAATACTTAGGCCACGCACTAAACCATTCAATTTTACTATAGTTCTTTTTTCCATAGTATTTTGGTTAATTTCTACGAGTTCACCTTTAGCAGATTCGAGTAGAAATAATCTGTCATTATAAAGTCTAGGCGAGTGAGGCATAGATAGATTATCCAGCAGTATTTTATTAGTTGGTATGTCCATTAGCATACCGCCTGTTTTGATACTATCTCTCCAGGATTCCTTTGTATTGCCTGTACCAAGAGCAGTGACATATTTTAGTTTTCCATTCTCAAGTTCGAGGCCATTCAGATGGCAACGGTCTTCAGGTGTATTTTCAGTTATAAAAGGGGGTGACCAAATGGGTCTGAAGCTGAAATTTTCATCAAACGAGCTCACACATGAAAAGCGAGTATTTACGGCTATAATTTTACCGTTTTGATACGCTAAGTCATGCAGGTCGAGATCGCCAGTATGATACGTTACTCGGGGGAAGTAGAGATTATCTAAATCTTTACCATTCACTTTCATTCTATTTGCAAGTTTTTGTGAGTTAGCGTACAGATGAAGTTCTTTTTTCGTAGCTATTGCTAAGTTATTGCCTTCTGCTATTACACCCATAGGCTTTTCGTAGTTAATAGGCGTAATGTTTATTTTAGCATTTTCATTTGTGTTAATAAGTAAGACTTTCCCCGCTTGGTAAACGCTAATGGCTAAGGTGCTTTCAGTAGTATGCAGTAACTGCTCAAAACCATCTGTGATAGTAAGTTTGTAGTCCATATTTAGGCAAAAAAAAAGGCGGTTGCCCGACTTTTTTTAATTTTAATATTTTTAAGGTTGAATTATTTCTTCTCTAGCTCCCATTTGTTGTTTCCCTCATCTTCGAACTCAAACTCTTTATTGGTAAGACGGGTAATTTCCCATTCTTGCTTATTTCCATCTAAGGTAATCTCTAGGCTTTGTTTGCCATCTTCCCATTCCCATTCTCCTTTTTGGGAGTATGTGTATGAACCTCCATAGTCAGAGTAGGTCTGACTAAATTCTAAATCACCATCCTTGTCGAATTCAAGGGTGATTTCCATGTCATTGCCTATCATCCCCGCTCCATCTATGAATTTCACTTCCCACTCGCCAGTTAGTCTTGCTTTTTTGCTTCTAAGGCTGATGTTAGGTCCGTCTTCATACTTGCAACTTGTAAAGTTAAATATCACAACAGCAGTAGCGATGGCAACAATACTTGGATTCTTAATTATTTTCATGTGACGAAAATAGTGAATTTTTACAAATTCATCAAATTGCTTAATCTAGCAGAACAAATATCGAAGTTATGAGAGGCTATGGCACTGGATCGTATCCTTGCTTACTACTCCACGGATGACAGCTGAGTATCCTACGTACAGCAAGGTAAAAGCCTTTAAAGGGTCCGTGTTTTTGTAGAGCTTGCATGGCGTAGGCACTGCAAGTAGGAGTGTATCTGCACGCCGCCGGCAAAAAAGGAGAAATCACTTTTTGATAAATGCGTATAGGAAGCATTAGCAATAACGCTAGAAGACTACTTAATCCTTTTAATAAATTCATCGATGGCCAAAGTTACGTTTTTCTCGATTTCTGTGGAAGTAGGTAGTACTTTATCTAAAAATAAAATACCTATGGCATACTTGGAATCGTCTAGAATTACTTCGTAAATACGATTTTTATTTAGGCGATACACGTCCGTTATTTGCCTTTTGATTCTATTACGATCTACGGCTTTTTTAAATTTTCGCTTCCCTACAGATACAAATACCTGACAAGGGTAAGGAGTGTGTAATTCGGTTTTGAGGAACGCTAATAAAATAGGGGGCTTAAAAATACTTTGCCCCTTTTTTTGGAATATAGCATCGACACTCGCCTTATGGGAGAGCTTTTCTAGCTTATGAAGTGTGTTTGAAGTTCCCATAAATTAGATATGGGTGTCAAAACGATTATTTTTTGTGACGTGGTTCGTCAGAAACAGAAAGTTTCTTACGTCCTTTTTTACGACGAGCAGCAAGTACTTTTCTACCGTTTCTGCTGGCCATTCTCTCTCTGAAACCGTGTTTGTTTCTTCTCTTTCTTCTACTCGGTTGGAATGTTCTCTTACTCATCTTTATATCTCTTTGTGCGTGTTAGCGTGTTTTTCTAAAAGGCTTGCAAAAGTAATGTTTTTCACAAATAATACCAGCCCCATTGTTCATTTTCTAAAATTTTCTTTGCCACTGCCATTTCTGCTATCTCCTTTTGTCCTACGGTAGGGTATTTTAGATTCAAATCTTCTAAAGTATCTGCGACTATCTTAGCTACCATTTTTCTCATAATAGTCTTATTGTCAGCGGTTATAACGTAACACGGGGCGTCTTTTCTAGCAGTGTTTTGTATGGCATCTTGATATGCCTGCATGTACTTTGGCCAGAGTGCTCGTTCTTTCATATCTCTAGAATTAAACTTCCGATTTTTCTTTTTTTCGTCTATTCTAGATAGAAAGCGAGCTTTCTGCTCGTCTTGTCCTAAGTTTAAAAAGAATTTTAAGATAACTGTGCCATTTTTTACAGGTGATTTTCCCAGTTTCTGATGCTTTCGTATCTATCGGCAAATATTGGACTTATGAAGGAGCAATAGGTAATTGGTAATGGGTTTCAGAGTTTATATCAGTGATGTAAAACGCTATTGCATTAGCTTCTTAAACCATTTTGTATGCTTAAAGAAGATCATACTGATGCCAAAAAATGGCAAAAGCACAGTAGCAGCCAAAAGAAATACATATAAGAAATAAACTAGAATTACGAATAATGTACCTTTATGGAAGTTGTGCCTATTTGTTAATCTGGAAGTTTCAATGTGTTCTCGAAGAAAAAAGAAAACACAACCCGCAATAATTCCGGCAATAAATAGTAAAATTATTTTAGTAGTCCGACTCATGGCTATTTAGCCATCAAAGCCTCTATCTCCTCTACTTCTATTGGCATTCCAGCTTCGTCCATCATATCTACTGGACCATTCTCGGTGATCAGTATTTGATTTTCTATGCGAACACCTACCCCTTCCTCTGCAATGTAGATACCTGGCTCACAGCTAAATACCATTCCAACTGCCATTGGCTCGTATCGCATACCACTATCGTGTACGTCTACACCTAAGAAGTGACTAGTACCGTGCATGAAGTACTGTTTCACCGCTGGCCATGCAGGATCTTGATTTTTTACATCCTCCGGAGTCAGTAGTCCGAGACCAATTAATTCTTCGGTCATTAGAAGTTCTACCTCTTTTTGGTATTCCATTAGCATAGTACCTGGAACTAGCATTTTACGAGCAGCTTTCATTACCCGAAGTGTAGCGTTGTACACGTCTTTCTGACGAGGAGAGAACTTACCATTGGCAGGCACACATCTTGTCATATCACTCGCATAGTTGGCGTAGTCTACACCGCAGTCTACTAGGATAAGGTCTCCGTCTTTTACTTCATCTTTATTTTCTAAATAATGGAGTGTACAAGCATTTTTGCCAGCGGCAACTATAGGTTCGAAACTGAAACCACTGGCTCTATTACTCAAGAAAGTATGAGCTAGGTTTGCCTCTATTTCATATTCGCCCATTCCTGGCTTGGTGGTTTCTAAGACACGAAGGAGTCCTTTTTTAGAGATCTGCACAGACTCACGCATTACTTCAAGTTCTAGTTCGGTTTTAGTACTTCTAAGTCTATTGAGTATTTTGCCAGCACGCTTGTAGGTGTGCATAGGGTATAGTTCCATTATTTCTTTAGCAAAGTCTACAGCTTTAGTAGGAGATTTAGGATTGAACCTATCGTTTTCGTTCAGTGGTAAGTATACGTTATCCGCTAGGTTAATCACTTGGCGAAGCTGCTGCATATAGTCATTGTTCCAAAAAATATTTTTGATACCACTCGTAGCAGTAGCGTCTTCTTTGGTATATTTATATCCTTCCCAAACAGCGATTTTTGCATTGGTTTCTACTAAAAAAAGGCACTCCTTGTATGCCTCAACAGGGCAATCAGGGTAAAGCACCAAAACACTCTCTTCTTGATCTATGCCGCTCGCCCAGAACATATCTGAGTTTTGCTTAAATTTATATACTGCATCTCCATTCCAGCTATACTGGTAGTTGCTATGGAATATAGCGATACTATTCGGCTCCATTTGGGCCACAAAACGCTTTCTGTTTTCTATAAAAATCTGCTTATTGAGTCTTGGATACTTCATTACGGGCAAAGCTAAGGATTTGCGTTGAGTAGTTATGAGTATAGAGTGAAAAGTTATAGCTGTGTTTTTGAAGATTTGGTTAGGTCTCCTATTCTTAATACCTACCTTCGCAATCCAACGAATATTATATGGCAAAAACAACACAAGAACTATTAGCAGACCTTGGTATCAAGGCGAAAAACGAAAGTATATGTACGGGCAGAGAGTGGGTCACTTCTCTTGGTACTGAGACTGTAGAGGTCTTCACTCCAGTGACTGGCGAAAAGCTAGCCGAAGCAGTATTTGCTAGCGATAGTGAGTATGAGCATGTTGTGAAAAAAGCTCAGGAAGCTGCTGCATATTGGAAAACTGTACCGGCACCACTTCGCGGTGATATAGTACGTCAGTACGGTGTCAAGCTAAGACTACGCAAAAAGGATTTGGGTAAGCTTGTGAGTCTAGAAATGGGTAAAAGTTACCAAGAAGGACTAGGTGAGGTGCAAGAGATGATAGACATCTGTGACTTCGCAGTAGGACTTAGTCGCCAGCTATATGGACTTACCATGCACAGCGAGCGACCAGAGCATAGAATGTATGAGCAGTGGCATCCTGTAGGATTAGTAGGTGTGATATCAGCATTTAATTTTCCGGTAGCGGTATGGGCTTGGAACTCAATGGTAGCATCAGTATGTGGCGATGTGACTATATGGAAGCCAAGTGAAAAGACTCCTCTAACAGCTATAGCATGTCATAACTTGATGAAGGAAGTGATTATAGAAAATGACCTTCCAGAAGGACTATTTAACCTAGTGATAGGAGATTATAAAATAGGAGAGGCCATGGCCAAAGATAAACGAGTACCACTCATCAGTGCTACAGGTAGTACGAGAATGGGACGTAGAGTGAGTCAGGTAGTAGGAGCTAGATTAGGTAAATCTTTGCTGGAGTTAGGTGGGAATAATGCAGTAATAATCAGTGAAAAAGCGAATCTTGATAATGCACTTGTAGCAGCCGTATTTGGCTGCGTAGGTACTGCAGGGCAGAGATGTACTAGTACACGAAGATTGCTTATTCAAGAGTCTGTATTCGAAGACTTTAAAAAGAAACTAGTAAACGCATATGGTCAGCTGAGTATAGGTGACCCTCTAGACGAGAATAACCACGTAGGGCCACTTATAGATAAAGATGCAGTAGCTGCTTTTGAAAGAGCGGTACGTGCAGTAGAAGAAGAAGGTGGTGAAGTGCTCACAGGTGGTGAGGTGCTTACTGGTAAAGGCTACGAGAGTGGTTGCTATGTAAAGCCATGTATTGCAGAAGCTCGAAATCATTTTGAAATAGTACAGGAAGAGACTTTTGCTCCTATCGTATATCTAATTCCATTTAAGACACTAGACGAAGCTATACTTATGCAAAATGATGTGAAGCAAGGACTTAGTTCTGCTATATTTACAGATAGTCTGCAGGAAGCAGAAGCATTTCTTAGTGCTGCAGGCAGTGACTGTGGTATAGCTAATGTAAATATAGGAACCAGTGGTGCTGAAATAGGCGGAGCCTTTGGTGGAGAGAAAGAAACAGGTGGTGGACGCGAGAGTGGTTCGGATGCTTGGAAAGTATATATGCGTAGACAGACTACGACGATAAACTACGGTAAAAGTGTACCGTTAGCTCAAGGTATCAAGTTTGACTTGTAGTTAAGGTTTTCGCAAGAACACTTCTCAAGGTGTATTAACACACAAAAAAGCCCGATATCTTTTGATTATCGGGCTTTTTAATGGGTCATGTTTTGACTAGTTAATATCCCAATATTGATACAATTTATTGACCAACAGATTTTCTTCATCGTCTATCTTGTCATCAGCTTTTATTAATTTTATTGCAAAATCTAAGAGTTCTAAACGCTCGTTCTCTGTGGAGTCAGCATAGAAATCTTCAGCACATTTTTGAAGTAAAATCGGGTAATCGTCATGAGAAGTGATACTTAATTCTTCTAAAGCATCTTCTAGGTTACCTCCAAAGGGGAAGTTTTGACCAACATAGTCTATTATTACACTTCCTTCTTTTGGGTCAAAATCGCCGTCTATTTCTGCTAAGATGTTGAGTATCTGAAAACCAGCAATGTCTTTATTTTTTCTGCTCATGATAACCTATTGTCTATGCAAGTTTATCTATTTTTGAGCCAAATGAAAAATGTATTTTTATTGTTTTGGTTATTGATCCTTAGTTCTACTGTGTTGGCTCAAAGCTTTGGGGCTCAGCTAGCATTAGGGGCTAATTTTAGTCAAGTGGATGGAGACCAATTAGGCGGGTATAATAAGTTAGGTGCCAATGTAGGTGTGCAGATCAATAGAGAGATAAACGATATGTGGCAGGCTGCCTTTGAGATACGATTCAGTATGAAAGGAGCTAAGAAAGTAATAGATCCAGACGCTCCGCCCACATTTTCTCTTAAGCTAAACTATCAGTACATCGAAGTTCCATTGCTTGTAAAGTATACTCGTTTTGACAAAGTCACCGTTTATGGAGGACCTTCGGTAGGCGTGAATATAGTAAGCAAGAGAGAAGAGAATGGAATAGAAAGTGAAGTAGACGAACTGGATTTTTTAGAGTTTGGATTCAACTTAGGTGGCACCTACCATCTTACCGAAAAAATAGGGATAGACCTGCGTCATAGTTACTCATTGCTTTCAGTAACAGACAATAGTGTGGTAAGCTTAGGTCCTACATGGTTTAATAGAACGGGATGGTTTAATCGGTTGTTCACCGTAGGAGTAACGTATACACCTTAGTCTATTAGTAATTGAATTATATAGGCTCAAAATACAGACTCCTTCCTTTTTTAGAGGAGTCTATCCAAGATTTCATAAGTGGTACTATTTCAGACAAAGTGTTTTGCGATTTATTCGCTGGCACTGTTGCTGTAGGTCGGCATTTTAAAACTAAGTGTAAGTCTGTTATAGCTAATGATATTGAGTACTATAGCTATGTACTCAATAGAAATTACGTAGGAAACCATACTGCTCTACAAGCTGATAGGTGGCTCGAAAAATTAGAAGCTATAGAAGGAACAGAAGGATTTATTTATCAAAACTATTGCCAAGGGGGTCATGGAAGTCGTAATTACTTCAAAGATGAAAATGGCAAACGAATAGATGCTATGCGTGTGCAAATAGAAAAGTGGAATGAAACCAATACTATCGATGAAGATACGTATTACTATCTACTTGCTACTTTGCTAGAAAGTGCAGACAAAGTGGCCAACACTGCATCTGTATATGGTGCTTACCTTAAGCACATAAAGAAAACTGCTGCGGCAGATTTGAAGATACGTCCGGCAGATTTTGAGACTACAATTACTAGCCATCAAGTATATCAAGTGGATGCTAATGAACTTGTCAAAACAATAAAAGGAGATATTCTGTATTTAGATCCTCCGTATAACGCTAGGCAGTATGGGAGCAATTATCATATGCTCAACACTATAGCTAAGTATAATGAGTTTGAACCTAAAGGTGTAACCGGACTGCCAGAGTATAATCGTTCCGCTTATTGCAGTAAGGCTTCAGTAAAGCAGAGTTTTGAAGAGTTGATAGCCAATGCAAAGTTTAAGTATACCTTTCTAAGCTATAATAACGAAGGACTTATGTCTCATGAAGAGATTACGTCTATCTTAGAAAAATACGGTCGAGTGGAGCTGAATACAAAAGCCTATCAACGTTTTAAGGCAGACAAAACAGAAAACAGAAAGCATACCGCTACGGAGACTTTGGAGTATTTATTTTGTTTAGAGAAGAATTAATCTATCACTCCCATCGTCATTTTCCATATACAATTGAGGTAGAGTAGAGGAACCAATGATTGATCGGGACTGTCTCCCATGCGTATTATGACTAAGCCATTGGAAGGTGAGATACTTATATACTGGCCATTTCACCCATTGCAGAATAAACATCTGCAGGAGCATCAGGAAGGAACATTCCTGGGAACTCTATTTGTGATTGAGGAACGTGCTAAGATTCACTGCCATTAAGCCACCATAGGTATCCGTAGGCTTTATTAATCTATATAGATTAGTCCGAACATTTTGAGAATGGTTGCATCCTTGTTCTAAAATAAATTAAGCTAGGCCATTTCCGGATTTAACGTGTATATCTCGCTGTGGAAATGGAATCTGGATATTATTCTCACGAAATGCGTCATCGATCATAAAACGAATCTCACTTTTTATCTGTTCAATTATAAAAAGCTGATTGCTCCAAAATATCAATTCGAAGTCAAGACTTGATTCGCCAAAATCTTTGAAAAGGATAATTGGTGAAGGGTTGGTGATTACCTTGCTGTGTTTCCAGGCTGTTTCAGAGAGAAGCTTTTCAACTAATTTTACATCGCTACCATAGGCCACTCCTACTTTTATACTGAAACGTGTAGCTGTGTCATTTGAACTCCAATTAATGAGATTTTCACTTACTAGTTTGTGATTGGGTATAATCATTGCTATACCATCCCGAGTCTCCACCTTAGAAGTACGCAGCCCAATTTCTGATACACGGGCTACAATATTGTCTACTTCTACTACATCATTCACGCGTATAGACGGTTCAACCAAAAGAATCAAACCAGAAATGATATCATTTGCAATTTGCTGTAGACCAAGACCGATACCTATCAGTAAAGGTGCTAGAAAAACGAAAACCTCTGCTTTTACGCTGAGTGATACTAGTGCGATAGTGACGAATACTACTATAAGTATGTACTTGGTTATTCGGATGATAGCAAACTGTCGACCCGTATCTAATCTTCCTGTTTTCACTGCTCTGCGACTAAGTTTACTTACCCATTTATATGTAAACCAGATTACTACTCCTGATAAAAGGATGTACAAAACACTGTAGACAGTTACGATGGCGTTATCGCCAAATTTCCAAATTTCACTGTTTAAAAACTCTTTCATTTTTCGTCAAAGTAGGATTTATTATATACAAGTGCAAAGTAATTACTCCCAAGGTCTAAATAGCCGTATTCATAGCAAAAAAAGTATGTCTTTTCTGCTTTGGTAGTATATGTATTTGTGAAATACTCAAAACTAAAACCGAGTTTAGTAAGCTCTTTTTG
>Ga0307993_1000596_pt1 | contig 12334 bp, 7 predicted proteins | sample EllFjometagen260_FD_203163 | JGI IMG/M metagenome (GOLD analysis project Ga0307993, IMG submission 203163) | Marine microbial communities from Ellis Fjord, Antarctic Ocean - #260 | ecosystem: Environmental > Aquatic > Marine > Unclassified | place: Southern Ocean | collected 2014-11-02 | reverse complement strand
AGGCGTACGAGATGTTTCCATAAGACCTAGGCCAGACGTCGTTTTAGCTGCCCAAGTAACATTCGTTCCAGTCAATAAGACTTGTTGAATATTAGTTTGGAACGCTTGGAACGCTCTATTATCTGTAGCATCTATCGTAGCTGCACCACCAATACCTGTTGATGTAGCATTTGTTGATACCGTAATTGTATATGAATCTTGCTCTACCGCACTCACTACGTGTGTCGCATTCAATTCAGAAGCTGGAATACCGTGTATCGCTGTTGCAACACCTGATATTGTTACACTTGAATTAACACTTCCGTGTACAAAGAATCCATGGTTGTCATGAGATACTCTAACAATACCAGAACCAGAAGTACACTTAAATGGATCATATTGTAAGCTAGCTTTTTCAGGAGCATCATTCTTAAGAACTAAATTAGCTGTTGCACCAATAGTAAACTCAGCGCGATGAATATTGAACTTAAGATCAGCGTTCTGATCAGCTGTCCATGTAGCGGCGTTCTGAGACTTAAACATTACACCAGCATATGGTTGCTTATTAATCTTAACACCAGCTAAATCTTCTTGGCCCATTACAGCATGCCATACAGTATACTTATTAGTATTGGCAAGTAGTACAACACAGTACTCAACGTTCTCTTGTAAGAATATAGGAGATTCAAATGTAAAGGTTGTGGCGGTTGCAGCAGTTGCTGATATGTTAACGCTTGCAGGATTCAATACAACTTCACCGAACGGCGCAATTCGTGGAGATGGAAAACCATTTACCATTTCACGAATCTGTAACGTCACAGGAATGTTATCATCTTTAGTAGCAAAGAACATATCAACCTTTGTGATATATGCTCCACCAGTTTCATCAATTAAGAATGACTGTGCTAATGGATCTGCCCAACCCGTTTGAGTCTCAGTTCGAGTATTAGTAATAATAGTTCTATTATCACCTACAGCACTTCGCTCAACTCGAGGAGTACGCGTTGACAAAAAGACTTCTTCAATATTATCAATCAATCCAACGGCGTTATACGAAGCTTCAGCTTCTGTAGTATTAGTCGTAGCATTTGTGGTTGAATCAGTTAGTCGGAATACCCTAGAACCAGTACTAAACGTTGTAGCACTATTGTTAGGTATAAAGAACGAACCAGTTATATAACCAGATGCATCTGTAATCAATTGACCTGCTGTACTTGGATGAGCGGTAATCGCATTCTGTCCTGTAACAACTGAGGAATCGTTATTAGACCATAAGGTATAAGAAGATTCTTCACGTACGAATGATGATACATCAACACCATCGAAGAATGCATATACTCTAGTGTTTGGCTTCATACGAACTGCACGGAATGAAATCTGACGAGAGCGAATGAATGGTATAATATCGATTGACACTACACGATCACCTTGAGAATCTACCTGAGTAGACCAAGCCAGCGCAGTATTAGTACCAGTGCGATTTTGAGTAGCTAAGGTATCAGTAGTAAGAGTTCTCTCACGGCGTCTTCCTCCAGCTGCTATCCAGTTACCATTCTGTGTTTGCGTTCCAGTCCATTGTGTTTGCCAGTTATTCCATACTGTACCAAACGCTGTAGATTCATTTATCTGATCTAACATTGCATTCGTAACACCTGAGTTATCAATGGTTACTGCAGGACGACGACTAACATCACGCCATTCATCTGATGAAGGTGATAAGTCAAGAGATCCAGACCATGTGAATACGTCATATGGGTTAACGTTAATAACAGAAGAAGCTTGTGGCTGATTCACTAAAGAAACAGAACTATATGGTAATGTTACTAGATCGCCAGTTTTAACTACTCCAGTTGAAGCACTTGAATCCCAACGAAGACGTGTTGATTCTTGTGAGAACTGTGGGCGTAAGACACCTCGATCAGGATCAATAGCTGCCCTAAACTCAGGAGAAATAACATCAGCAACATTGTATGACTTAAACGAATCAACAACAAAGCCGTTCTTAAACCGTTGTAGTGCACCTGTTGAATCAACAACTTGACGATCAGACGCTTCTTTTTCTAAGAATGTCAATGCAGTGTAATACTCTAAGGTATTGACACGACGATCGATCTTACCAATGTCTCGCATTGTATAACGCTTGTTATCAAGAACAGTAATCTCAACATCGGATGGCTTAAGAGTATAAGCAGGCACTAACAATTGATATAATACCATTGCATCTTTTGGATCATCTGGTAATTCAGGATTAAGAGAAGAAACACCTTCAATAACTCCGAAAGTACCGTTCTTATCTAAAAATACCTTGTCGCGACGATTTAAGTAGTATTGAATATCAGTAGTAAATGTAGTAGCAGGTTCTGGACAAAGCTTAACAATTGCACCAGTTCCAGTAAAGTTCCCACCAGCGTCTGATACACGAGGACGGAAATCGATAGCTGATCGGAGCTCAATCACTTTACCAGTTGACTTAACAGTATATGAAGGAATATCTTCGTATGTTACTGTAACACCGTCGTCGTCTGTAAGACCTGAATATGAATCTACTGAGAAGAAATCGCCTGTTCCGTCATGAGTGAAAAACTCATACTTAACTAGTAATCTTCCAGTAGGAACAAAGTTTGTACCAGGCTTGATAGTAACCTTAGATATACCATAGAAGTTATCTGTTTGACCATTGTCAAAGTCGTAGTATTCCTTAACATCAGGGTGCGACGCTGTCGCTACTGTTGAAAAGTTTGGAGCCATATACACCGCAAGCAAACGATAACCATCAGCTTTACCTAACGCTAAATCTCCAGCTTCGATTGTAGACTGATTGGTGAATGCTACTTGATGAACGTTCTGAGAACCAGAGGTTGTCAATGATTTAGAATCGTGATCGAGAGTTTTCTTAATACCAGCAATCAATGTTACTTGGTCACCGTTATATGAAGTAAGCCCTGAGATGTCTACTGATTGAGAGTTACCTGCGATGCTAACATCACCAGATGATGCTGCGACAATAGTACCCGCACTTGATCCAGACGTAACAGCTAAGATCCAGTTATCATTATCAAACGGTTCGAACAACTCTGTGGAACCTGCCGTAGTAAACGTTGCTTCACCACCAGAAACTGTATCAGCTCCAAACCTTTTATTAGAGAAATATACGTAGTTAAAATCACCAGTACCATCATCGCATGTTTTAACACGATCGAACGGTAAAGCAAACACTGCAGTATTATTGATAGGTTCGTTTATAACTGCTTTACTATTCACTAGAACTAAGTTACCAGCAAATGTAGTTCCAACCTTAACAGATCTAACAGAAGAGAATGTTTGGCTAGCATTCATTAAGACGTCAAACAAATATAACTTATAGTTAGTACCATCTTTTTCAATGCTACGAGCACGTGCGTATCCGATGATAGAACCACCGCCGCCTGTTGCACTTCTTAATTCAATCTGACCAAAGGTAGTTATATCGGGTAGACCAGTAACTGTGGAAGCTAATAGGTTAATGTAGTTGCCAATAAGTGAGGATACAGAAGCACCTTCAAACAATGCCGCTTCACGAGCTTTATTAACTGATAGGTTAGTAGTAGATAATGTTTGAATCTCATAACCACGAACGTATGCTTTAGAAGGCTCGATCGCTGCGATCAATTTAGTAGCATCACCTGGAGAATTGACTGCAGTATCTTCCTTCATCGTTGCACGGAAAGGTCGAACAGTGTAGTCACCAGACTCATCATATGTGCGACGAGCTAACACGTCTTCGATCACTGAATAATCAGAGCCACGTACTTGTTTTTGTACCTTGCCATTTACAACTCGTAGTAATAATAAGAAGTTTTCAATTGTAGAGGCATAGTTCGCTTGTGTCTTAAGCGCAGTCTTGATTGAATAACGATGTGCTCCAGGAGCTGCATAGTTAGGAGAACCAGTCGCGTTGTCGTTTAAAGTAGTATCTTCAGCTGCAGTAGTAACAGCCTCAGTAATTTCTAGACCAACATCAAGGGAAATATTATTAGTGTACTTTGAAAGTATAAGAGTGTCAGCTTTAACAATGACAAAATGTCCGCGTAAGAAGTATACACCTTCTTCAACTTGAATCAGCGCACCTTCGCCCGTTGCTGCAGATGATGCAACTGTTGCTGTAAGTGTACCATTGTCGTAAGAAGAACTACTGGCATTCCACACTTTTTCAGTTAAAGAATCAGATGAACTAAATACCTTATTAGCATTAGTTGCGCCGTTAGAATTCTGATAAACCACATAAAATGTATCGGGATCAGATCCGGTGGCAGCAACAGCTTTAATGATTTTAGCACGCAGGCCTGCTGCGTTCGCAACCATTTTACCGTTAAGTGTATCACCAACAGTAGCAGCGTTAGTAGCAGACAGCTTAACATAGTCGGCGTAGTTGTTATAAGAGTTACCGCCTGGAATTACAAGCGAACCTTCTTTAAACATGTGGTTACCGAATTGAGTAACCTGGTTTTGAAGAATCGACTGCAGCTGAGTAAGCTCTCGCGCTTGCACTGCAATTCCAGGACGGAAGAGTACCTTATGATATTTTTCCTGAGGGGAGAGGCTATCAGCCCCATCCTTAAGAAAGTCATCGTAGTATGGATCTACGTTAAACTTAATGGCCATTATTTTTTCCCTTAGAATTCAAGTACTAGTTTTACTGTTTCAATCTGATCGTTAGCTCGGTTAACAGCCGTACGGTTTTCAACGAAGATAACCTCGCCTGAACCGTGCTCAACTCCAGGATTTCCTACAGCTGTACAATTACGCGCAGTGTTACTAGAGCCACTGATCTTAATATTATCTGAAGTCGTGAAAGTACCGAACCCTGTAGTTTCATTTTGGTGATAATATAAAACGCCTGTAGTTGCATTATAATCATCAATAACACCTAACGCTGCAGTTGAACTTCCAACGATCACTGAATCATTAGTAAACTCGCCAGCGGCTGGTGGTCCTGCTAAAGTTAAACTATACGTCGCTCGCAATGATCCACCTGATGAAACTGTAGTTGTTCCAAAGTTATATGGGTTGCGGATGATACCTAGCTGACGGAATTCGTTGCCAGTAATAAACGTATCGTTCTCGTTGCCAGTCAAAGAAGCGTTAACAGTAATATAATGTCCTCGCAAATCTTGACGTGCATCGTAACCAAATCCATTCTTAGGACCAATGATTGCACGAGCAGTTGCACCAGAACCAGAACCGTCAGATGTAATTACAACCTTAGCTTTAGAATATCCAGTTCCTGCAGTACTTACAAGAAGCTTAGTAATTACACCACCTGCAACAGTTACATTAGCATCAACTACCGCAGCAGAAGCTCCGTCACCAGTAATTGTCACAGTGAAAGTATCGCTTGCAGAATAACCTGTACCGCCATTAATAACTTTAACGTTATAAATCGCACCATCTACTGCCGCTTGCTTAACTGCCCATTGATCTTGAAGGGCTTGTGCTGCAGCACCACCAGGGTTTGTCGTAATATCACTCATTGGAATGAATGCTGAAGTTAAAAATTTGTTAGCAGCGGTGGTTGATAATGTATACAAATATTTCCAGATGTAACCATCAGATCCACTAAAATCGATAACACCCGCAGTAGTAACACCAGAGTTATCTGGATTAGTAGTAGATGCGCCAGGACCAGCTTTTAAACAAAGCATGATATGGTTGTTATCGGTAATAACATAGAACTTTTTAGATTCTAGTGTAGTATCACGATCGTCATATTCAACGTAGGTTGTACCTGAAATCCACTGGTAACGAGGTGCAGCGAACTGCAAATCCGTAGTAGCTAATTTCTTAAGGGACGTCATGTGTTGCCATACATCAGTTGTATGAGAATGAGTATTATCGTACGGCGTGTCTGGTGAAGTATCATCAGTCCACGTTGCTGAACGACCAACGAACAAATAATAATTATTTGCCGCTGCCGTAAGATCAGCTACAAACTGCTTTGCAGCTCTTAGCCTAAAGTTTTGTGTAACAATGGCGGCCATTGATTTCGACTCCTATTAAATGTTCGTTCTTTACGTGATAGTTATTTCAGCTGTCGCGTTAATATCTATTGTTTTATTTATAGCGTTTAGAATAGTGTAATCTGAGAAATTAGATACAGGATTCGGTAGCAAGAATTTTAAATCTTCGAGGTATTGTTTAGGACCTAGATGATTAGTCTGTCTTGTATTAGTATTTACAATGCCTTCAGTGAAGTAGACAGTTGCAAGATCACCTGTATAACCAAGGTGAGAACTTAATACACCATGACCAGTTCGAGTTGCAATAGCCTGAGCATTGATCTCTACCGGAGGTATAATAATCGGAACTGGAAGACCAGCACCAAGTTGTAACCCAGGTTGTGTAAACGGCGTAACAGTACCTGCACGGTTCTTTTCTAAAATTTCAATGAAGAGAAGAATCTCACCAAAGAATATAAAACCTGCTGGGTGAACCAACCGATTAAATGCGTTTTTCCACTGGTCAATGTTAGCACCAGTTTTAAGGATGTATGAGAACTTTTGATACTTGTAAGAATCTTGAATTTTCTTATCATCAGATACAAATGAACGTGATGTTGCACTCGACCCTGAACGATATATCTTAACAACATCGGCATTAGCAAGTGCAGGACTAAATGTTAATTTATATGCAAGTGTCTGTGTGACGTTGTCACTTGAATCTGGATCATCACTTCCACCACCATACGTTCTATAATATGTGCTTGACTTCCAATTAGTATTTAGTGTACCGTTAACAAAGACGATAGGCACATCGTACCACAACCAAAAACTATTATCGTCTTGGCCAGTTATTTCTGAAGTAGCACCTGAAACTGTATACGTAAGAGAAGGAGAATAAGTTCCAGGGTTAGCAATAACATCTGTAGAAAAATCTGTCCACGGGTTATCAGAGGGAACAAACATATCTTCTTTAGGAAAATAGATCTCAACTTCATCATCGTATAATATGTTAAAGAACGATGTAATGGAATCAGGTGTTCCACGTGACTGGTAGAACTGTACAAGCTTCGTATAAAATAAACGAGGATCGGCAGCGAACGTACGTGGTACTGAAATGCCAATCTCTTGTTGTAAGTTCGTAAGAAACGTTTCTTCAACTAAATCTATATCTCTCTGACTAGCAATACGGTTAATGTAGTGAGATGCTCGGTTCTCAGAAACTAGATACTTATTAAATAGCTCTAAGAACTCAATAAAGTCAGGATATGACTGGTTGATATGTTCAGGGACTAGGTCCGAGATCAACGAGGATATGTCTACCTTATTAGAATCGTTACTCATTATTCATGCCTTGCAGTAGTATTATAAGCGACACCAGCTGAAGTACCGCCAGTAATCATTGTATCAACTTCGCCTTCAATTGTACATTCATCAACAAGTATAGTTAGTAATTCATTTCGTTTTGGTGCTAAATCATTCGAATCCGGATCTGCGGTAACTTCGATATATGTTCCAGTGAATGAATCAAACGCTGCAGTGAATGAAAGCTTACCAGTTGTAGGACTTATCGTACCAGCGTTATTCACTATGATCGTTTCAGTTGAACCAGTCCCTTGAACAATTTGAAGTCTACGAGTTCCTGTATCATCAACACGATCTCTGAGAGTACATCCAGTATTTCCAGCATGAACAAATTCTGTAGAACTAATTATCTGATCAGTTGAATTTGTATTATAAATTGGAGATGAATACGTTACATCATACTTCGCTTCAGCTGTCGTTGTAGGAACAATACGCTTTTTCATTTTAACTCTAACAACTGAGTTAAGAATAGCAATGCTTGTAGCATCTATGTTAGCGTTAACATTAGAATACCGGAATACTCCATCAAAACGTTTTAGCTGGTCAGTATTATATAGACGAATAACCTCACGAATTGATGCAGCAAGCGCATCAGAAGAAAGTGAAGTTACGTTAGGATTATACTTAAAGAATACATCCAGAGAAATGTAAGTATATTGTGGATCTATAATTGTAGGAGTAATCGAAACCACATTCTTAGGTTTAAGATACTGAGAAATGATGAGTGTCTTATCTGTAGCGGTAAGTACCTCAGCATCCTTAGGTTTAATAGAGATATAAACTTTTCCGTAATCTGGTGGATCATTATCTTCACCACCCCAAACTGATATGGCATCGATGTTCGCGTAGTTATTTTGGATGATAGTTTTATAATCATCTGGTGTCACTGCACGATTCTGAGAAACATATGATAGCGGAGCGTTGAACTTAATGGATTCTAAATCTTCTCTCTCAGAACCACCAGCTGCTTTAGACACAACAGTTAATGTTATATCTGTATTACCATTAATTGTTCCAGCGAGTGCAAATACTGATGCACCGTTTGCCGCATCGTTATCAGTAACTAATGTTTCTAATTGGATGATGTTTCCATTGTCTAGTTTCTTACCAAGAACACCATCACCAAACTTAACTTCAAACATTCCGGTGCGATGCTCTTCAAGGAAATATACTTTAGATGCTGATGTTACTGCAGTCACATTGACTGAAGAAGAATAGGTATCTACTGCAGAGTTTGTATCTGAAGCTTTAATCTTAACTGTAAGTTCTGAGGTTACAGCGTTATCAAATGGTATTAGGTATGATTCAGCAGACGCAGAATCGTATATGTATTCTATACTTTTATATGAACCTTGCAATACTTTAATATTAGTAAAGATATATTCGCCATCAGCATCTCTTGTTGTTGATACCGTTTGATCGTTAACAAACTTATATGTGACGCCATCAATTGTAGAAGTAAATACTGTGCCCTTTGTCATTGTCAAAGGTAAGTAATTACCATCAGAATCAATAACACCTACAGGAGAATTTACTTTGACAGTAATATATGCAACAGCAGGATAAGATGAACGTGGTGTGTAACCAAGCATCTTAGCGTGTGATACTACTGAAGGACGTAATCTTGCGCTATCTAAGAATGTTTCGTTGATTGCAAAGTTAGCGTTGATTGCATTGTAATGAGTTACATATGCCATTACGTCAATCATTGAACTTAAAGCAGACCCTTCGAAGTTGTAGTCTTCAAAAGTGGTTTGGGCTTTCATGAATGTCTTTAAGTCTGTCTTGATGGCATCAAAATCCATCTCCGAAACTTTAAGGCGGTTAGTATCAGTCATTTATCTGAGCCTCTCAATAATGAATTCTATGTTTGTGGTCACGTCTTCAGGTGACAGGATTTGTACTTCTAAGTTTAAGCTTAGTGCATTTCTATAAGATAGATCTTCAATGCGTACATCTAAAACTTTTACTCTCGGCTCATAGTTTCTAAGAGTACCGATAATTCTTTGTTCCATATCTGCTTTGACTATCGGGTCGAAGTTTTCAAAAAGGAACTCAGTTAATGATCCACCAAAATCTGGATCAAAGAATTTCTCGCCGCGTCTTGTGAGTAAGATATTACGCACAGACTGTTTCACCGCTTCAACATCTCTTTTAATAGGAACATCACCGGTTACAGGATGCTTTAAAAAAGAAAAATCAAAGTCAGCGTAAGGCTTTTTACGAGAGCTAATATTTGAATTTGTATTTGCCATACTGTTATTTATAACCCTAATTCGCGGAAACGTTACTCGCACCCGAAGTTAATTCGATACCACAGCCATATGAATCACCTACTCTGGCCAAGGGTTTACCATTAACAAAAATGTCTGGAGAACCAGAAGTTAGTTGTGTTATATGTGGTGTACAACCACTTGCTTCAGGTACGGAAGGATGTGAAGAATTTGAATCTTCTTGTCTATGTGCACCTTTACCTTCTATGAATACATCAGCCGATCCAGTGAGCGCTGTAGGAATAACACCGCATTCGTGTATAGTAATTAGATCAGTTATTCTACATGCTTTTGGCATTACTGCAACCACTCAGGAATTACTGGCTTAAACGTTGTAGCCACAGAAGATTGATCTTTACGTGGAACTGTTATGCCTGCGGCAGTTTGCGTTGAGTAAGATGAATTACCATCAGGCTCAACAACCGAATTTAATGGAGTTACCAAGGTCGCGTTAGCAGTAGTTGATGCAACGTACGAAGGACTAGTAGCAACTACCCCTGGTTTTTTAAGATTTATAAGAGAACCAAATAAGTCCATCTCACCAGCTGACGATGCTTTAAATGTAGTACCTGCCGCAATATCAATACTACCAACCGATGACATTTTAATATTACCTGAACTATGAATATCTAATGTACCACCAGCTTTTACGTTTATATTACCGCCAACGTTAATGTCAGCATTATTAGTAACATTTATTTCAAGCTTTTGACTTGAGTTGTAATGATTACTTGAATGAACTACCATAGAACCGTCAGGATGGATTTCAACGTATGAACCACTGCGATGATATATGTGAACTCTTTCGTGGTTAGGTGTATCATCCATCTCTATCATGTGTCCTGACTCAGAACTAAATACATGGTTGTATGGGTATTTTGCATTATAAGGATCAGCAGGTTCAGTTCCAGCTACTTGTTTTACTATATTACTTGTGCCACGAGCACGTCGAGGTATAGATGATTCGTTAACTTCTCTTGGAAATGTTGCGGTTGGATCTGCAAATCCATTTTCTGAATTAGGTTTTGTATATGGTAGACCATGCACAGAACCCATAACAATAGGCGATTGCATATCTTCATCAAGAAACGATAATACTACCCAAGAACCAGGAACAAGAAACGGAGTTTGTCCTAAGCCTGAATTTCCAGGAGTAGTTGTAGGATTCATGACAGGAGCCCACGGCAATGATGACGTAGGAATATCATTAATTTTATCAGAACTGTGTAACCCAAACACTCGGACTCTTACTCGTCCAATTTCCTGAGGGTCATTACGATCTTCTACTGTTCCAAAATATAACATTAATTATTCTCCATGAAGCTTAAACCATCACGTATTAATTCCATTGACACAGTATATTCAGCTCCTTTAATGTAATGTCTAATCCTAGATATGACATAAGATCCAGAAAATAATTCGTCCTTATCATTTGGTTCACCAGCTAACGCTGGTTTATTAGGAGTAATTATTAGGTTTACAGATTTACCAGCTTGATAATTCTCAGGGTCTGAATCAGAATAAGTGGATATGCGTACCATATCATTTATCCTTGTAATTCGTGAATCAAGCTTAGTCAATGATAATGAATCGCTTTGAGTATTAAGATCTGTTACACCTAATGATTCATATGCGATAGGGTTATGCATTTCAAGACTAACAGAAGGTTTAAGCTCATTTGAATTAAGATTCTTTGCATCAACAGTATACAATCTATACGGATCTAATGGAGCTAAGGTTGGAGCATGTAAAGAATGATTAAACTCAATTTCAGACCATTCGTTATTCGCAACATTAAGTCTAATAGTATTATTAAGTAAAGCTCCACCGCTTAGAATTTTTAAGGTATCTGAATTTTTAATTATTTCATATTCATATAGTACGCCCAAAGAATCGTCTAAGTATCGTGTGCCCTGGCCAGTATAATCCTTGTTCGTTACTTTTCTACTAGAAAGCACCGGAAGATTTTTTATATCCTTTGCATCGCCAACCATAGACTGTAGTGATTGTAGTATCGGCTTGTCACCAAATAAATTTTCGAATAAAAAATATGGAGTTCCATCTTCTCCAAATGTTTTACTTATTACTGTATCAATAGCTGCATATGGTTTACTATAAGGGAATACTATGTGATGTGCACTTGATGATGGTGTCTTAACATCTATATGTTCGGCAAAGTAATTAAAGTGGATGCTGTCAATAATATCTGATGCTAAGCCACTATATGATTTAGAAAATAAAGATACTGCATTGGTCAAATGTTTCTTAGAAGTAATAGTTAATACAACACCTGCTGATTCTCCTGATACTTTCTTTATACCTTTAACTCGAGTACAAGCAAATGTTTTTTCTACTGTCTTGCCTCTCCTTGTAAATTTGATACGCACTTCTTCTTGACCTATTATAGGAAGAATAGCCACAAGGCCTGCGTTATCAGCAAATATTACTTCGCCGTGTAAGAACGGGTTATCGATAGCCTCAAAGATAGATACCTCAATAACAAGATGAGTAATTTCTACTTCTTCAATGCGCGTTGAGATATAGACCCTTAGGTCTCTTAATATTCTTGGAGAAGCATCTCTCAAATCATTAGTCATAGGTTCTGGCATATTATGCTTCTCTCATTGCTTTTTCAAAAGCTTCTACAATATCACCAACAAATTCTGGTTTAACAACTTTTATTTTTGACTTAGCAAGGTTTTGAGCGGTACTTACTTCGAAGTTTGTAACAGGACTTGTTCC
>Ga0307993_1000593_pt1 | contig 12436 bp, 9 predicted proteins | sample EllFjometagen260_FD_203163 | JGI IMG/M metagenome (GOLD analysis project Ga0307993, IMG submission 203163) | Marine microbial communities from Ellis Fjord, Antarctic Ocean - #260 | ecosystem: Environmental > Aquatic > Marine > Unclassified | place: Southern Ocean | collected 2014-11-02 | reverse complement strand
TATGTACCGTACAAATTGGAGTATCGGTCATAGTATGAAAGAGATTCTAGAAGCTCACAAGGGTCCACTAACTGGTGAAGGTCACAAAGGTTTATTTGAGATTTTAACTACATCTTGGCACGCACAACTAGCTATTAATTTAGCTATGGTGGGGTCATTAAGTATTATTGTTGCACACCATATGTATGCAATGCCTCCATATCCATATATTGGTGTTGATTATCCTACACAGTTATCATTGTTTACGCATCATATGTGGATTGGTGGTTTCTGTGTTTGTGGTGCTGGTGCTCACGCTTCAATCTTTATGGTTCGTGATTATAGCCCAGTTCAGTCTTATAATAACCTTCTAGATCGTGTTTTAAGACACCGTGATGCAATTATTTCACACTTAAATTGGGTTTGTATTTTCTTAGGAACGCATAGTTTTGGTCTATACATTCATAATGATACTATGCGTGCTTTAGGTCGTCCGCAGGATATGTTCTCGGATAAAGCAATTCAACTACAACCTATTTTTGCACAATGGGTTCAATCTTTACATACACTAGCTCCAGGTAATACTGCTCCAAATGCTTTAGCGACATCAAGCTATGCTTTTGGTGGTGACGTTGTTGCAGTTAATGGTAAGATTGCTATGATGCCTATTACGTTAGGTACAGCAGATTTTATGGTTCACCATATTCATGCTTTTACAATTCATGTAACTGTTTTAATTCTATTAAAAGGTACATTATTTGCTCGTAGTTCAAGATTAATTCCTGATAAAGCAAATTTAGGTTTCCGATTCCCTTGTGACGGCCCTGGTCGTGGTGGTACTTGTCAAGTATCAGCTTGGGATCATGTTTTCCTAGGGTTATTTTGGATGTACAATTCAATCTCGATAGTAATTTTCCACTTTAGCTGGAAGATGCAATCTGATGTTTGGGGAACTATAACAAGTGCGGGTAAAATTTCTCACATTACAGGTGGTAATTTTGCAAACAGTTCATTGACAATTAATGGTTGGTTACGTGATTTCCTTTGGTCACAAGCATCACAAGTAATTCAGTCTTATGGTTCTGCTTTATCAGCTTATGGTTTAATTTTCTTAGGTGCACACTTTATTTGGGCGTTTAGTTTAATGTTCTTATTTAGTGGTCGTGGTTACTGGCAAGAATTAATCGAGTCAATCGTTTGGGCACACAACAAGCTTAAGCTTGCTCCTACAATCCAACCACGTGCTTTAAGTATTACTCAGGGTCGAGCTGTTGGTTTAGCTCATTACCTACTTGGTGGTATTGGTACAACATGGTCGTTCTTCTTAGCACGAATTATATCTGTTTCTTAACTTAACAAAAACGATAATAAATAAAATTAATTATGGCTACTAAATTTCCTAAGTTTAGTCAGGCACTTGCACAAGATCCCGCAACTAGAAGAATCTGGTATGGTATCGCAACTGCTCATGATCTTGAAAGTCATGATGGGATGACAGAAGAAAGTCTTTATCAAAAGATCTTTGCTTCTCATTTTGGCCACCTGGCTATCATCTTTTTATGGACATCAGGTAATTTATTTCACGTTGCGTGGCAGGGTAACTTTCAGCAGTGGGTTTTAAATCCTCTGAAAGTAAAGCCGATTGCTCACGCGATTTGGGATCCTCATTTCGGACAATCTGCAATTAAAGCCTTTACACGAGGTGGCGTTTCTTACCCTGTTAACATTGCAACTTCTGGTGTCTATCACTGGTGGTATACAATTGGTATGCGAACAAATACGGATTTATATTTTGGTGCACTTGGTTTATTAGTTCTTTCAACTACTTTATTATTTGCAGGTTGGTTACATCTTCAGCCAAAATTCCGCCCAGGTATTGCCTGGTTTAAAAATAATGAATCAAGACTAAATCACCACTTATCTGGGTTGTTTGGAGTAAGTTCATTAGCCTGGACTGGACATTTAATTCACATCGCAATTCCAGAGTCTCGTGGTCAACACGTGCGTTGGGATAATTTCACTTCAATTCTACCTCACCCTGAGGGATTAACTCCATTTTTTAATGGAAACTGGGGTGTTTATGCAGAAAATCCTGATACAGCAACACATATTTTCGGAACAAGTGAAGGTGCAGGAACAGCTATCCTAACATTCCTTGGTGGTTTTCACCCACAGACGCAATCGATGTGGTTAACAGATATTGCTCACCATCATTTAGCTATTGCTATTGTGTTTATTTTTGCTGGTCATATGTACCGCACAAACTGGGGTATTGGTCATAGTATGAAGGAAATTCTTGATGCTCACGTACCTCCTAGAGGTCGTTTAGGTGCAGGACACCGTGGCTTATTTGAAACAATTACTAACAGCTTACACATGCAATTAGGTCTAGCGTTAGCATCTTTAGGTGTGGCTACGTCATTAGTTGCACAACACATGTATGCGTTACCTGCTTATGCCTTTATGGCTAAAGATTATGTTACACAAGCTGCTTTGTATACACACCACCAATACATTGCCGGTTTCTTAATGGTTGGTGCGTTTGCTCACGGTGCAATTTTCTTTGTTCGTGATTATGATCCAGAAGTAAATAAGGATAACGTTCTAGCTAGAATGCTTCAGCATAAAGAGGCTATTATTTCTCATTTAAGTTGGGTTAGTTTATTCTTAGGTTTCCATACACTTGGATTGTATATTCATAATGATACTTGTGTTGCCTTTGGTACTCCAGAAAAGCAAATCTTATTTGAACCTGTATTTGCTCAATTTATTCAAGCTTCATCAGGTAAAGCGCTATACGGATTTGATGTGTTATTATCGTCATCAACGAGTGCAGCTACTGTTGCAAGTAGTAAAATTTGGTTACCTGGGTGGATTGAAGCAATTAATAGTGGTAAGAATTCGTTATTCTTAACGATTGGTCCTGGTGATTTCTTAGTTCACCATGCAATTGCATTAGGTCTTCATACAACTACATTAATCCTTGTAAAGGGTGCATTAGATGCACGTGGTTCAAAACTGATGCCAGATAAGAAAGATTTTGGTTATAGTTTCCCGTGTGATGGTCCTGGTCGTGGTGGTACTTGTGATATTTCGGCTTGGGATGCTTTCTACTTAGCAATGTTCTGGATGTTAAACACAATTAGTTGGGTGACGTTCTATTGGCATTGGAAACATTTAACAATCTGGGGTGGTAACGCAGCTGCGTTTAACGAATCTTCTACATATATTATGGGTTGGTTACGTGATTACTTATGGCTAAATTCCGCACCGTTAATTAACGGTTATAACGCGCAGGGTATGAATGCTCAAGCTGTCTGGGCTTGGATGTTCCTATTTGGGCATTTAATTTGGGCAACTGGATTTATGTTCCTAATTTCTTGGCGTGGTTATTGGCAAGAATTGATTGAGACACTAGTTTGGGCTCATGAGCGTACGCCAATTGCGAACCTAGTTCGTTGGCGTGATAAACCAGTAGCGTTATCAATCGTTCAAGCTCGACTTGTTGGATTAGCGCATTTCACAGTTGGTTTTATCTTCACTTTCGCACCGTTTGTAATCGCTTCGACAACCGGTAAGTTTGGTTAAGATCTCGTTTAAATAAAAATTAGAGAAACTCGTATGAGTTTCTCTGATTTTTTTATTAAAGTTATTCTGTTAGTATTGACAACTTACTTCATACTTAGTATGATTATATTTATAGCTTAGTAAATACGGGATGTAGCGCAGCTTGGTAGCGCATCTGCTTTGGGAGCAGAGGGTCGCAGGTTCGAATCCTGTCATCCCGATTTTAGAAGATACGAAGGTCTATATTAGTTTTTTAAATTATTCCCGACTTTTTGTATTCATCTCAATTTTTATATCGTAATAAGTTGATTCTTTAACTGATCATATTTTAATATTTCACGTAATTTCAGTCAGTTTCCGTTTATAATATATATTTATAAATCTATTGTCAGTTAGTTTAAAAACCTACCGGGGAGATCTAATACATGAGCGAATTTGTTAAACCATATAATAATGATCCATTTGTAGGTAATCTATCTACACCAGTAACAACTTCAACAGCAACAAAATTATATTTAGGTAATTTACCAATTTATAGAAAAGGTTTATCTGCTCTTATGCGTGGGCTTGAAGTTGGAATGGCACATGGTTATTTTCTAATCGGTCCATTTTATATTCTTGGACCCATGCGTAATACTGAAAATGCACTTCTTGCTGGCTTACTTTCAGCAATTGGACTAGTACTTATTTTAACACTTGGTCTAACCATTTATGGTTTAGCCTCTTTTCAAGATGATGGACAACTTGAAGGTTTAGAATCATCAAAAGGGTGGCGAAAATTCACAGGTGGTTTTTTTATTGGTGCTTTAGGGGGTGCTGTAGTGGCTTACCTATTACTTAATAATATTGTATTTTTTAGCTAATTATTTTAAAAATCAGAAAGAGTTTATAAAAAATTAACTCTCTCTGATTTTTTAGCCTATACCACCCATTTAATATCAGATATTATTTAAAGCGTTTTAAATTTATTGTTTGTGTAAAGGCTAATTGCTATAATTTACTTAATAGTAACTAATTAACAAGCTTAAAACGTAGAAACAACTGATAAGAACCCAGATAATTGTTCTTATTGACTTTTGTCCTTCGCTCACGCTTGAGATTATATTTGCTTGATTATTTCCCGAACCTGGAGTTTTTGGGTCGGTGGATAATACGAAAAGAATGATTACTATTGTTAGTACAATCCAAAGGTTTTCGATTATAGTCATTATGCTCGCCTATAATAAGATTACTCTCCTTGAATTTTTAATAGTCCAAATCCAACACTTAGACCAGTTAGTGTTAATACCCACATAACTCCGGCTACAGTAAAAATTTCTTTAGTCATTGTTTATTATCTTATTTTACTTTTAATAATAAAGTCTGTATATTTAATAATTTGGCTTTTAAGTTATTAAAAGCCATTACGTCCCCAAACTACTAATGCTAGCGAAAAGCTAAACATAACCATTAGAGATGACCAACCTAAGCTTAAGATGTCCATAATTCTTTCTTTTAAAATGGGTTTACTTGCAATATTATATCATTTCTTTTTAGTTGTTTAACTATAATATTCACTATATAGCAGTATTTATTTGAAATAACATTTACCTAGACTAAAAACGATTTTTTGCCTGCACAGGTTACATTTTTGAAACGACGACTAGGGCAACGTAATTCTTAGTTGGTCGGGTGTCTATCTTTTTTTACATAGGAGAGGATGGGATTCGAACCCACGGTACATCTTACGACGTACGTTAGATTAGCAATCTAAAGCTTTCAACCACTCAGCCACCTCTCCAGTTATATAACTCTACTCTTAGTATAATAGGACTTATAAAAAGAGAAAAGTTTTATGCAAATCACGCCCTAGAGGACTTGAACCTCTGACATCAGGTTTTGGAAACCTACGTTCTACCAACTGAACTAAGAGCGCTTAACTAAAATGGACTTACCTATACGATACCAATCGAACTTTTTAGAGTCAATTGGTATTGAACAAAATATATAATAAAACACAGTTTATATTATATACTTTGTGGATCGAAACTCTAGGGATATTCCCTAATTTTCAACTAAGTAATCCTTACATGTTACCTTGCTTGAAGTATAAAAGGAAAATAATAGCAGGCCCTGAAAGGACAACAAGTGCTAATGACGTTAATTGTGCAAAAACTGACCAGTTAATCATATGTTTAAATAATATTAAATATGTATAAAAGCTTTATAAAACTAAATGTTCTTACGCTTTTAGCTTTTCTAAAAGCTACTCTAATAATAATTAGATTATAGCACTTAGTAGAATCAATTTCCTTGTTAGTAAAAAAATATTGCATTCATTGTTAAGTAATATTATACTAGATCAAAAAATAATAACTCTATATTATCCTATCTTTTATTAAAAGTTTATCAAAAGGGTTTGATATTCTTTATAGTTAATTACCGTAGATTAAAAAACCTGGAGTAGAATTGTAAGGTAGAACAATATTTATTAGAAGTTTGATTATAAGCTTAAAATGTTAATCGATTTAGATTAATATTTATTAATGTTTAAGGAGAAATAGCTTGCTCGTTTCTTGTTACTTAAATAGTTATTGTGAGTGAATATTAAGGAAAAATTAAAAGTACTCGGTCTGGTGATGACATACTAGTCATTATAGAATTGATTCAATTGTCATAAATCATAAAGTATTAAGAATTTAAAAATTATATGTTTGAACGTTTCACTGAAAAAGCAATTAAGGTAATAATGTTGGCTCAAGAAGAGGCCAGACGACTCGGCCACAATTTTGTGGGGACGGAACAAATATTGCTAGGTCTTATTGGTGAAGGTAGTGGTGTAGGTCCAAAGATTTTAAAATCAATGGGAGTTAAATTAAAAGACGCTCGTATTGAGGTTGAAAAAATTATTGGCCGTGGTTCAGGATTTGTTGCTGTTGAAATACCTTTTACCCCGCGTGCTAAACGCTGTTTAGAATTGTCTTTAGAAGAAGCGCGCCAACTAGGACACAATTACATTGGTACCGAGCACCTACTTCTTGGTTTAATAGTTGAGGGCGAGGGTGTAGCTGCTCGAGTTCTTGAACAGTTAGATGTTAATCTTCCAAAGTTACGAACTGAAATTATTCGTGCTTTAGGTGAGAATACAAAAGTTAATTCTGATAGTAATGCGAATCGTAGTAAATCACCGACTTTGGATGAATTTGGTACGAACCTAACACAAAAAGCTCTTGATGGTAAATTAGATCCAGTAGTTGGTCGTGAAAAAGAAATCGAGCGTGTTATTCAAATTTTAGGTCGACGAACAAAAAATAACCCCGTATTAATTGGTGAGCCGGGAGTAGGTAAAACAGCTATTGCTGAAGGTTTAGCCCAACGAATTGCAAATCGAGATGTGCCAGATACTCTTGAAGGGAAGCTTGTAGTTGCTCTAGATATTGGACTTTTAATTGCGGGAACAAAATATCGCGGTGAGTTTGAAGAGCGTCTTAAGCGAATTATGGAGGAAGTATCAACATCCGGTGAAATCATTTTAGTAATTGATGAAGTTCATACTTTAATTGGTGCAGGTGCGGCTGAAGGTGCAATTGATGCAGCTAATATTTTAAAACCGGCTTTATCACGAGGCGAATTACAGTGTATTGGTGCTACAACGATTGAAGAGTATCGTAAGCATATTGAAAAAGATGCGGCTTTAGAGCGTCGTTTTCAGCCAGTAATGGTAAATGAGCCGTCTGTTGACGAAACAATTGAAATTTTATTTGGCTTACGTGATCGTTATGAACGACACCATAAATTGACGATATCTGATGAGGCATTAACTGCAGCAGCAAAATTTGCTGATCAGTATATTGCCGATCGATTCCTCCCTGATAAAGCAATTGATCTAATTGATGAAGCAGGGTCTCGTGTTCGATTAATGAGTTTTAGATTGCCTGCTGTCGCTAAGCAATTAGAGGATGAAAAGCGTGAATTACTAAAATCAAAAGATGCAGCTATTCGAAGTCAAGATTTTGAGTTGGCTGGTAAATTACGTTTACGTGAATTAGAGATTAATGCACAAATTCAGGCTGTTATTTGGAGTGCTAAAGGAGGGGATACACCAGCAGATCAAGATCAAAAAGTCGAATCTCCAATTGTAACTGAAGAAGACATTGCACAAATCGTATCTTCGTGGACTGGTGTTCCTGTCAATAAATTAACTCGTAGTGAGTCGGACAAGTTATTGAACATGGAAGAAACTTTACATGGTCGTATTATTGGTCAAGATGAAGCAGTTGCGGCAGTTTCAAAAGCAATAAGACGAGCTCGAGTTGGTTTAAAAAATCCAAATCGACCAATCGCAAGTTTCATTTTTGCAGGACCAACGGGTGTAGGTAAAACTGAATTAACAAAAGCTTTGGCTTCTTATTTCTTTGGTTCAGAAGATGCGATGGTAAGATTAGATATGTCTGAGTACATGGAACGTCATACAGTTTCAAAACTAATTGGTTCACCACCTGGTTATGTTGGGTATGATCAAGGCGGTCAATTAACAGAAGCTGTAAGAAGACGTCCTTATACAGTGGTACTTTTTGATGAAGTTGAAAAAGCTCACCAAGATGTTTTTAACTTATTACTTCAAATCTTTGAAGATGGTCGTTTAACTGATTCACGAGGTCGTACAATTGACTTTAAGAGTACGCTTCTTATTCTAACTTCGAATATTGGTTCAAAAGTTATAGAAAAAGGTGGCGGCGGCCTAGGTTTTGAATTATCTGAAGATGAAACAGAGTTCCAGTATAATCGAATTCAGGCACTTGTTAATGAGGAGTTAAAGCAATACTTCAGACCAGAATTTTTAAATCGTTTAGACGAAATTATTGTATTCCGTCAATTAACAAAAAATGAAGTCGGTCAAATTTCTGAGCTGATGTTGAAAGAAGTTTTCAGTCGTATTGCAGCAAAAGGTATTCAGCTAGAAGTTACTGAACGATTTAGAGTACATTTAGTTGATGAAGGCTATAATCCAACTTATGGTGCTCGTCCTTTACGTCGAGCAATTATGCGTTTATTAGAAGATAATCTGGCTGAAGAAGTACTTTCTGAAAAAATTAAAACTGGTGATATTGCTGTTGTAGACATTGATATAGACAATAAAGTTAAAATTTTTGTGAGTGCTGACACCGATGCCGAATTAGAACCAGAGGTTCTTACTAAATAATACAGTATAAGGTTTTAAAGATAATTAAATTGTATTAAAAAATTTCTGAATCAAACTAGTTGATTCAGAAATTTTTTAATTTTTTACGATTTTGCTAAAGCTTGGATTCTAGCTTTGCATTTACGTAATTCGATTGTAGCTTCGATTTTTTCTTTTTTAGTTGCTGCTTCCTCAACTAATAAAATCGTTTTTTCAAGATCAGCTTGTGCTGTAGTTGCATCAATAGAATCTGCTTCTTCAGCTCCATTACAAAGTACTGTAACTGTATCCTTTTCGACTTCTGCAAAACCTTCCATTAGAACAATAGATGTCCATTTTGATCCAGTTTTTAGTCTCATAACACCGATATCCAAGGCAGTAAGTAAAGGTGCGTGACCTGTTAAAATACCAAGTTGGCCTGTACTACTAGGAAGTATTATCTCTTCCGTATCTGCATCCCAGACAACTTTATCAGGTGTAATTACACGAACGTTTAAACTCATAACTCTTTTTTATTTTAACTTTTCAGCTTTTTCAATAGCTTCGGCAAGGTTTCCTACTAGGTAGAATGACTGTTCTGGGATATCATCTAACTTACCTTCTAATAACTGAGTGAATCCGTCGATTGAATCAGCTAATGATACGTATTTACCGGGTGAACCTGTAAATATTTCTGCAACAAAGAATGGTTGTGATAGGAAACGCTCAACTTTACGGGCTCGAGCAACTGTCTGACGATCTTCCTCTGAAAGCTCATCAAGACCTAGAATAGCAATAATATCTTGAAGTTCTTTGTAACGCTGAAGTGTTGATTTGATTCTTTGTGCAATTGCATAGTGCACTTCACCTACAATTGCTGGTTGAAGCATTGTTGATGTAGAATCTAGTGGATCTACCGCAGGGTAAATTCCTTTAGACGCTAATCCTCGAGATAATACTGTAGTTGCATCTAAGTGTGCAAAAGTCGTAGCTGGTGCTGGGTCTGTTAAATCATCAGCAGGTACATAAACCGCTTGAATTGATGTAATTGAACCTTCTGTTGTTGATGTGATTCGCTCTTGTAAACCACCCATTTCAGTAGCTAGCGTAGGTTGGTAACCAACGGCAGATGGCATACGTCCAAGTAATGCTGATACTTCTGCACCCGCTTGTACAAAACGGAAAATATTATCAATAAACAGTAGAACGTCCTGCTTGTTTACATCACGGAAATATTCTGCCATTGTTAGCGCAGTTAAACCAACACGCATACGTGCACCTGGTGGTTCGTTCATTTGTCCGTATACTAACGCAACTTTAGATTCTGTCAGTTTCTCTTCGTTGATTACCTTAGATTCCTTCATTTCGCAGTAAAGGTCGTTACCTTCACGCGTACGTTCACCAACACCACCAAAAACTGAAACTCCACCATGTGCTCGTGCAATGTTGTTAATTAGCTCCATGATAAGTACTGTTTTACCTACTCCAGCACCACCAAATAAACCAATTTTTCCACCACGACGGTAAGGAGCTAATAGATCTACTACTTTAATACCAGTTTCAAAAACTGATGGCGAAGTATCTAGATCAGCAAATGCAGGGGCCTGACGGTGAATTGGTAACGTAGAATCTGATGTACATGGTCCTAATTCATCAACAGGTTCACCTAAAACGTTGAAGATACGACCTAAAGTCCCTGTTCCTACTGGTACAGAGATTGGCGAACCAGTATCTGATACCTCTGCTCCACGTTTTAATCCATCTGTAGATGTCATTGAAACAGCTCTAACCTTATTGTTACCAAGAAGCTGTTGAACTTCACATGTAATAGGCACATCATCACCCGAGCCAATGATTAATGCGTTGTAGATCTTTGGTAACTCGCCGTTTGGAAATTCTACATCTACTACAGGTCCAATGATCTGTGAAATAAATCCCGTTTTTGAAGCAGTATCAACCATATTAAAGGTTTTTTTTATAGTAATTGATTTCAGTTAATAGACAATGTTTCAAAAATTTGTGGATGAATGTTTTTATTAATCCGAATTAACAAAACTACAATTTAATAAATTTTTGGAAAAAAATAAAAAAAAACGTAGTTTGTAGTTTCTTTTATCTAAATCCTACAGCTGCTTGCCATACGAATGCTAATAAAAGAAAAAGTACCGGGATTGCTGGCATTACGTCAACAATTGGACGAAATGCTGCGTACGCCTCGGGTAGATATGATATTAAAAAGTTTACATTCATTTTGTTATTAACCCTGTAAATAATATTACAAAAAATAAAATACTTACGTAGATTATACATTAGGTGATAAGATAATTACTTGAACTTTTTCTAAAAATTTCTATTTGTATTAGCCGCGATTAATAAAAAAATGTTATAAACTATTGATAAAGTTTAAATTATTTAATTTAGAGTAAACAATTCTCATGATCGGAATTCTCCAAATCTTTGTTAGCCTATTAGTACTTGTATCATTCGCGCTATTGGTTGCTGTACCTGTTATTTTAGCAACTCCAGGTGAGTGGGAAAAATCTCAAAGTATCGTTTGGAGTGGGGCAGGTTTATGGTCGGCATTAGTAATTCTTACAGGAATTTTTAATGTTGTTCCTGCTTAGGTAGATATTATTATCTAATTGTTAATAAAATTATAAAATTCTTATCCTGCTTAGGGTAAGAATTTTATAATTTGTTCTCTTTGCAGGTTTCAAGATTTTTTCAATTTGGTTTTCTATAGAATAAAATATATTCCCAGCGATAATTTAAAATTGAAACCTCCCCAGGTAGGATTTGAACCTACGACAAATCGGTTAACAGCCGATCGCTCTACCACTGAGCTACTGAGGAAACTTACAGGTAATTACCTTAACTAGTCATATGATGCCATATTATCAGGGTATCTGTCTACAATTAAATTAATTTTTTTTAGACAATAAATGGAACTTTATGTATTATCAATAACTGATTCAAGAAGTAACCTCTTATGTTTTGTTATTTTTGCAAATTAAATCTGTTTTTTAGACACTCGAGTTTATAAGAATGTTATCAATAGTTTGGATTAAGAGGAAGGTATTATGCTACGTTTGGTATTTAATCGGTTTTCTGATATAGTTATGTATACTAGTAAGCGAGTGTAGCTCAGGGGTAGAGCGCAACCTTGCCAAGGTTGATGTCGCGCGTTCGAATCGCGTCACTCGCTTTTTATTACATTCAAAAGTATGATATTTTTGTATTTTGTGTTGGTATCTAACAGAACGCTGCTGTTACAAATATTATTTGCTAGCAGAATTCCTAGTGTTCGCTGTTTTTATTAATCTAAAATAAAGTTAGTTAAAAATATTGAATTCAATATATAATTTGTTGTAAGAGATTGACTTAGTATTAAAGCTGAGTTTTTCTGTTTTTTAAGATTTGTTAATTAAGAGTAAGAAAGTAAAAAATTTTTCTATAGGAGGAAAAAGTTTATGGCACTACCTTGGTATCGTGTTCATACGGTCGTACTTAACGACCCAGGCCGCTTAATCGCCGTACATCTAATGCATACAGCACTTGTTGCTGGATGGGCAGGATCGATGGCATTATATGAACTTGCAGTTTTTGACCCTTCTGACCCAGTTCTGAATCCAATGTGGAGACAAGGCATGTTTGTAATGCCTTTCATGGCTCGTCTTGGTGTTACTGATTCTTGGGGTGGTTGGAGTATTACTGGAGAAAGTGTTTCAGATCCCGGTATCTGGAGTTTTG
>Ga0307993_1000590_pt1 | contig 12452 bp, 15 predicted proteins | sample EllFjometagen260_FD_203163 | JGI IMG/M metagenome (GOLD analysis project Ga0307993, IMG submission 203163) | Marine microbial communities from Ellis Fjord, Antarctic Ocean - #260 | ecosystem: Environmental > Aquatic > Marine > Unclassified | place: Southern Ocean | collected 2014-11-02 | reverse complement strand
CCTTCTTTACTGACGTGGCTATACCGATGGCCTTGGTTTCAAAAGAGCGTAAAGATAATACCAGCGATGGTTTGGAGCAGGCTTCCAACATTAAAGCATCTGACTGGAGGTTGGCTGTTGAGCAATGGATCAAGCGCCGTCAAAAATAACACTTTACTTTTGGTAATTTATAAACCATACTTATTGTATAACTCATAAAGGAAAACTAAGCATGAAGACAACTCTTGACTTCTTATTAGATGGCGCACAGGTTAGGCGATTTCATACTCGCCAGACTGTGGCAACTGAGACAGTTGGCCATCACTCCCACGGCGTAGCCACCATAGCATTATTGATTGACCCAGAGGCCAGTCGTGATCTTATAATTGCTGCGCTGTATCATGATCTATCTGAACATGTAACTGGTGATATACCTTCCCCTATGAAACGGGAGTATGGTATTAGCGCCCAGATTAGCGATATTGAAGATAAGCTGATGGGCCAAGCAGGTATAGTATTCCCTACTCTTTCCAAGAAAGACCAACGAACTTTAAAACTCGCTGACATCGCTCATGGCGCAATCTTTTGCTGCCAAGAATTGGAGTTAGGTAACTTGAAGATGCGTAACATATTAGATACGTATCTGAGTTATGCCTATGAGCACGTTCTTGTCGGTAGGGAACAACAGCTCTTCAGTTTGATTGAAGAAATGTCTAACGATGTTGACCAGCAAGAGTTACTTAATCTACTAGAGGATATGATCCATGACCGCGAATAATAAACAAATTGGTGGCAACCATTACAAGAATGACGGTAAGGGTGAAGAACATTGGGATCGTGTAGAGCGCCTAAACTTGAATTACTTTCAAGCCTGCGGTACTAAGTATATTGAGCGGTGCTACTTGAAAGAAAACACCATCCAAGACTTACAGAAAGCCGCTCACTTTATTCAGAAGCTGATTGAAATTGAAGAGAGCTATGACTTCGTTGATAAGGTTCTTAACATGGAAACAGACGACTCATACCATGAAGGTGCTGCTGACGGATCATACGTCAATCAAGACCAGCCTGACCTATTTCACTGTGAAAAGTCGTGAGTACTTGGGTGTTTGATACTGAGACTCTTCCTAACCGTACTCTGCTCAGCGCACAATGTGTTGAGACTGGGGAATGGTTTGATGTCTGGAGACATGAGTACGATGCTGTCGGTAAGTTGAGGGAGTTCATCATGGAACCTGATTCAACTTTCGTAGGTTTTAATTCTCTATCTTTTGACAATGTGGTTGTAGCTGCGTTTGCTGCAGGTAGGGACGAGACCCAGATCAAGACCATAGCGAATGATTTGATTGAGAATCGTACGCCACATTGGGCGGCTTACAGGAAGTATCACTTACGTCAATGGATAAAAGATTCAATAGACCTAATTGAAGTGGCTCCTTCTTTCGTAGGATTAAAGGCTTACGGTGCCAGAATGCATATGCCTATTTTACAGGACATGCCGATGGCTCATAATGTTGATGTATACCCTTCTCAAGAGAACGATATACTTGAGTATTGTCATAACGATGTGTTGACCACAAGAAAGCTGCTTGACACATTAGATGAGCAGATAATGTTACGTGTCCAAATGAGTCGCCAATACGGTGTTGACATGCGTAGCAAATCTGATTCACAGATGGCTGAGCAGGCTTACATTAAGAGCATGGGTTTACAACGCAGGGATAATAAGATACCACTGACTATAACATATGATGCCCCTTCATTTTTAAAGTTTAGTGATCCTATCTTGCAAGACCTGTTAGACAAGGTCAAGTGTCATACGTTTGATATGAACCTAGAGACTGGCCATGTTATACTGCCTGAGTTCTTAGGTAAGAGTAAGGTTAACTTCGGTAGCGGCGTATACCAATTAGGTGTGGGCGGTATACACTCAGTCCATGACAAGAAGGTCTGTTACATTGCAGGTGATAAGGTTATGGGGGAATTAGATGCGGCTTCATTTTACCCGTCTATTATCCTTGAGTGTGGCTTTATACCAGAGACTTTGGGTGAAGACTTTATACGGGAATACCGCAGGATATATACCCAGAGATTAGAAGCCAAAGCATCAGGAGATGTGACTACCTCTGAGACGTTAAAGATCAGTCTTAATGGAACATTCGGTAAGCTGGCGAGTAAGTACTCAGTGCTGTACGCACCAGACCTAATGCTGGCTGTTACCTTAACAGGTCAGCTTACTCTGCTCATGTTGATTGAGAGATTAGAGGCTATCGGTGTTGAGACTCTGAGCGCGAATACTGACGGTATTGCGGTTCGTTATGACGAGGCTCTTCAGCCTCAGGTAGATGAGCAGGTAGCTCAATTTAGTGAGCTGTCTAAGTTTGTTTTTGAGTTTACCCCGTACCGTGTGTTGGCTATGAAAGATGTAAATAACTACATGGCGGTTAAGACTGACCGCTCACTAAAAGTTAAGGGTATTTACTCTCAATTGTCACTAAGGAAGAACCCCACCGCTCAGGTCTCCTCAGATGCCGTAGGAGCATGGTTAGCTAATGGTACTGAAATTGGTCACACTATTTTTAATAGTCCGTTCGCTAACTTTATAAGCGCCCGAAATGTGACTGGTGGAGGTAAGCAGGAAGGTAAGTATTTAGGCAAGGTTGTTCGCTGGTATCAGAGCACCGAATCAATGGAGCCCATTCGATACTTTACTAACGATAATAAGGTGCCCAAGAGTGATGGCGCTCGGGCATGTATGATCATAGAGGACTTTGTTACCCATCCTCATGACCTTGATTATAATTGGTATTTAAAAGAAGCTATTAAGATCGTGGTCGCTATAGGTGGTTCTGAATATCTAACTGCTGATCAATTAGCTCTGGTCGCACCGCAACCGAAACAAAGGAAGAAAAGTAATGGAAAATAACTCCAGCAAGGTTTTTGTGGTTCAGGTAGACCACAATAAAGACTTATCCGACGCTAAGAAGTATGGCCAACTACAGGCTATATTTGGCAACCCACGTAAGCCGTATGATACGAACTACATGGTTCACAAAGCGCGTGAAATTTTAGAGCAGTGGGATGATGGTGATCACCTTCTAATGTTAGGTGATCCCACCCTATGCGGTGTCTGCATGGCAGTAGCTTCAGAGTTTACTGACAGCGTTAATATTTTAAGTTGGGACCGGAACTCGTTCTCTTACATTCCACAACAGTGGGAGTTCGGCCAAGGTAGCCAGCGCAACATACATACGGCAGATTGACATCTGCCTCAACCCTAGAAGGAGAACAAAATGTCAAAAGTAGAGAAAGTAGTTAAAGCAGGTGATTGGCAGTCAGGTCTACGCAAAGGACAACAGAAAGTCCCACCGCGTATCTGCATTTACGGAGGTCACGGTATCGGCAAAAGTACGCTGGCATCGGAGTTCCCCAAGCCGATCTTTATCAGTACTGAGGACGGGTTAGATTCTTTGGATGTAACCAGTTTCCCTAAAGCTAACAGCGTGATTGACGTGGTTGAAAGTATCAAAACATTGATACGTGAAGATCATGACTACCGCACTGTAGTTATAGATACTGTTGATTGGCTGATTGAACCTCTCATTACAAAGAGTATTGAAGAAGCTCATGATGCTAAAGAATTAGCATACGGCAAAGGTCAGATGATGGTGGCTGAAGAGTTTCGTGAGATACTCCAAGGTCTTGACCATTTACGCTTGAAGAAGAACATGAATATCGTTCTTGTCGCTCATGCTTCGGTCACTAAGTTTGAAGACCCGCGCACTGAGCCATATGACCGATACCAACCGAAGTTGCCTAACCGATGTAACGCTCTATTACAAGAGTGGACAGACGTGTTAGCGTTTTGCGCTTTCAAAGTATTGATACGCAAGAGCGACTCTGGCTTCAATAATACGAAGAACAGAGGTGTGACGACAGGGGAACGGCTATTACATTTAATAGAGAACCCTGCTTACGTTGCTAAGAATCGTTATCGTTGCCCAGAAGAAATAGAGATGAGCATCGAAAACATGAAATCAATAATCCCAATAGCTGAATAAGGAACCATTATCATGGCAAAGTTTAATTTTGATCCATCCGAAGTAGAAGCATCCACATATAGCTCAGACTCTTACGAGGTTATGCCTGACGGTGAGTATAAGTTGATGGGGGTAGATGCCGAAGAGAAGCAAACCCAGAAAAAGAACGGCACTTATATCAGTGCTAAGTTTGAAGTGGTTGGAGGCCCGCACACAGGGCGTCTTGTTTGGCAGAACTTTAATATCGTCAACCCTAACGAGACCGCCCAACGTATTGGCCGCCAAGAGTTAGTGGCTTGGGCAACAGCCTGTGGTAAGGCGACTGCTGACGATACTGACAAACTGTTGGGTAAGGTGTTCTCAGCTAAACTCGGTCTTGAGAAAGGTACTGGCGGATATGCTGACAGTAACCGTATCAAGGCGTTTTTAATCGGTACGCCTAACAAGGCTCCCGAGCCTATGAATACGCCAGCTCCAGCGGCCCAAGCACCAGTTGCTCAGGCTCCCGTGGCTGCGGCAGGTGCATCAAGCAATCCTTGGGACTAACCTTTAACCTTGGACGTCTAGCCTGTAAAGGTTAGGCGTCATTATCAGGATGATACAATGGCTACTATTCCATCAACAATCGGTGATCAGATGATCACTAAGATATACGAAGGTTATGAGCAAGAGGAAGACAACTCTACCGTCTACTTAGGTCGTCTAGGTTCTTCCTTTATCGGTGAAGAATGTATCCGTAAGATCTGGTTTGACTGGAGAGGCTTCAATAGAGAAGGATTCCAAGGTCGTATCCTCAGGCTATTTGGTACAGGTCACTGGCAAGAAGACCGTATCGTAGAAGACTTACGCCGCGCTGGTTATACCGTCTGGGAGAAACAAGAGGACGGAAAGCAGTATCAATTGATCGATGAAACAGGTCACTTCATATCTAAATTAGACGGTGTCATCAAAGGTGTGCCGGAACATGAAGATGAAGCCCACATATTAGAAATAAAGACTCACAATAAGTCTAGTTTCAACGGCGTGCTCAAGCATGGCGTACTCAAGAATAAGCCTCAACATTACTCTCAGGTTCAAATCAGTATGCGATTGTCTGGCCTTAAAGCCGCACTGTATGTTGCCGTGTGTAAGGATGATGAGCGGTTCTATATTGAGCGTATTGAAGAGGATACCAAACACCAAGACCAGTTACTCAAGAAGATAAAGTCTCTGACTACTGCCACTATGACTCCGGCAGGCATCAGTGATGACGCAGGTAGCTTTGGGTGTAAGTTCTGTTCAATGAAAGAGGTCTGTGTTAAGGAAACTAAGCCACTTAGGAACTGCCGTACGTGTGTTATGGCTCGTCCTGAACCTGATGGTAAATGGTTATGTCAACTAAACCACCACATGTTGGATGCTGATGAGCAACGCGCTGGATGTAAGGAGTACATGTCACTATGATTACAATAGGAATAGACCCAGGATTGGGTGGAGCGATTGCTTTCTTAAAGAACGGTAAGTATTATGCTCTTGAAGATATGCCGATCAACCTCAAAGGTGCTGGAGTGGTTAAGAATGAAGTTAACCCGACTGCCTTGAAAACCTTCTTACGACAACACGTGCCCGCTGAAGAATACCCGTTTGTTGCACTGGAACGGGTTAACGCTATGCCAGGACAAGGTGTGTCATCGGTGTTTAGTTTGGGTGATAGTTTTGGCACTGCAAGAGCTTGTGTTGCCGCCTGTCACTATGAGATGCTTTACGTGGCTCCTCGTACGTGGAAGAAGCACTTCAACTTAACTTCTGATAAAGAGATGTGTAGAGCTGCGGCCATTAAAATGTTTCCGGAAGCTGAGCTTCACTTGAAGAAACATGTGGATAGAGCTGAGGCGTTATTGATGGCCCGATGGATGTTTGAACAAAAGTACTAATGACGGAGAAGTACATGATAATAAAAAGAATGATTGAAGTGGATGAAGAGTATTTTAACTCTATCCAAAATGATAGCTACATGCTTCAGTGTCTTGATGCTTGCGGTGCACCATCTTTACCCGTGTGGGAAGAAGCCCAAGCATTATTTGATAAGGAATCGGTAGTCCTTGACGGCAACGATGATGTCAAGGATGTGGGTTATGATTATTGAAATACCCTTATCTGAATACGTTGAACTGTTAGCCATAGCTAGAGCCTATAAAGCAGAGAACCGCACCCCATTAGGTGAGGATACTCGCCCAAAGGACTGGGTTAAGCTGGGTCTTAGCCCAAGCACAGTAGTTGAAGAGATGGATATGTCTGAATTTAATAAAGACCATTGGTTCAAGGGGACTAAACATGAGTGAAACACGCCCATACCGACAACATTATGTGTCTGAAACTGACGCCCGAACCATAGCTAGAAGGGTTAAGGCTAGGGAGACTGAGAAAGGTCGCAGTATACTTAAAGCACGTGCAGGAATAGATGATCACTTAGGCGCTAAAGAGCTGGGTATGACGGTAGAAGAATACCGGAAACTGATCTGGCCAAAAGTATAGCTTGCTTTCTTTATTGTTTTACCGTATAGTATAATTCACATAATTAATAACGTATAACTGGAGTATTAAATGGAACTTAGACCGTATCAAAAAGCCGCTGTGTTCTCAGGGCTATCTGCCATCTCTGCTGGCCACAATCCTGTGCTACAATTAGCTACAGGCACAGGTAAATCAGTCATTATTGCTGAAATTGCCCGTTATTATAAGGATCAGCACAAGAATGTATGGATCCTAACTCATGTTCAACAGCTCGTTAAGCAAAACGCCAAGACCTACAAAGAATACACAGGAGATGACCCCGCCATTGTTTGCGCTGGGTTAAATCGTAAGGACACTGATGGTATGGTTACCTTCGGTACTATTCAAAGCATGAAAGGTGTCTTGGCTGAGATGGAGGAACCGCATATCATTATTATCGATGAAGCACATAGAGTTCCTCACAATGCTGGAGAAGTCTCCCTTTACGGTAGTATTCTAACTCGGTTCGGTGATGCCCAACGTATTGCCATGACCGCAACTCCTTGGCGTATGGATAATGGTATTATTTACGGCAAAGGTGATGAATTCTTCTTTGATATGGTCGCTTATAACTATAATGTGACCAAAGCTGTTGCAGATGGCTGGCTTTGCCCGTTAGCAGGTGTTGAAACGGCTATCCAGTTAGATATGACTGATGTTTCAGTCAGTGGTGACTTCGTTCAGACAGAAGTGACTGAGGCTATGACGTGGGACTGGATAATGTCTGTATGTCGTTCAGTCAATGAGTTAGCTTCTAAGCGCAACTATATTGCCGTCTATTGCCCGACTATTAAGGCGGCTCAGTTCACAGCGATAGCTATGGAGATTACTGGACGTAAAGTAGGGCTCCTAACGGGTGATATGAACCAGTTAGAAAGAGATAGTGTATACAGTAAGTTAGCTGATGGTTCTATTTCAGTTATCTGTTCAGTGGATATGATTACCACTGGTTTTGATTTCCCCGCTCTTGATTGCATCGTATGTTTACGTCCGACGCTCTCCTCTTCCCTTTGGGTGCAGATTCAAGGACGTGGGACTAGATTACATCCCAGCAAAAAGAATTGCCTCGTACTAGATTACGCAGGTAACCTGATACGCTTAGGTGGTGTTGATATGTACGACACGTTCTATAAAGAGAACGGTGAAGAAGTTGAAGCAATCCCGCAACAGCCATATGAAAAGAAGCCTAGGACATTGTATCCTGGGTTAACTACATTGACTCCTATTGACCCAATGACTGGTGATGTGGCTAATGATAATACAGTAATCAACGTGACCCAGATTCACAAGATCAATGCGGTCGCGTTAAACACACGCAGAGGTAAGTACCCAATGCTAATGGTTCAATATACTTGTAGTACCGCCGAGAATGCTCGCATCAATGCTTCCATGTTCATCAATACGGAAGAACCGAAAGAGAAAGACCTCGCTTTCTTCAATAAACGCAGGATGGCTATACGTCTCCCCAATGATGCTAAGAAAGTATCATATCAAATCAAAGACTCCACATACCCGACATCAATCAAGGTCAAGAAGAACGGTAAGTACTGGAATGTCGTTGATGAGATATTTGGGGAGGTTGCCTGATGAAAGAGCCTAAACACATTTGGGCAGTAGATACTCAAGGACCCACGACATTAGATTACGCGTTAGCTTATGCTAATATGGGCTGGGCAGTGTTACCTGTATGGTCAGTTGATGGTGAAGGTAATTGTCGCTGCGGTAGACCTAACAATGAGAAAGGTCACAAGGCTGGTAAACATCCCCAAGCCGACTTAGCTCCCCATGGTCACCAGAACGCTACACTCAATGAAGCGGTTATCAAGGAGTGGTGGTCTACTGACCCAGACGCAGGTATTGGTATCAGTTTAGCTCAGTCTGGTTTAATTGCGTTAGACATTGACCCGCAGAACGGCGGACAAGAGTCTCTAACTAGGATAGAAGCAGAGCACGGCGTATTACACTCCAATTGTGTGGCTAAGACTCAAGGCGGCGGTGAGCACCGTATCTTTAACGCAGATGAAGACATGTCTTATCCTGGTACACTTGATAAGGGATTAGACCTCAAACATCACGGCTATATATGTGTTGCTCCTACCCTTGGGGTAAGTGGTGACTATAAGTGGGAGTCGGGACGCTCCCCATTAAGTAAATCGAGTCCTGCCAGTCCTTCCGTATTACCTAAGTTGATCAGTGATAAGGCGCGTCCACATGCTTCGTACTCGTTAGTTGAGAATGGTGGAGCGCCGATAGCTACCGCCCAAACCTTCGATGATTTACGTTCAGCTCTCAAACATGTAGACCCTGATGATTATACGACATGGGTTAACGTGGGTACTGTGCTTAAGCCGTATGGTGAGAATGGTTATCGTGTCTGGACTGAGTGGGCTTCAAGGTCTGATAAGTTTGATGCTGCTGAACAACGAAGGAAGTGGGAGCGCGATATTGATCAGCCTCACTCCATCACATACCGTAGTATATTCAAGATGGCTATTGATGCTGGTTGGGTGGGTAACTATGAAGCGACGGCCAGTGCTGAACCTATTCCTGCTGGTGAACATCCGCTATCATTAACTAAGTCAGAGAAGTCTGGTGCTGATAGTGTCACGATGTTTGAGTACATCTTTGACAACTTCATGTCCACGGGTGTTAATGTGGTGGCGGGTGCTCCTGGAGTGGGTAAGACGACTTTGATTGTCCCCATGGCATTAGCTACTGCTCATTTGTGTTCCCCTACATTTGAGTTGAAGCCGTTGGTGAGGCGTAACGTGATCATTATCACTGAGTCTGTTGTGCAGGTACAACGTGTGATATACTCGATGTGTCAGTGGGGAATGACTGGAGCCGGTGCGCAAGACTTTAATGAACGGGTTAAGGTAATCCAGTCCCAGCGGCTTGATCCTAAGATTGTAGCGCAGGTGGCTGAGGAATATAGGGAGTGGGTCGTTGACAATGACAAAGCGGATGGTACGGTGTATAAGGCGTTACCGTTGGTGGTCTTTGATACGGCGAACGCGGTCTTTGACTTAGAGAATGAGAACGATAATGCTCAGGTAGGACGCGTGATGGCTTACATCAAGCAGGCGTTTTTGGGCTTCCCTGTCATTATTGTGAGCCACACGGCTAAGGTGATGGGTTCAGGTGAGTCCGACTTCTTGTCTCCCCGTGGTGCTTCTGCGTGGACTGGTGATGCGCAAGGCGTCTACACTGTCTTCAAAGACGGGGAGGATAATATGTCCCCGCGTATCCTCAAGGCGACTAAGGTTCGCTTCCCTACTTCCTTTCCGGAGGTAGGCTTCGATGTCTCTACACATAGCGAGTCCCACAAAGACCTGCTGGGCTTTGATGCTGACATATGGTTCATGCATTCCACAGCGCGTATCCTTAACACGGGTGAACGCAATCAACTGAAGGAAGACATCAAAGAGCAGAAGGACGTGGAGAATTGGGCAGGCTTATGCAACTCAATGCTGGTCCTCATACGTGGTGATGTTGGCAAGAGCCGAAGTCATTACGAACGAATGTCCATGATGAACGGCGGCGTTAAAGGTAGTCAGGAACGCAAAGAGCGAGCGATAGACTCCCTGATTAGCGACGGACTGGTGGAGAAGATCATGTTAGCGAAGCCTGTTGGCCGTGCTAATCATCAACTAATTGTTACTGAAGCTGGGCTCACTGATGACGTCCTGGGTAAGTATAATGTGGCTTGATTAACCTATCGTTCGGGTAATCGTTTTAATTGATCGTTCGGACTATCGTTCGAACGTTAGCGCCAAACGAACGATTACCGCTCGATAGACGGAGGAGAGGGCATTTCAGCCTCTCTCCGTAGACAATCAGTAGGTTCAAAGTTAACGTTCGTTCGGTTGGTTTCCTTAATAGAACGAACGATCACTTTACCTATGAACTTTAGGGCGTAGGTGATCGGTATAGCTCCACTCTTTGGGGCTTTACTTTTGGGTAAAAGAGAAGTATAGTTCATATCCTATAACTCAATCTTTATGGAGCAACTCACAGTATGTCTGACGACGATGACACTAAGAAGGTGGTGACCATAAGACCTAACGGTCGCAAGCATGATAGACGTTCTATTATGAACGCTCTGTGTCCGCTACTAGAAACGGGTATGTCCTTAACTAAGGCTTGCTCTATTGTTCCAGCCTCTCCTAGTTCTAGTCAGATACTTGACTGGATAGTCACCGAACCAGCCTTAGCCGAGCAATACGCTCTCGCGCGTGAGGCTGGATACAAACTCATTGCCGATGAAATACTGGCGATTGCCGATGAAAACTTCACGACCGTTGAAGAGGACGTGCTTGATGAAGCGGGTAGTCCAGTGATGAATGCTGACGGTTACCGCCTCCAACGGAGCATCAAGGTACCGCTGAGTAATGAAGGTATTGCCCGTAACAGACTGCGTATTGATAGCCGTAAGTGGATGCTTAGCAAGATGCTGCCCAAGATATACGGCGACAAGATACAGACTGAACATACTGGACCCAATGGCGGCCCAGTGCAACTCACTGCTGTGGACATGAAACATTTGAGTGACGATGAATTAGAATCAATGGCACGTATGATGAAGAAGATTGGCAGCAATGAATAGACCGACCAGCGCAGCAGTCATGATTGATCTGATCAAAGCAGAGACTGATCGTCGTGCAGCAGCGACGTCCCTGTATGAGTTCGTTAAGCAGGCATGGCACGTAGTGGAGCCAGGCATACCCTTCGTCGGTGGCTGGCATATAGAGCAAATCTGTGAGCATTTAGAAGCGTGCTCTCAGGGTGATCTGAGGAAGCTCCTGATCAACATCCCACCCCGCCATTCTAAGAGTACAATAGTAAGTGTAATGTGGCCCATGTGGGAATGGTTAACAGATCCCGCTCAGAAGTTTTTGTGTGCATCATATAGTGGTAATTTATCAATACGTGACAACCTAAAAGCGCGAAGGCTAATTCAATCACCATGGTATCAAGAAAGATGGGGTCATATGTTTTCATTGGCTGGAGATCAAAACGCCAAACAGCGATATGAAAATAATAAAACAGGATACAGATTAGCCACTTCAGTGGGTGGTACTGCGACAGGTGAAGGTGGATCACGATTATTGTTGGATGATCCCCATGCCGCACAAGAAGCACAATCCGATGCTATTCGTGAATCATCCCTAGAGTGGTTTGATCAAGTGTGGTCAACACGATTGAACAATCCTAAGACTGATGTCATGGTAACCATCATGCAGAGATTACACGAACAGGACATCAGTGGTCATATAATAGATGATATTGGCGGTTGGGAGCATTTAATGATACCCGCCGAATGGGATGGTCAACGACGAACCACTTCATTGGGTACATACGATCCTAGAAAAAAGGAAGGGGAGCTAATCTGCCCAGAGCGGTTTGGTGATAAAGAGATTACTGAGCTTAAAAAGTTACTCGGGGTTTACGGCACTGCTGGACAATTGCAACAAGAACCTTCTCCCGCTGCTGGCGGTATACTTAAAACCAGCTTCTTTAACATGTGGCCCCATGATCAGGGGCTACCTCCCTTTGAATATATCCTACAGAGCTATGACTGTGCTTTCACTGAAAAGTCATCAGGAGACCCCACGGCTTGTACCACATATGCTATCTTCACACACGAAGGTGCTCGCCATTGTATGTTAATTGAAGCGTGGGATGAGCATCTAAGCTACCCAGATTTACGGGAACGCACTATAAAAGGGTGGAACACTGAGTACGGTGGTGTCAGCAAAGACTCGCCGTTTAGTCGTAGGAAGCGTCCTGACCGTATATTAGTGGAAGCTAAGGCTAGTGGACAATCCCTTCTGCAAGATTTGCGGTTGGCCAAGGTCCCTGCCATTGGGTACAATCCTGGCAATGCAGATAAAATTAGTC
>Ga0307993_1000570_pt1 | contig 12587 bp, 9 predicted proteins | sample EllFjometagen260_FD_203163 | JGI IMG/M metagenome (GOLD analysis project Ga0307993, IMG submission 203163) | Marine microbial communities from Ellis Fjord, Antarctic Ocean - #260 | ecosystem: Environmental > Aquatic > Marine > Unclassified | place: Southern Ocean | collected 2014-11-02 | reverse complement strand
TCGCGTTATAGCCGGAATTTTACCCACCTATAAAGGTAAAATTCTCCTGTGCAAACGGTCTATTGAACCTAGGATAGGCTACTGGACACTCCCTGCTGGGTTTCTAGAAAATGGTGAGTCCACCCTTGAAGGGGCCATACGAGAATGCTTCGAGGAATCCTTAGCTAACGTCATTAACCCTAAACTTTATGCTATTTTTGATATCCCTCAGATTCATCAAGTTTATATCTTTTATCGCGCGGAGCTCGAAAAGCCAACATTTGGACCCACCTCTGAGTCCTCTGAGGTGGCATTATTTGATGCTGCAGACATTCCCTGGGATGAACTTGCATTCCCGATGGTCGAGGCCACCCTAGATCATTATTTAGAGGATCGTGAAATCGGCGAGTTCGCGGTTATACGCGAGGATATCAGACGCCCTTGGAAGAGCCGTCATAATCCTAGTTAAACCTTATAGTGGAACTTTTCGTAAACCACTAACACTTAACCTAGACGCCACCCTTATTTACAGTATAGATGGTATGCCTCTTAGAAATGCCCTAAAAAACTGACAGTCAGAAGCGCCTGCAAGTATTAGTCTTGAGTGCTTTTCTCATCACCCACAGCTTCGTCAATAACTAGCTTCAACTCACCTTTTTCCTGCATCTCCGTGACGATGTCACAGCCACCGATCAATTCTCCAGCAACCCATAACTGCGGAAAGGTAGGCCAATTACCGTAGAGTGGCAAATTGGTGCGTATCTCTGGATTAGATAGAATATCTACATAAGCGAAACGATGGCCGCACGACATCAGGGCCTGTACTGTTCGAGCAGAAAACCCACACTGAGGCTGATTCGGAGAGCCTTTCATGTAAAGAAGTACTGAGTTAGTTTCTACTTGGTCGCGGATAGTTTCCATTATGTCCATTGAGTCTTGCCTATATGAGTGATTACCTACCGGTAGACTATTTTAAACCTTTTCAATCCTCGGTAACACTGTTGACGCTATTTATTTTACATTTCACGCTTTAAGTAAATAATAGTTAGTCCTATATAAGGCATTTTGGTAGCCAGACACCCCATAGCGCAGACCTGTGTGAGTGTTGCCAGCCTGAACAAAGCAAGCTATCATTTACTACCAAGGGTAAAGGGGCAGCACAGCTGCCTTTTTTTATTCCGATAATAAAGAAGAAAGGTTAAAGTATTTTATGGCAACGCCCGCATTAATGAACACATACGGCGCCAGAGCGGCGACCCTTATTAAAGGTGAGGGCGTTTGGCTATGGGACGAAAAGGGTAAAAAATACCTCGATGCTCTTTCTGGCATTGCTGTTTGTGGGCTCGGCCATTCAGATCCAGCTGTTGCGAAAGCAGTTGCGGAACAAGCCAGCGTACTAACTCATTGTTCAAACTTTTTCGCTATTCCAAATCAAGAAGAGTTAGCGGAAAGCCTATGTGCTGTGTCCGGCATGAGCAAGGTGTTTTTTGGTAACTCAGGGGCTGAGGCAAACGAAGCGGCAATTAAGATAGCTCGTCTTTACGGCAACAAGAAAGGTCTAAAATTACCCACCATATTGGTGATGGATAATGCTTTTCACGGCCGCACCCTGGCCACCCTAAGCGCCTCTGGTAGTCGCCGGGTACAGGCTGGATTTGAGCCTTTGGTGAGCGGCTTTGCCCGAGCACCTTTTGACGATATCGAGAGTCTTAATAAAATTGCCGATAACAATCCTAATATATGCGCCATTTTTGTCGAACCTATTCAAGGCGAGGGTGGAATACGCATTGCCTCAGAGGGTTACTTAAGAAGATTACGGCAGTTTTGTGATGAAAAAGACTGGCTGCTAATGCTGGATGAAGTCCAAACCGGCAATGGCAGAACCGGTAAATATTTCTGCTATCAGCACAGCAATATTATCCCAGATATAGTCACTACCTCTAAGGGTTTAGGGAATGGTGTCCCTATAGGAGCATGCCTAGCGTCAGGAAAGGCAGCTGAACTTCTACAACCTGGTCATCATGGTTCAACTTTTGGTGGTAATCCACTGGCCTGCGCTGCTGCACTAGCTACCATTAATACAATCCAAACTGAAGGATTTCTCGATCGGGTGACCGTTCTCGGAGAGCGTATTATGTCCGGTCTTCGCTCTGAACTTGCCGATCTCGATCACGTTGAAGATATTCGCGGTCTTGGTTGCATGATTGGCATCGAACTGAACAAACCTTGTAAATCATTGTTTAGCCAAGCCATGGAGAAAGGGCTCATAATTAATGTGACCGCTGATTCCGTTGTGCGCTTGTTACCTCCATTTATTATGACTAATGATGAAGCAGATCAGGTGGTCGCTATTTTAGCTCCACTTATTAAAGCCTTTAAGAAGGACTGATTTATGGCTATTAGACATTTTCTGACTCTACGCGATCTTAATGCTACTGAGTTTAATTATATTATCAAGCTGGCTATTGAGATGAAAGCTGCACGCCGCGAAGGCCGGCAAGAGAAGATTTTTGATGGGAAAGTTCTAGGTATGATTTTTGAAAAGTCATCGACCCGAACTCGAGTTTCATTTGAAGCTGGCATGGCCCAGTTAGGCGGTGATGCCTTATTTCTGTCGCCCAATGATTCGCAATTGGGTCGTGGAGAGCCGATTGAAGATTCTGCCCGTGTGATATCACGCATGGTTGATATAGTGATGATTAGAACTTTTGGTCACGATATCATCGAACGTTTTGCTCAACACTCAAAAGTACCTGTCATTAATGCTCTCACTGATCAGTATCATCCTTGTCAGCTACTGGCGGACATTCAAACCTATACTGAACACCGCGGTTCAATTGAGGGTAAAACTGTAGCCTGGATTGGTGATGGCAATAATATGTGTCACTCTTGGATTAACGCCGCAATAGTGCTTGATTTCAAATTAAACATTGCCTGCCCTGAGGGCTACGAGCCCAATGCTAAGCTAGTCGCAGAGGCTGGTGACCGCGTATTTATTACCCGGAGTCCAGTAGAAGCCGTAAGTGGAGCGAACCTGGTCACCACCGATGTCTATGCGTCTATGGGGCAGGAGTCTGAGTTACAACTTAGACTGGAGAAATTTGCTGGCTTTCAGGTCAACCATGAACTAATGGCACATGCTGCCGATAACGCAATCTTTATGCATTGCCTGCCTGCGCATCGTGAGGAAGAAGTTTCTGGGGCGCTACTGGAAGATGAAACCATTTCGGTAGTTTGGGATGAAGCCGAGAATCGCCTGCACGCGCAAAAAGCGCTGATGGTGTTTTTACTCTCGGCTAATGCTTAACGCTGCGCTTATTTGTAAACCACATCGTCGATTTCATATTCGACATCACCACTAGGCGCTTTAACCACGACAACATCACCGATTTCTTTGCCGATTAGAGCGCGAGCAATCGGTGACTGGTAGGATATTTTTCCCTGCTTCACATCAGCTTCGTCATCGCCCACAAGTCGATAACTTACTGTTTCGTCAGTATCGATGTTAATGATGGTTACTAGCGCGCCAAAGATCACGCGGTCACCCTGAGGCATCGCGGATATATCAATAATCTGTGAGTTTGATAGCTTACCTTCGATATCTTGAACGCGACCTTCAGCAAAACTCTGCTGTTCGCGCGCGGCATGGTACTCGGCATTTTCTTTAAGATCACCATGCTCACGGGCGGTGGCGATAGCCTCAATAATACCTGGACGCACCACTTTAATAAGATGATCTAACTCTTTTCGTAGGGCGGCTTCGCCCTTTATAGTCATGGCGTTTTTTTGCATTAGCTAATTTCCTTGTGCAACGACTGTAAGCTGCGCACTTTAATTTTACCTTCAACCGCTCGGGTAAATCCTAGCGCCTCACAAACAGCACTGCCACCGGCCATGGTAGTGGTGTAATAAACGCGATGCTGTTCAGCGCTAGAGCGAATTGTCGAGGAGTCAGAGATTGCCTGACGCCCTTCTGTAGTGTTAACAATCAGATCAATCTTATCACTTTTGATCATATCGACAATATGAGGGCGACCCTCTTTGACTTTGTTAACTATCTGCACTGGATATCCAGACTGCTCGATAATATCTGCCGAACCCTTGGTTGCAATCAATTTAAACCCAAGGTCATGGAATTTTTTAGCCAACCCTGGGAGCTGTTCTTTGTCGCGCTCACGAACACTTATCAGGACCGTGCCCTTCGCTGGAATTTCATCGCTAGCTCCCAATTCTGCTTTGCCATAGGCCTCAGCAAAGGTTTCACCAACACCCATCACTTCGCCGGTAGACTTCATCTCTGGCCCAAGAATAGGATCGATGCCGGGAAATTTATTAAAGGGGAAAACCGCTTCTTTAACACTAAAATAAGGTGGAATAATTTCTTTGGTAAAGTTTTGTGATTCAAGGGTCTGGCCGACCATACAACGAGCCGCTACTTTTGCTAAGGACGCTCCGATACATTTGGATACAAATGGCACTGTGCGCGAGGCGCGAGGGTTAACCTCGATGACATAGATCTTGTCATCTTGCAGTGCCAGTTGAACATTCATCAGTCCCCGTACACCCAGTTCAACAGCCATCTTGCGGCACACTTCACGCATATCATTTTGAACGTCTTCGCAGAGGCTATAAGGCGGCAGTGAACAGGCTGAATCACCGGAGTGAATACCGGCCTGCTCAATATGCTGCATAATGGCACCAATAACGACTTGCTTGCCATCACTGACGGCATCGACATCCATCTCAATGGCATTGGGCAAGAAGAAGTCGAGCAGTACTGGGCTATCATCAGACACCTGCACTGCAGTCTTCATATAATGACGCAACTCGTCTTCTTTGTAGACGATTTCCATGGCGCGGCCACCCAGCACATAAGAAGGGCGAACAACCAACGGATAACCAATTTCTTTTGCCAACTCAACAGCCTGGTCTGCGCTACGGGCAGTTGCATTACGCGGTTGTAGAAGACCGAGCTTATCGATCATCTGCTGGAAGCGTTCCCGATCTTCGGCGCGGTCAATAGCGTCTGGTGTAGTACCTACAATCGGTACACCTGCAGCTTCAAGTGCACGCGCCAGCTTAAGTGGCGTCTGACCACCAAATTGCACAATCACACCTTTGGGCTTCTCTACGCGTACAATTTCTAGTACATCTTCCAACGTAACCGGCTCAAAGAACAGTCGATCTGAGGTGTCATAATCTGTGGATACGGTCTCTGGGTTACAGTTGACCATAATGGTTTCATAGCCATCTTCGCGCATGGCTAGAGCCGCATGTACACAGCAATAATCAAATTCAATACCCTGACCTATTCTGTTGGGGCCACCACCTAGGATTAAAATTTTATCTTTGTCACTAGGGCGCGCTTCGCACTCTTCTTCGTAGGTAGAGTACATATAAGCTGTGTCTGTTGAGAACTCAGCAGCACAGGTATCAACCCGTTTATACACTGGATGTAAATCAAAACCGTAGCGCACTTCGCGCATTTGCGTTTCACTGCAACCTAAAATATCGGCCAAACGTCTGTCGGCAAAGCCTTTGCGCTTGAGACGGTAAAGCGCCTGCTTGGTGAGATCAGCAAGTGCTGTACCCTGCAAACTCATCTCATCTTTAATAATGTCTTCAATCTGCACCAGAAACCAATGATCAATCTTAGTAATCGCGAAAATCTCTTCTACACTCATACCCTGACGGAAGCCATCAGCGAGATACCAGATGCGATCTGGACCTGCCACTGCAAGTTGATTTCTCAACGCTGCAGAGGAGTTTTCATCGTCTAGATCTAGCACAGGATCAAATCCAGCAACACCCACTTCGAGACCACGCAATGCTTTTTGCATGGATTCTTGGAAGGTTCGACCAATCGCCATAACCTCACCCACAGATTTCATCTGTGTGGTTAAACTCTGGTCTGCCTGATCAAATTTCTCAAAGGCAAAACGTGGAATCTTTGTCACTACATAGTCGATGCTTGGCTCGAATGAAGCTGGCGTAGCACCACCCGTGATTTCATTTTGCAACTCATCAAGGGTATAACCCACAGCTAGTTTCGCCGCTACTCGTGCAATTGGGAAGCCAGTGGCCTTTGAGGCCAGTGCCGATGAGCGAGATACTCTCGGGTTCATTTCGATAACAATCAACCGACCATCATCTGGATTAACCGCAAACTGCACGTTAGAGCCACCCGTCTCTACCCCAATCTCACGCAATACCTTAATCGAGGCATTCCGCATTATTTGATATTCTTTGTCGGTCAGTGTTTGAGCAGGCGCAACGGTAATTGAGTCACCAGTGTGAATACCCATTGGATCTAGGTTTTCGATAGCGCATACAATAATGCAATTATCTTTGCGATCGCGAACGACTTCCATTTCGAACTCTTTCCAGCCAATCAGCGACTCATCAATGAGCAATTCATTAGTTGGAGACAGATCAAGACCACGGCGACAAATTGATTCGAATTCTTCACGATTGTAGGCAATGCCACCGCCCGAACCACCCATAGTAAAGGATGGCCGAATGACGCAAGGAAAGCCAAACCGATCTGCGACTTGAACTGCTTCTTCCAAGCTATGCGCTATACCGGAATTAGGCGTATCCAAATCAATCGCTTTCATAGCCTTGTCAAAGCGCTCACGATCTTCGGCTTTGTCGATGGCATCTGCGTTGGCGCCAATCATTTCTACACCAAATTTATCCAGCACACCATGCTTGGCAAGATCTAAAGCACAATTTAAAGCTGTCTGCCCGCCCATAGTAGGAAGTAAGGCGTCAGGCCGCTCCTGTTCAATAATTCTAGCCACAGTTTTCCACTCAACAGGCTCGATATAAGTAGCATCGGCCATTGATGGGTCAGTCATAATAGTTGCGGGATTTGAGTTGACTAAAATAACTCTAAATCCTTCTTCACGCAACGCTTTACACGCTTGAGCTCCTGAGTAGTCAAACTCACAAGCCTGTCCAATAATAATGGGACCTGCGCCAAGTATGAGGATGCTTTTTATGTCTGTTCTTTTTGGCATGTTTTCTCCGAAAGCCTCTAGCGGTTAGCTTCCATTAATTCAATAAAGTGATCGAACAGTACTGATGCTTCATGAGGGCCAGGACTAGCTTCAGGGTGCCCCTGGAAGCTAAAGGCTGGTTTGTCAGCACGATGTATACCCTGTAACGAACCATCAAATAGCGAGCGATGCGTGGCAATCAGGTTAGCGGGTAAACTAGTTTCATCAACGGCGAAACCGTGGTTTTGACTGGTGATCATAACCATATTGTTTTTAAGGTCTTCAACCGGATGATTGGCACCATGGTGGCCAAACTTCATCTTTACCGTTGTGGCGCCCGAGGCCAATGCTAATAACTGGTGGCCCAGGCAGATACCAAAGACTGGAATATTGGTCTCAAGTATTTCACCAATTGCCTGAATAGCATAGTCACAAGGCTCCGGATCACCCGGGCCATTGGACAGGAATATACCATCTGGATTCATTGCTATAACATCCGCCGCTGGCGTCTGTGCAGGCACAACAATCAGTTCACAGCCTCGATCAACGAGCATACGCAGTATGTTGCGCTTAACACCATAATCATAAGCCACAATCTTAAACTTGATACTACTAGGCTCTTGGCTTTTATGGCCAACACCCAATTCCCAACTGTGTTCAGACCACTGATAGCTAGTCGCGGTAGTCACCTCTTTTGCCAAGTCCATACCTTTGAGGCCAGCAAATTCTTTAGCGGCAGCCAGTGCCTGCTCATCACTGACATTACCAGCCATAATACAGCCGCTCTGAGCGCCAGTTTCACGCAGTATGCGGGTCAATTTACGTGTATCAATATCGGCAATACCTAGAATCCCTTTGCCCTTTAGATATTGGTCTAAATTTTGTTCGCTGCGGAAATTTGATGCAAGTAAAGGAAGGTCACGAATGACCAAGCCTGCCGCCCAAATAGAATCAGATTCTTGATCTTCTTGATTAACACCTACATTACCAATATGAGGATAAGTAAGGGTTACAATCTGGCGAGCATAAGAGGGGTCAGTAAGGATTTCTTGGTAACCGGTAAGGGCGGTATTAAAAACAACTTCACCAACAGAAAGGCCATCTGCACCAATAGCTACCCCTCTAAAAATTGTTCCGTCTGCAAGCGCAAGTACGGCTTCCCGGCGAGTCTGGGAATTCACACAACCTCCTAAATAGTAGATGTTTCGTTTATCTTAGCCAAAGCTATATAAACAAATCCGAAAGTGGTAGCAGAGTTATACCTAGGTTTGCAAAAAAGCGAGATGAAACAATTTGTCTCATCTCGCTTAATTAAAATATTCTGCTGTACGCTAACCTCTCAGAACGAGACCGCTTTTTAGTGCTGCGGTGTTAGCCGAACAGTATAGGGAAAGGGACATATATTGTCTATTTATCTGTATGAAAAATTCACTCTTAAATTAAGATGAATAGTCTCATCGATTTTTCTATTTCAGGCCCAAGACGTCCTGCATATCAAAGAGTCCAACTGACTGTTTATCTATCCATTTTGATGCGCGAATTGCACCAAGAGCAAATGCCATTCTACTCGACGCTTTATGTGTAATCTCAATGCGCTCACCTTCGGAGGCAAACAACACAGTATGATCACCAACGATATCTCCAGCTCTAACAACTGAAAATCCTATGGATTCGCTCCCTCGCTCACCCGTTAGACCTTGGCGGTCATAAACGGCAACCTCATTTAAATCGCGACCCAGCGCACCAGCCACAGCCTCACCTAGAGATAATGCTGTGCCGGACGGAGCATCAACTTTGTTCCGATGATGGGCTTCACTAATCTCAATGTCAACGTCATTACCAAGCACTGATGCCGCTAGTTCAGCTAGTTTGAAACACAAATTTACGCCAGTGGCATAATTTGAAGCCATGCAGATACTCGTATATTCACTAGCTTGTTGTACGGCCTGGACTTGATCAGTAGACAGGCCAGTAGTACCTACCACCATTTTTTTCCCGTGCCGCCGGCAAAACTCGGCATTTCTAACCGTGGCTGCTGGGACACTAAAATCTATTAGGGTATCAAACGAATCAGCAAGCTCGTCCAACGAGCCAGCCACTGCAATATCATTACGCCCCAGACCAGCAATCTCGCCCGCATCGGCACCAATGAGTGGACTACCAGAGTACTCAATAGCAACAGTTAGCTGAATTCCATGGGTGCTAGCAATAGCCTCAATTAAGGCTTTACCCATTCGGCCACCGGCACCAGTAATGGCGATATTCTTCACAACAAAGCTCCCGATGAGATGTTAAGAAACATTAGATGTTTACCAAATCTAATACCTTACCCTCATCTAGTTAGATTATCGAAAAAACTTTTCACCCCATCGAACCAACTTGTACTGCGAGGCGAATGCTTACTATTTCCAGCTAGACTATCATTAAACGTTTTCAAGAGTTCGCTCTGTTCTGCACTCAAATTGACTGGCGTCTCAACGACTACTCGACATAATAAATCACCCTGAGCCCCGCCTCTTACCGGCGCAACTCCCTTACCCCGCAAGCGAAATAATTTGCTACTTTGGGTTTCCGTTGGAATTTTTAGTTTCACTTTCCCCGAAAGGGTTGGAACTTCAAGGTCACCACCCAAAGCAGCCTGAGCAAAGCTAATTGGAACCTCACAATGTAAATGACTGCCATCACGAACAAAGATAGCATGCTCACGAACATGCATCTCAACATAGAGGTCACCTTCAGGCCCACCTTGAGGCCCAGCCTCACCCTTCCCTGCAAGTCGAATACGATCACCGGTATCAACGCCAGCAGGAATTTTAACAGATAGCGTCTTGCGCTCTTCCTTCACGCCCTGCCCATGACAACTTCCACAAGGATCGGAAATCATCTTTCCGCGGCCTCGACATTTTGGGCATGCTTGCTGAACCGAAAAGAATCCCTGGGACATGCGAACCTGACCGGCACCGCCGCAGGTATCACAGGTGATGGGTGAAGTGCCTTTTCTTGCTCCTGAACCACCGCAGGGATCACAGTGAGTCATCGTTGGAATGTCAATCTGAACAGTCTTACCTTTGACCGCATCCTCTAGATCTAGCTGAAGGTCATAGCGCAGATCTGACCCGCGAGCAGGCCCACCGCGACCACGTCCGCCACCACCACCGAAAATATCGCCAAAAACGTCACCAAAGACATCGCTGAATCCATCAGCACCACGACCGCCACCATTTTGATCGACACCGGCATGACCGAAACGGTCATAAGCAGATTTTTTTTCTGCATCACCCAGAATTTCATAGGCTTCCTGCGCCTCTTTGAATTTCTCGTCTGAGTTTTTGTCTTCAGAATTGCGATCGGGATGAAATTTCATCGCTATACGACGAAATGCCTTTTTCACTTCCTGATCAGTGGCACTCTTATCAACCCCTAGCACTTCGTAATAATCACGTTTTGCCATAATTTAAACGTCTTCCCAACATTAATCGCCAACCCGCACTAGCTGACCATAAATCCTTAAAAAAATAAGCGCGAAAGCCCTCTCGAAACCCTCTTCGAAATTCTTTTCGCGCCTAATAAGAGCACAGGGTAAAAGTATTTACCTATAGTAATTACTTACTATCTTCTTTCACATCCTCTTCTTTCTCATCTTTAACTTCTTCAAACTCAGCATCCATAGCATCATCACCTGCCGGCTCGTCGCCAGGTGCTTGCTCGCCCGCTTCAGCCTGTTCTGCATACATCTTCTGAGCAAGAGCCGCCGATGCCTCAGAAAGTACTTTAGCGGCCTCGTCGATAGCATCTTTATCATCACTTTGCACAGCTTCTTCAACCTGTTTAATACCAGCCTCGATAGCAACTTTCTCTTCATCTGAGGCTTTTTCACCAGCTTCTTCGAGTGTTTTCTTGGCCGCATGAGCTAATCCATCTGCGGTATTACGAGCCTGAACTAAGGCTTCAAACTTTTGATCTTCAGCGGCATTAGCTTCGGCATCCTTAACCATTGCATCAATTTCTTCATCAGACAGGCCTGAGGACGCTTTGATAATGATTGACTGCTCTTTGCCGGTAGCCTTATCTTTAGCACCAACATGCAAGATACCGTTGGCATCAATATCAAAGGTCACTTCAATCTGAGGCATGCCGCGAGGAGACGGTGGAATATCTGCCAGATCAAAACGACCCAGCGATTTATTGCCGGTCGCCTGCTTGCGCTCTCCCTGCACTACGTGGATAGTCACCGCTGTCTGGTTATCATCAGCAGTAGAGAAAATCTGAGACTTCTTTGTCGGAATCGTAGTGTTTTTTTCAATCACCGGAGTTGCCACACCACCCATAGTCTCAATACCTAAGCTTAAGGGCGTAACATCAAGTAACAATACATCTGTTACATCACCCGCCAATACCGCCCCCTGCAGAGCAGCGCCGACGGCAACAGCTTCATCTGGATTAACATCTTTACGTGGCTCTTTACCAAAGAATGCGGTTACTTTTTCTTGCACCAAAGGCATACGCGTCTGGCCGCCCACCAAGATGATGTCATCAATTTCTGAAGTCGACTTGCCGGCATCTTTCAGAGCTACCTTTAATGGCCCTAATGAACGCTCAACCAGATCTTCAACTAGTGACTCAAGTTTGGCGCGCGTCAGTTTCACAACAAGGTGTTTAGGGCCTGTCGCATCAGCTGTAATATAAGGTAAATTGACTTCCGTCTGCTGGCTCGAAGATAGCTCAATTTTTGCCTTCTCGGCAGACTCTTTTAGACGTTGCATTGCCAGTGGATCACCATGCAAGTCAATCCCACTATCTTTCTTGAATTCAGCTGAAAAATACTCGATCAAACGCATATCGAAGTCTTCGCCACCCAAGAATGTATCGCCATTGGTCGCTAAGACTTCAAATTGTTTTTCACCGTCGACATCTGCGATTTCAATGATCGAGATATCAAAGGTACCACCACCGAGATCATAAACAGCCACAACACTATCGCCAGCACTCTTATCAATACCATAAGCGAGCGCCGCAGCCGTAGGCTCATTGATAATACGCTTCACGTCTAATCCCGCTATACGTCCAGCATCTTTAGTTGCTTGACGCTGTGAATCATTAAAGTAAGCAGGTACAGTAACGACTGCTTCCGTAACGGCTTCACCAAGATAATCTTCGGCTGTTTTTTTCATTTTTTTCAAGATTTCCGCAGAAACCTGTGGTGGTGCTAGTTTTTTGCCGTTGATTTCAACCCATGCATCACCGTTATCGGCTTTGGCGATTTTGTAAGGCACCATACCAATGTCTTTTTGCACGACTTTGTCATCAAAACGACGACCAATCAAACGCTTGATAGCAAAAAGCGTGTTGTTTGGGTTGGTAACCGCTTGACGCTTGGCTGACTGACCAACAAGGATCTCGTCATCTTTATAAGCGACAATCGATGGGGTGGTACGAGTACCTTCAGCATTTTCGATGATTTTAACTTTATCACCTTCCATTACTGCGACACATGAGTTGGTTGTACCTAAATCAATACCAATGACTTTACCCATAATGAATTGCTCCTAATTTATTTTTAAATAAAATTTTATTTCATCAGACCGTCGATCACTAGATCGTAGTCGG
>Ga0307993_1000566_pt1 | contig 12630 bp, 19 predicted proteins | sample EllFjometagen260_FD_203163 | JGI IMG/M metagenome (GOLD analysis project Ga0307993, IMG submission 203163) | Marine microbial communities from Ellis Fjord, Antarctic Ocean - #260 | ecosystem: Environmental > Aquatic > Marine > Unclassified | place: Southern Ocean | collected 2014-11-02 | reverse complement strand
GCAGCTAGTGCATAAACGCTTTGATTGCCGTTTAAATTTTTCATGTTTAAGTCTTTGTTGACTGACGAGTTTTAGGCGATTATGCTAACTAATCGATGCCGTGTCTCCCCCACCAAATAATACTACCACACAATATTATTTGGTGGAGGAGGGGGGAGTCGAACCCCCGTCTTAATTGCCTCTACCCTTAAACCTTTACGTCGTTATTCTCACTTCATTGAATAATGAATGTTATGCATCATCATGAGATAGTAGCTTCCACAATACCGCTGCAGAAATTAAACCTACTAAACCAGCGTCACCCAGTTGTGAAACGATACCAATGACTGTTCCAATGACGTCACCACCTAAGAAAGGTACTGCTCCACCGAAAACAATTTGTAACATGATTGCTAAACCAATTAAACTCATTGATATTGCTGTTGCGGCTGAAACACCGTTCGTGATTTTATCTAACATATATTCTCCTATGTCGTTTTTTAAAAGTAGTTTAACCTTATCTCGAAGGTGGCTCGTCCTTAAACTGTTCATTTATTTTATCATTTTGTTTAAGGAATAATGGGAAGAGAAGATTTGATAACAAAGCTATACCAGCAATTGTTATGATAAACCCTACTCCCACACTAACTAAGAATTCTTGAATTAACATTATTTATAATATCCTTTATTTCTATTTAAGATACTATTATAACATACTTTTAGCTGTTTGTACACAGCTAAAAGCAATTATTTTTAAATAAAATTTGTATACCCTGGTTTACATTGTATACTATAAGACACAACTTTCACAGTAATCATCATATTCTTGATCTGACTTAAAGTCTTTACGTTCATAATCCATAGTAGACTCATCTTCAGTTGCTTGATCATTTGTATTAAAGTAATACAATTGTTTGCCACCATACTTATAGAAAGTAATTAGATCTTTCATCATCTCTGACATTGGAACTTTGTTATCCTCATACTGAGCTGGGTTATAACTGGTATTAACAGATATACCTTGGTCAACATACTTCTGCAATACAGCCATAATCTTTAGATAACCCTCTGGTCCTTTCTGGTCCCACAGCAAATCATACTTATTCTTAAGGTTATGAATCTGTGGTACAACCTGTGCCATCACTCCATCCTTCGATTGCTTATAAGATACCAATGCACGAGGTGGTTCTATGCCATTTGTCGAATTACTGATCTGTGCGGACGTTTCGGCAGGCATAATGGCCATTAATGTCGAATTTCGGATGCCGTGTTCTAAAAGGGCCTCACGTAGCTCCCGCCACCGCATTCTTTCGACTGGCTTGACTAATTCATTGACCTCAGATTTGTACGTGTCTAAGGGTACCATACCGTGCCCGTATTTGGTCTCTAGATTTTTATAGCATCTTCCTCTCTCTTTTGCTAGATTTACGCTCGATTTAATCAAATAATAGCTCCATGCCTCCGCATATTCGTCAACAGTGGCTAATGCACCTTCATCATATTTTAATCCACGTTTTGCTAAGAAATACGCAAAGTTAATGATACCAACGCCTAGAGGACGACGGTTCATTGTTGACCGTTGTGCTGCAAGAACTGGGTAATCTTGATAATCTAATAAAGCATCAAGGGAACGTACAGTTAGGTCACAGTACTTTTCAAAGTCTTTAGGGTCATTAATCAAACCCCAATTGATTGCACTTAATGTGCATAAAGATATCTCACCTTTGTTTGCATCATCATAAGACTCGAGCCCATGACTTGGCAAGGTAATCTCACAGCAAAGGTTTGACTGGTGAATAGGTGCCTGCTCTTCAATGAATGAACCATGTGTATTTGCATGGTCAACATTCTGTAGATAGATTCGGCCTGTTTCTTTACGCTCAGTTAGGAATTGTGAGAACACCTCAACTGCTGGTAATGTCTTCTTACGAATCTTACGGGTCTTTTCATACTTCTCGTATAATTCTTTGAACCGATCTTGGTCCTCAAAAAATGCATCATATAATCCAGGTACATCATGAGGACTGAAAAAAGTAATATTTCCACCGGTTAATAATCTCTCATACATTAACTTATTAAATTGAAATGCATAGTCCATGTTACGCACACGAGTTTCATCCGTACCACGATTGTTTTTTAGAACAACGAGATCTTCAAATTCATAATGCCAAACAGGCATATAGACAGTTGCCGCTCCGCCACGAACACCACCTTGTGAACAAGACTTTACCGAAGCCTGGAATAGTTTAAGGAATGGTATCATCCCTGTATGTACAACTGAGCCATCACCAATGTGTGAACCCACCGCACGAATCTTACCGGCATTAATACCTAAGCCAGCTTTCTTACTAATGTATTTAACAATAGAAGTGCTGGTGGCATTAATAGAATCTAGTGAATCATTTGTCTCAAGCACTACACATGAAGAGAACTGTCTCGTAGGTGTACGCACTCCAGCCATAATAGGTGTTGGCAATGAGATATAGAATTGACTGATGGCATTATAGAAGTCCTTAACGTAGTGCATACGCCTTCCATTGTACTTAGAGAATAAAGTCATAGCAATCATAATATACAACACTTGAGGTGTTTCATATATAACGCCAGTTGATCTGTTCTGTACTAAATACTTAGAACGCATTTGCTCCATGCCAGCATAGGTGAAATCATCATCTCTGCGATGGTCAATTATATGATTGTTTATATAATCTATTTCAGCTTCTGAATATTGATTCAAGATATCTTTATCATATACACCAGCATCGATGTTATGGTCAATGATCTCTTTAAGTGGCCAAGGGTCTTTATCGCCGTACACTAACTTCTTCAGCTTATAGTTAATAAGCCTAGCAGCTACTGTTTGATAGTTAGGTGTTGCCTCAGTGATTAGTTCTGCCGAGGATTTGATTAGAAGGTCGTGGATAGATGTCGATTGCATCGCATCATATAATTGAACGTTCGCTCGCATCTCTATCTCTGAGATACTTACCCCGATTAAATCATTACACGCCCATTCTAGAACACGGTGAATTTTATTAATGTTGAACGGCTCAGTATCACCACTGCGCTTGGTTACGAAAATAGACGTCATGTCACTCCAGATTAAATTATTTTGTAGGTATATTATAACACACTTTCGTGTGTTTGTACACAGTTACAAGATATTATTAATAGATATAAAAATGTTTTCTTGTGTTTTGTAGATTGGAACACCAGCAAAGTATCCTACTGGTTCTAGAGAATCTAGTTCTACAATAGTTCCTTTATTACCTTCAAGCATATCATGATTTAGAATATGCAACCCTGTCGAAAGGTCTTTGAAGTCTTCAGTTAAGTCGATTGAAGTATCGGCACCGAAGTCCTGTAGCACTGTTAGGATATCCTCTTCCGCCATACCAGTTTCTTCTTTTAATAAGAATAGTGCTGCGGCGTATGAGGCAATTCTAGATTTACCAAATGGTACTCTTTCCAGGATTCTTTTGATATTAAAGACTAGCTTATGAAAAACAGTATAGACTTTCTTTTGAGCAGATGTTTGATCCTTACCCTTAACAAGTAGCTTGCCTTTAGCGTCAATGACACCTTCGTCAAACGCTTCAGTGTCTTCCCATTTTGTGGTAAGCAAGCGAATAAACTTATACGTAATGAATAAATCTACAGCGCTCTCTTTTAAATATTTACTCATAGTTTCCTTAATACATCTATAATCGTTGAGTCCAATGGGATTTCAACATAATCTTGTTCTGGTAGATAGTTTAAATATACCAGAAATGTTTTAACTGTGCTGAGTAAAGTCCTGTCTGTTTTAGACATTAGTATCTCTGCACATACAGGCGGGCTTAACACATTACCTAATATAATAATATGATTTAGTATTAACCGTTCCTTTAAATCATCGTCACGGTAATACCTATTGACCAGACGGTTGATATATTTAAACCTAGATATATCTTCCTTAAAGTCTTCTGTTGTTGCCCACTTATCTTTCTGATAATGCTTTGCAGCATATAACTCGAAGTTATTTTTAGTCAGTTCCATGATATATATTTATCCTTTAAAAAGGGTTTACTTCATTACTTTCTTCAATTTACCCCATAAAGACTTTTTAGACTGACGTCTATCTAGCTCTAGTCCATGCTTACGGGCTTCAGTTTCCATATCAGTTTTACTGGATTTCTCAGTTAAGCTGACCTTTTTAAGATCAGATACTGCTTTTTCAATAGCATCCGCATAACCAACCATTTTAGATTCAACTGGTGTTACACCATTCCATGCATCCACAAATTCTTGTGTATGTGGTTCACTATTTAACATTTCACCATCGGGTGAATAATAACCTTCTAGGTCTACTGTTGTGCCCTCAGGCCATTGCTCTTTATTAACTTGCATAATACTTTTCCTTTTATGTAATAATTATATCTGATAACCAGAACGTTTTAAATTTTTCTGATTCTTTCAACTTCACTTTAACGTGATTACTTCCTAATGTATCTATAGTACCTTTTTGACCATCAGTTGTTACTATTTTATCATTCACATTAAATAATTTGCCCGTCACATATTTCTCACGAATAGTAGACGAACGCTTTAATTTAATATCTTGTCTAAAAGATTTCTCTTCCTTTAAACCCATACCCGAACGGACTGCATTCATTAGTCCCTCAGAATCTTTAAACTTAGGTGGTAGACCAGAAGTAAATGCAATAAGATCATTCTTAGTTGCTGCAGCTCTCATCTTCGAGGCTGACATACCTTCTGCGCCTTCGGCATCAGGGTCTCTCTCACCAGCATTAATAATTTTAATAGATACAAAGTCATAGAAACCATGTTTAGCTTTCTTACCATTGTATCCATTTACAAGCTTTTCAAATTCTTTTACTCTGTCAGAACCAACAACTAATTCAAGATTTTTAAATCCATCATTGTGTGCTATAACCAAAGCATCCCATATTGTCTTAACCTTCTTATCCATAAGAATCATACGAGCATGCACAGGGAATATCTTCCGCATGTACTTGACCTTAGTCTTCCAATCTAATGGGTTCTTTTTAGCGTCTTGGGATTGCGTTGCATAAATTCTATGAACACCTGAACCTTTAGCGTGACTTACATCTAAAAGCTTTTCATGACCAATAGTTGGAGGATTAAATCGACCAAAGTTTAGGGTAACGGTTTCTGCCGCAGCCTCTTCAAGATAGTGTTCTTTAAAACTATGTAATGACATTGTTATACCTTATCGTATTTTACTTTTTCAGCTGATGCTATAGCCTTTTCAACCATATCCATTGCTTGGCTAAAGACTTTACTTTCATCAAAGTATTTTCCAGAGTTGTCGCTCATACTAGGACCAACATCCTGATCCATAAATCTTATTTGATCCATACTCTGTCTTAAATTAAAAGCTTCTTTCTTTAACGCTTTAAATTGTGCAACCATTTGAGATGGGGTGAATAAACCTTTCACTCTCTTTGGTCTTTTGGCTTCTTCTATTGCAGACATATCTCTTAATGCCGCTGCAACTGTTACTGCTGGTCCTTCTTGCATGTTATCTCCTATTTAACTTTCGCCATCATGTCAGAAACTTTATCGTTGTTTTTAAATGATGCCACTGTTTTATCTCCAAACACAAGTTCATTATCATCAAAGTAAATATCTTTTCTACTGAACCCTGCTTTAGCTACTGCCTTTGCAAACTTTGAATTCTTCATCATATAATCAAGCAGAGCAATTTGATCCATATCCTTTACTAGCTCTGAATGATGTACTCTCTTTGATCCTGCTCTACGCGCTGTCATACTTGATGCTTCTTTTACACTTAAATTATTATACGCAGCTTCTATATCTGACTCAAATGAAGCCACCCATTTTAACACCATCGCATAACCACCACCACCATTTTTCTGAACCCATCTTGAATTGAATGTTTTCATTGCCAAGTTTTTTGGTCCAGGTACTATTACTTTTACATTCCAAGGTGCATTCATATTAAATGCTGGATCTACATTCATTTTAATAATTGCAACTACTAGTTCTTTACCTAAATCTCCATAAGTAATAAACTCTGTAGCATTTGATTTTTTATGTACAATGTATTTTGATTCTACATCATGCATAACAAATTTTCCTTGGCGAACACCTGATCTTTTAGCATTCTTAGGATATATTCCTTCTAATGGAACTGCACCCAAATCACGCTTAGATATATACGTCTTAGTGACGTTCATCCAATCACGCATATCCACTTTAGCTTTAGCTTTACGGTTAAACGCTGCAGTCCATTCTGGATTAATAGCATTACTAGCTTCTCTAATTTCTTTTATTGTTATCATCGTGGTTCAGACTCCCATCCTTTGATTATATCTTTACTAAAGTTATTGTAACTGAATTCCATACGGTCTACAATCTTCACTGCACCGTTTGTTAGGTGATCTATTGCAACATAACCTTCAGCGCCTGTTACTCTGAACCCATCTTTAGTCTTTACAAATGTATTTATACTATCTATACTGTCTAGATGTACTAATAGCTTTTTCTTAGCTTGGACTAATTCATTCTGCATATCAAGCATACTTATAAGTCCTGCTTTATTGTCGTCAGAGAAGAATTCTAAGGCTGCCAGTTTTGCTTGTTCTTTTCTGTCTTTCCCAGCATCCGACTTAAGACGCTCCTTTTCGGTGTCGTAACGAGATGATATCCAGCTGATGAGTTCACCAACGTAGGTCGAGGAGTTGAGTACTTCCTCTTGAGCTCTAACTTTCGTATTGCGAAAGGTATTGATAAATAGATTAATATCTGGATTTGTAGCCACGTCTTTAAGCGTGCTAGCTGCGATTTTTTTGAAGAGTTTTCCTGCGTTAGAAATATGTTTCGTAATTTCATCTGTTTCCTTTTTAGATAATGTAGCAGCGTGAGACACATCAGGTAGGTTAGCAGACTTCTGCCATACACTTCTGACGTTCTTAAATGCTGCCGTGGTTACACCAAAGCTGGCGCTCATTGTTTCAAATGTTGACCCTGAGTAATAAGTATGCCATACTACACCAATCTTCGCTGCTTTAATTTCTTTCGCTGCTTCAATAGGTACTGCATATACTATAGTATTAGGATGGAAAGTTATATATTTGATCCCATCAATTGTTTCGTTCTTAAGATCTTTTTTGGTGAACATGATGTCACCTTGATAAACCCCACTCTTTATACCAAGTTTACTTAATTCTTGAAATGCTACGGTTAGCTTAGCTGCTAAATCACCAGAGGTATCAGCCCTTACATCCTTCACTGATTTATATACCTTAGGATTCTTATTAAATATTCCTTTCTTTGCAACAAAGAACTTACCATCAGCTGGGTCAATACCAGCGAATACAGCCGGAGCTCCATCCCATTTAACTGTTACTTGCTTAGAGCTATTATCATGTCCAGCTAACATGTCTCTTAAATCTCTTAGGGCAAGAATGGCTGAGCGTGCACCGTTAACTCCACCATCTATAACCATATCTTCGATATGTGTCATGTGAGTATTCTTAGCTTCTGCTATGTGTCGTTTTAGATTCATAGTAATGGGAATGCCCCCCCTCCTGCAACTTTAATATTATCAACATCAAGATTAAAAAAGTCAAGTAAACCTGCCATCATTTTTTCACCTAATTTTTTAAGACCATTAAATGCCTGTTTAATTCTAAACATAATACGATCCATTATTTTTCCCGCTTGGTTTTTTATTGCACTACTTACATTCTTAGCTTGTTTCTTTAATCTGTCAAATAATGCAAACTCATCTAATTGTTCCATCTCTTCAGTTAAAAACTCTGCGCATTCCGATCTAACTATATTAGCAAATGATTCATTTTTTGTTTTTAAGATACCGGCTCTCGTAACCAAAGTTGGTTTACCACCGCCTTTAAATGAAACATAAAACTTATTCTTTTTTGCTAAATACATTCCTGCACCTTGTATAGAGTCTAATATTAAATCATTCTCTATATAACCTTTTGGATGAAATGTTACTACGTGAGTTGCCGTTGCGTCAGCACCCGTACCAAATTTTGTTTCTCCCGTCGCTGCTTCCCAACAAAAATGACTTTTAAAATCCTCACTTAAAAATATTTTATTCATTTGAGTAGTTAAATCTTTAGCTACTTTATCAAGGCCTTTAAACTCTGTGAGTTTAGCTTCATCATCTGCACTTAATTTTTTACCCGAATCTCTCATTTTTTTAAGTGCATTAATGCTTGTTGTAGTTGTCATCTTACCCATGTCACTTTCTATATTATCCATGAGTTTAATTAAACCTCTTGGATTTTTTCCTGAATATGTAGTCATGGCAGCATTAAAAGTACTTAAAGTTTCTGCAGCTCCGCCACTCATTAATTGAGAACCACCAGATTTTTTAAGAGATATATGAATTTTATTATCCAGCATATCAGTTTTTGGTGTTCTATCTTTTGCACCTGTTTTTTTCCATTCAGCACTTGTAGGTGCGGTTGAAGCTCCTAATTGTTTTAATCCTTTTAGTTTATAACGGGTTTTAAATTCTTTGCCAAGCTTCATTGCAAATGGACCATAGTCATCCCAGAATTTTTCAATACTATCCCATTCACTACTACCTAATTTCCATCCTGTTCCTTGTACTGCTCTGTTCACACCCACAGATATAAGTGCTTCCCATTCAGCGCCGGTAGGTTCTCCACTTGATCCTTGACCACCAAATTCAGCAGTTTTTTCTAAACTTGCCCAGCTCAGTGTTTTACCATCTACATCTTTTGGTTTATCTGGTATATCAGTTTTTGGATCACTGTTTACTGTGATTCCAGCTATCATATCTTTATGTAGCACAACCGTATCATCACTGCCTATTAATTTAAATTCACCACCGCTTTTAACTTTTTTAATAAAGGCATCCAATCTTACTGGATTTTTTGCTAATACAGTTCTATTTAAACTATTAACTTCAGTAATGTACTCTTCGTCTTTTAATCGATATGGCTCTGTCATTGTTCGTTCGTATCTTGTCTTACGATCAAGTACCCTGGTAAATTCTTTATGGTCTAAACCAAAATGATCAGCAGCGATGTCTTGTATCTTTTGTTTAGACAAGCCTCGTTTAATTACATCAGGGTCTTTCCTTAATGCTTTCATCATAAGCAATGCTGCTTTATACTTGTCCTGGTGTTGATGTCTATATATCATTCGCTTCACCTTCTTCGGGAGCAAATCAATTATACGCATACCAGTATCTTCTTGTACTTTTTCGTTAAAGCTTAACATTAATTATCTACCTTTGCTCCAGCTCTCCATTGATAACATGACCAATAACCAGCTGTTGTTTTATCTTTTTTATCTGCACAATTATGACGCGCTCTAAAAGCTTTACGCCTAGCAGGGTCATCTCTTTTAATTTCCATATTAGGATCACCAAAGCTTACCTTTACCACATTACCTTTAGCGTTTTTTACATACACATGAAACTTGGATGCAGAGCCCGCTGGTGACCGTGTGGGGTTGTTTAATGTTTTGCCTTCGTACTTCTCAACAACTAAGTCTTTGTACATGTCTTCACACATATAATCGATTGCTTCTACTTCTTTATATGTTTTCATTAATTATTTTCCATCCATTTTTTAGCTGCCTTGTTCTTTGGCATAGTCTTAGACCACTTGACAATAAAGTTTAATACTTTACGTATTAACATTGGGGTTTTTTCCTGTACAGAGTTATCTATCTCAAAAAACAATTTGCCGAATGATTTTTTAAAAGGAGCTAGACCTGACTGTACTTCTTTCCACTTACTAGTAACTAATTCAGGACCAATAGTTCTATCACCATCAAGTCCTCGTTGTTTATCTGCTGCGATTGAACCTTCTAAAGATAGATTAACATATACCATAAGGCATTCATATCCGAGTGCCTCGAGCGTTTTCTTTTGTCCTAGAAGTTTTGAAGTATTAGCGCCGGTTCCATCAATAACAAGTCCTAATCTACCAATCATTGCGCCACTTTGTTTTCCTTTGGTATGTCTTTTTGCCACTGTTCGTATAACACCACGTTCGAATTCTGTTTTAGGGTCAAGGACCACTGCACCGTTCTTGTCAGTTAATCCTGCAGATTTCATATAGCGGGAAAATTCTATATCTGAATTGATATCTTTATATCCTAGTTGCCCAGGAAGGGCCATAGCTTTTGCAACAAATGTTTTACCGGCGCCGGGAGCACCAGCCATAAATACTGCGTGGAAGATTGAAGGGTCATTTCTTCCCTCGAGTATATGTTGTCTTAAAGATTTCATTTATTCCCTTATAAATTGAATATATATAAAGGTATTTATAGTATTATAAATTCTTAATAATTTTATTTAAATTCTTTATTGTACTATACTTTTTGAGCTTAACTAGCTTAGGTTCCATATGACTAGCTATGCGTTCTATATTAACATATCCATAGTAATCAAGGATACATACCATAGCCATAATGTCACCAAGCTCCTGTTCTAAATGAGCTTTGTTCTCTTCATTTTCTACGCCAAATCTAATTAACTTAGAGTTTGCCTGGACGACTTCAGCACATTCTTCTGAGAGAATGGTTAGTGTTTCTTTTACGTTCATTACTTATCTTTTGGACCCAATACAAAGTCCTGTTTTTCCATAGTATCGGCTAGTATACTTTGTAGTATATTACCCGCCGCTTCATTAAATTGTGGATGACCATGAGGTGTTTCCATTGGATAGTCTACAATTTCATAATCAAAATTTATAGATTTAGTTGTATCATTTAATTTCACATCCATGTATCTGTATATGACATCGTGATATTCACCGCCCTCTAACCGTACATACCAATGTTCAGTATCTAAATCATTCCTATCTACAAATGACCATTTTTCAAATGGGACTTCCCTCGAACTCATTTTACAAGCCTCAGGATTTTTTCACTGTATACATGAAGTACACCACGGTCGTCTTCAACCACTAAACGTACTGCACCACTAAGCTTTTCAAACACTGATACAACGTGACCTTCAAATGTATAGTCACCGCCTACTTTTTCTACTAGCTCACCTACTTTAAACATAATTACTTTTCCTTAATAAAGTTAACTTCATACACATTTCCATCAATAGAAAAACTGACGGTTGAATGTGAATATTCTTCACGCGTGGTTCTGTTCTGTCTAACTTCAGTTTGGCAGACCACAGATGTAGTATTCACCGTACCTTTGTTCTCTTCGGTCTTTGCACCGATTACACCACCAACAACAGCTCCAGCTGTTCTATCAATATTAAGAACATCGCCTAAGATACTTCCGAAGATTGCTCCCCATACTGCTCCTTCAACAACATTGCCTTTCATCTTCGTCTCTTCACCACATACTTCAACATAGTATGGCTCAAGATAAACAACATCATGAAAATAGTCCTTTACGGAACCTCTTACACTTGAATCAGCAATAGCCATTGTTGACCACATTACTGCTGCGCCAGTTGCTAATGCTAATACTTTTGTTTTAAGCATTCTGGCACCTCTTACTATTAGGATGCCTCTTGCATCGGTGTGTACCGTGACTCATATCTTTCTTAACTTTCGGCATTCCTTTTGCTCGTTTTTTTATAAACGGTACTGTTGTCTTACCCATTAAATTCCTCCACTTCTATTAAATACATTACTCCGGCTTCTTTAAACAAAGCCTTAGCATTTTTGATTGATTCTTCCCACGCTACATTGTGTTTCAAGTACGGCCTAGTAACTACAACCTTTTTGATACCAACTTGAATAATACCTTTAGCGCATTCATTACAAGTAGGTAAACCATATACATACATTGTAGAATTTTTTAAAGATACCCCGTTAAGAGTTGCGTTATATATCGCATTCATCTCACCGTGCACAACTAATTCATATTTTCTTTCACGATTATTTAGCCTCTCTTCAGAATCATTAATTCCCCTCGGGAAACCATTAAATCCTTGAGATAGTATTTGACCATCCTCGCCTACAACCACCGCACCAATTTGAGTGCTAGGGTCTTTACTCCATGTAGATATTTCTTTAGCTAGCCTACAGTATTTATTGTGCCAATTTTTGCTTTGCATTAAGGTACTCATACATTAAACTCCTCATATCTACTAGCGACCTTAGGCGGCTCATCCCTCACATTGAGAGTCTGTGCAGTATCTTCAACATCATATAGTCTCATCTTAGCCCTATCAATTCCTAACACAAACTTTTTATTTGACCCTGTTGGGTCGTTATACCTATTCTTTAACTGCTTAATCATTATCTGATTCAAGTTGTCCAGTTCTTCCGTAGATATAAGAGCAAACATTAAGTCAGCAGTTGCAGGTAAACCGAATGATTCACTTGTATCAGCTAAGCCTACATCTGAATTATCAAAACCACCTCTTGTGGTTTGTGTTGCAGTTAAAACTGGTAGATTAAACTCTACGGCTAAACCACGTAGCTCTTCTGCGATTGCTTTAACATATGTATATGAGTTAATTGCACCACCCATAGCTTTCATACGTGCACTCGAACAAATATTCAAGTAGTCTATACAAATCAAATCAGGTTTAAAGTCTCTCTTAACCTGAAGTTCTTTTAATAAAGCTCTGAAGTTATTTGAACTTGCGGCGCCTGTAGGATATTCCTTAACAATAAG
>Ga0307993_1000565_pt1 | contig 12635 bp, 10 predicted proteins | sample EllFjometagen260_FD_203163 | JGI IMG/M metagenome (GOLD analysis project Ga0307993, IMG submission 203163) | Marine microbial communities from Ellis Fjord, Antarctic Ocean - #260 | ecosystem: Environmental > Aquatic > Marine > Unclassified | place: Southern Ocean | collected 2014-11-02 | reverse complement strand
GTACTTATTACCCTAGATTCTCGCTCATTTATAGTGCCCAGCAATACAAAACTCACTCTTCGCAGAGCCGATTTTAATTTTATTATGCTACAGCTAGAAAACACTACCTATATGGATACCATACGCAACAAGCTACTGTGGGGAGCTGACAAGAGAGACGAAGTGTAAACCTACTCCCTATTCTTACTATCAAGCCATATAGTAACAGGTCCATCATTAACCAAAGCTACTTTCATATTAGCACCAAATACTCCAGTTTTTGTAGTTACGGTACTAGCACATTCATTCACAAATTTTTCATATAATGGGATAGCTAAATCAGGATGAGCTGCTTTAATAAAAGAGGGTCTATTTCCTTTTTTGGTGCCCGCATGTAGCGTAAACTGACTTACCACAAGTACTTCACCTGGTATATCGAGGATACTATTATTCATCTTTTCATCTTGATCTTCGAAGATTCTCATCAGCGTAATTTTCTTGACCATCCACTCTATATCTTCCAATGTATCTGCACTTTCTATTCCTACTAAAATGAGCAGTCCTTTCGAAATTTGGGAGTATACACTCTGATCTATTGTCACACTTGCTTCTGTCACTCGCTGTATCAATGCTCTCATACTACAAGTTTAATGCGTTGATTATCATTAATGCTAACGCCAAGCACATGTTATCAACTTCTCACTATCTTTGTAAAGTGAGATTAGTCCTATCCTTTATTTTTTGCACTCTAATGGTTTCAGTATTTGCCCAGCGACAGCAAGGCAAGATTACAGATAATTACGATAAAATCTCAGACAATACACCTGCTACTCCTGTTCCAGACATTATACAAGCAGAGAGCATAATAACATCTAAAACTAAAGAGAGTAAGTTTGATAATTGGGATTTTGCGATGTATGAGTACTGGCCAGTTCTAGGAGCATACAATGACATAAGATGGGCCGAAGAGCTACAATCTAGGCTAACAAATAATATTGGGATAACTACTACTGTAAAGTCTATACCCGGGGCAAGCAAATATTATGTAACCCTCGGCCAGGCAAACTCCTTAAGCGAAGCTAAGGAGATACAAAAGATCCTGGATATACCCCGAGTTAACCAAGAATTGAACGGTAGTTTGTGGTGGAAGAAGATTAATAAATAAAATGCTTTGTATAGTTAAAACTCAAATTATATTTGCAGCCCTTTTAGCGGGGAGCTTAGCTCAGTTGGTTTAGAGCATCTGCCTTACAAGCAGAGGGTCGTTGGTTCGAATCCAACAGTTCCCACTTCAAAAAAGCCTCGCATTTGCGGGGCTTTTTTAATAAACACCACACCTTTATTTATTAATTTTTTATATACTGGACACATCATTGTGTACTGTTGATTCGTTTTACTACTAAAAGGACATATTTATACATTCATTTGCCTTTCTGTACAACACGTGAAACGATTTTTAAAAATAGCAGCTGTTATCTCCATTCTATTGACACTAGTCATAGGAGGAGTAGTGTTTTATTTTTACACTAACATACAACCCATTCTAGTACGTGAAATCAATAAATCACTCGCTGTAGAAGTGAAAGTAGGTGATATTACCGTATCTGGCATTAGAGACTTCCCTAACTTAGGCGTTAGGTTTAGCGATGTAAGTATTGCCGAAAGCACACCGTACTATAAGAAATATTTGCTAGAAGCCCAAGAGCTAAACCTCTTCGTAGACATTATGAAACTATACAAGGGCGAGTATCTCATAGATGGGGTTACAGTAAGAAACGGAGCAATACGAGCTGCAGATCTTAATAAAACAACCAACTACGAAATCACAAAAACTAGCTCAGATACTAGCTCTGGAGGAGTCAGTTTTGAAATAAAAACCCTTAAACTAATAAACTGCGATATAGCTTATGAGCATACACCATCTAAGTTTAAAAGTAATGCCTACTCCCCCAGCTCTACACTTACATTAAAATACGAAGAAAACAGCACGTCACTAAAGGTAAAAACCACTCTTGATAGTGCTTTTATAGCCTCTGCAGATGATGTATACGTAGCTAGACGTAACCTAAAAATTAACACAGCGATAGACGTAGTTACCGATAAGGAGCAAGTCATTATATCCCAAAGCGACATAGCCATAGAGGCCATTAATCTAACCACTAAAGGCACGATAGGCTACGGCAACTCTTCCAATGTAAACATCACCTTTGCCAATGATAATACTAGTGTACAATCACTTCTAAGTGTTCTTCCAGCCAGTATTACCCAATCACTGGATAGAATTAAACTCGAAGGAAATGTAGAAATTGACGGCTATTTCAAAGGGAAAACAGATGGAAGTAATAGTCCTGCTTTTGGCTTTGATTACCAACTACAAAACACTTCTCTTACTATAGTGGGAGAAAATATAAGTCTAGATGGTATAGAAGCCTCTGGGGAACTTAAGATGCCAAACGTGAGTAACTCATCTTCTGCTTCTGCCACTTGTAAACTGACTATGGCAAAAAGCGGCAAGAACACCCTGAGCGGAAATCTAGCAGTAAAAAACTTTAAACTGCCAGCCATACAATGGGAAGGCAAAACCAATTTAGATGCACAATTTATCTTTGGACTAATAGAAAATAGTTCTTTTCTGCCAACAGATGGCACGCTAAAAACCGACGGCAATCTAGCTCTAACATACGATATAGACAATGCTCAGATAGCTCCCAACTCTCTCCGTTTCTCTGGACAATTTTTAGTAGAAAACTTAAAGGGAAAACTTAAAAATCCGGCGTTAGATGTACAGCTTGTAAACATAGACGTAAGTGCCAATGACGGAAAGTTAGTAGTAAACCAATCAGACTTTGCTTATAATAAGACTACAGGCACACTGCGTGGGTATATAGAAAACTACCAAAGTATGCTAAACGAAAACTCCAACGCGAGCATGGTAGGAGAACTAAAAGCGAATAATCTAGTAGTGAATGAACTATACAGTACCTCGGATGCCACAAGTGATCCTAAGTCTAGCAGCGAGCTACTCCCTATTAACTTAAAACTGGCTACAACACTTACCGATTTCCATTACAATGATTTCTCGGCTAAGTCTATGACAGGCACATTGATTTCTGACAAGATGAATATCTCCATGCCTAAGTGTACAATAGAAGCACTGGAAGGAAACACCCTCGCAGGCATTACCATACGGAAATGGGGTGAGAATCACTTGCTCGACATTACTACCGAAATAGACAAAATCAACATTTCACAACTCTTTAAGCAGTTTAACAATTTCGAGCAAAGCGAGATTACCTCAGAGCACCTCAGCGGCACATTGAGCGGCTCCATACTAGCCAAGGTGATACTGGATCAGAATCTGGAACCTATAATGCCAAAGCTATATGCAAAAGCCAACGTTACTATAGAAAACGGAGCCCTTATTGGCTACGAACCACTCAAAGAACTTTCCTCATTTGTCCATATAAAGGACCTGGAAAATGTCAAGTTTAAGACTCTCAAAAACACCATAGAAATTTTTGATCAAACCATCTTTATCCCACGTATGATGATAGAGAATAACGCTATGAATCTAGAGATAGAGGGGATGCACACCTTCGAAAACTATATGAAATATAGTATGGGTATAAGTGTAGCTGAACTGCTAGCTACCAAAGCGAACTGGATCGCTAAGAAAGCTGAAAAAAGAATAGAGAAAAACACAAAAGGAGGTCTTACGGCATACGTGCTGATGGAAGGAACACCAGACAATCTGAAAATAAGCTACGACAGAACTATAGTAAAAGAAAACGTAGCTGATGAGTTGACTAAAGAAAAGAAAAAGTTTATAAAAGCTCTAAAAGGGGAAGGTACCTTGGAAGAAGAAACCGTAGAAACTAAAAACTACGATGATGTGTGGGATGAGTAAACCTTATAGTACAAATAGCTCACTAGCGATATAGTCTGCAAATAGGAAACCATCTGCTCGAAGTCTTAAAACTCCATCCTTCATCTCTAACCAGTCTTTTTGCTGCCACTCCATTATTTGAGTTTGGTTCGCAGCGGCAATATCATATTCATATTGCTCCTTTACTTCTGCTAAGTTAACACCCCATTTCGTTCTCAAGCCCGTAAGTAGAGCTTCATTCACTAGGTCCTTCGTGCTTAGCTCTTCACTTTCTGAAACTGACTCACCTGCTTGTATTTTCTGAATGTACTCTTTATTACTCCGTACATTCCAGTGCCTGCTCTTCCCATCAAAACTATGAGCAGAAGGTCCTATTCCTAGATATTTTACATTCTGCCAGTAGGCAGTATTATGCTTAGAGTAGTTACCTGCTTTGCAAAAATTAGACACTTCATAGTGCTCCCACCCTGCTAGTTTTATTTCTTCTAGCAATATTTCAAAATGGCGAGAAGCATCATCATCATTGGGTTTCTTGTATTTTTTTTGCTCTACAAGCTTATTGTACGGTGTGTTTTCTTCTAGCGTAAGACTATAAGCAGACAAGTGGTTTATCGGCATAGCTAAAGCTCGTTTCAAGGTCTGTCTCCATTCATCCTCTGTTAGCATGGGGATTCCATAGATCAAGTCTATGGTCATATCGCGAAAGCCAAGAGCAGCAGCAGAATCTATAGCTTGCAGTGCTTGTGTTACGTTATGACTCCTATTCATCCAAGTCAAGGATTCATCATTTAGGCTTTGTATACCCATACTCAGTCTATTTACTCCGCACTCCTTTAGTCCTACTAGATATTCTTTACTAAGATCATCTGGATTACATTCGAAGGTGATTTCTGCATTATCATTTACGGTATATTGAGCATATACTTCTTTCAAAATTTCAGAAATATTGCCCGCACTCAGCACACTTGGAGTCCCTCCTCCAAAGTATATCGTCTTCACTTCTTCTTGCCCTATAAAATTTTTCCTTTCCTTAAGCTCTTTAATTAACGAAGCGACCACTTCGTCTTTTTGCTGAAAAGATACCGAAAAATGAAAATCGCAGTAGAAGCAAGCTTTCTTACAAAATGGGATATGTATGTATATTCCAGCCAATGGCTATACTAGTTGAGTGTAGATAATCGTTTATCTTTGTACGCTAAGCTAGTGCACAAAGTTATCCCAATTTTCATCTTAATACTTATGGCATTTGTAGCCAAAGGGCAGAGCTACACCTTAGCATTAGCAATAGACGGAGACACTACTTATAGTCAAATAACAGATAGCCTAGGGGCAGAAACTATTTTACTAGCACAGGTTACCCAATTTAGAAAAAAAGGATATCTAGGAGCTACGGTAGATAGCTACACTGTGTTAGGGGATACGTTCTACGCTAATCTAGAAAAAGGGAAAACATATAATTTTATCACTATACAAAACCACAATCTCACACCTGGTTACCTAGCGAGTGGCAGTAGCACGCTGTCATTATTTTCTTTTATAAAACTTCAAAAAACGATTCTTAGTTCTTACGAAGAATCTGGATATCCTTTTGCTAAAATAGTATTGACTAATACTCAGATAGAAGGAGATACACTCGTAAGCAACTTGCAATTTGACCCGTATCTAAAATTCGTATATGACACCATAGTCCATCTAGGAAATTGCCAAATATCTAGCAAATATCTCAGCAAGTATCTAGACATACAAGAAGGTAGACCATACAGTGAAACCAATGCTAAGGAACTTGACAAGAAGCTAAGAAACCTTCCTTTAGTAAGACTAAAGAGTGCCTCGCAGGTTTACTTCTACAGAGGCAAGGTAAGAGTGGTATTAAAAGTAGATGATGTAATAACCGATAGAGTAGATGGCATAATAGGTATGGCACCCAATAGTGCAAATAGTGAAGACAATAGTCTACTCCTTACCGGCGAGCTTAACCTAGAACTGAACAACCTATTTAAGAGCGGAAAGCAACTAGAAGTGCATTGGCGTAATTATTTGAAAAACTCTCAGAAACTAGATTTAGCAGTTACGTATCCTTATTTATTTAACACTAAACTAGGTATCAATGGCGAGTTTAATCTGAATAAATTTGACACCATATTTGTAAATATAAAAAGCAAAATATCTTTCAGATACCAGCAAAAAGGCAATAACTATTTTCAGTTTTACTACCAAAATATTAATAGTAATCTTTTGTCTGCAGATACTAGTTCGGTACGTGCTCAAAAGACAATACCCAACAATAATCCATATAAAATAGACAACTATGGAGTCGCCCTATATCAAAGAGACTACGACTACCTGCCTAACCCACGTAAGGGCTATTCTGTACTTGTAGATTTTGCCGTTGGACAAAAAACGGTTATCCGAAATACGGAGATCAATCAGGTAAAGTTTCTAAATGACCAAACCAATAAATTTATTTCGATCTACGATACTTTAAAACTACGGAGCACCCGACTCAACTTTTCACTGAATACAGCCTTTTTTATACCGATAGGAAAACGAAGCACGATTCACCAAAAAATAGACTTGAATGCATTATTTGCCCAGCAGATATTTTTTAATGAACTCAATAACTTTGGTGGGTACTCTACTCTTAGAGGGTTTGATGAAAATGAGCTCTTTGCTAGCAAAGCACTGAGCTATACCCTAGAATACCGATATTTTATAGGCGAAAATAGTAATGTAGGGCTCTTTGCAAATGCTGCAGCTATAGAAAACGCGATACAAAGCGACAGGCTTATATATGACATCCCATATGGTTTTGGGGCAATAGCTAATATACAAGTTGGCAAGGGCATACTAAACTTAGCCTATGCACTTGGTAGCCAACAAGGTAACCCTCTGCAACTAAGTAAGGCTAAGTTTCATTTTGGGGTTGTCAATTATTTCTAGGATTTTGCACACCTTTGTAACCTATTGATTCTACAAATTTCAGAACAACTTATATCAAGAGAGCATTCTCCGCTCTTTATTCGCATAGTACTTTTGCTCACTATGGTATGCCTAGTTTTCTTGTATGCACTCAATAGAAATTGGGTTACCTCTATGGTACAGCTAGCTATTTTGCCATTTCAGCGATTTGCTTGGCAAAGCGAGAAATTCATGACCAATAATGTATTTAGACTAAGTTCTATTCTTTCTTTAAGCATATTCGCATCTGTTGCTATCTGTAGCTACCAGTTAGGAAATTCAAAATTGGAAAATTACGACTCTATTCTCACACTACTATGGATTTTCCCTACCGTTATTCTTTTGTCACTAGTCAAGTTTGCATTAAGTTATTCTTACTTTAGCATACATAAAGAGGATAAAACCGCCCATCTGCTTATCGATTTCCAATACAGCCTCAATCAATGGTTTGCATTGCTTCTAGGAATACTTCTACTAGTCGATGTATTTTACTTTAGGTTGCATAGCAATATATATGTAGCTATGCTAATAGTAGCAGGGCTGTATTTCCTTGTGAGATTATTCGGGACCATTCTGATACTCCAAAACAACTTTAACTATTCTATTCTGCCAGTTTTTGTTTACCTTTGCACTTTCGAAATTGTGCCTGCGTTGTTTACAGCTAAGGTTCTATTCGTTAACAGCTAAGGAGGTAATATTGAGTGTAAAAAATATTCTAATTTCGCAGCCACACCCAGGTGGTAAAAAGACGGTTTACGATTCTTTAACCGAGAAACACGGAGTTGTCGTTGATTTTCATCCGTTTATAGAGGTTGTAGGTATGCCTGCCAGAGAACTACGCAAGCAGAAACTACGTATACTAGACCATACAGCTATTATATTCAATTCAAGAAATGCGATAGATCATTTTTTTAGAATAGTAGAAGAAATGAAGGTAGAAATACCTGCTACAATGAAATATTTTTGTACCAACGAAGGTGTTTCTCTCTACATTCAGAAATATACGCAACTTCGCAAAAGAAAAATGTTTGTAGGTAAAGGAACAGAATCCTCTTTTCTTGAACTACTCAAAAAACACAAAACACTCAATTATTTATTTCCTTGTTCTAACATTAGAACAGAAACTATTCCAAATTATATGGAAGAAATGAATATCAAATTTACCGAAGCTATAATGTATAACACTGTAAATTCTGACCTATCTGGTTTGGCAAGTGTTTACTACGATATATTGGTATTCTTTAGTCCTCAAGGGATTTCTTCTCTCTACGCCAATTTCCCAGATTTTGTACAAGAAAATAAAGCAATAGCTGGCTGGGGCAAAACTACCAATGCTGCATTAGAAGAGGCAGGACTGGTAAACACTATTTATGCTCCTACTCCGGAACATCCTAGCATGGTAGCAGCTCTAGAAGCTTATATCATAGCTATGAAAAAAGCTTAGTCAAAATAGCCTCACTTTTCTTTGATTTTAATATGAGTAGATAATATACTCCTCCATCTGTAGTACCCAACTTTTTGTGCCAGACACTGGGTTGATCTCTTAGTCCTTTCACAGATATATTAACTTTCCGTATATCCCGCCTCATAAGCATAGCCTTAATCTTTTTTGAGTTTAGGTTCGATTTTTCAATAATCTTTAAACTTCTGAAACCCTCAGGAACTTCAGAATCACTAAAAAATATATCAAAAGCTTCATGCTTTTTTGCTTCTACTTTTTCTAAAAAATACGCTGCAGATTTCGTCTTTGCTACCAATGCTATGGGTAGTAGTACAAAAGAATACGTATCATCATCCTGTACATAATTCCAGTTTGACTTTGGTGCTTTTTCTAAATATATATCAAACGATGTCGCGACATCACGTAATCTTATTGTACTACTGTTTTCTGACAGTTCCATATTGAGCACCACACCTACTTCCTTCACTTCTCCATTTTGTGCTATCACATGAATGGTCTCTATGCCGATAAACTGTCGGTACAGCTCCTCAATATCAAAAAGAGGAGACAATTTGATATATACTCTCGTGGCGAACTTCTGTAACAGAAGCATAAGATCCAAAACATTTGGCTGGAGCAGATGAAGAGCAACTGATCTACCAGAGTCAGGTCTTCTATCCGGGTCTATATACACCCACTCATACTTTTTAGATAAGAAACTCACCCCATCCCCCAAGCATCTGGTGATATTGCCAATCCCCAACGTTTGAATATTATACGTAGCCATTTTGTGCAGATTCTCGTTTTGCTCCACGGCAGTAATTTCTGCTATACTGTCGGCAAGAAACATACTATCTACACCCAACCCGCCTGTTATATCTAATAAAGTACCTCCAGTTATAAATTCACTTTTGTACGCAGCCACCCGTTGAGATGTAGCCTGTTCGTATGAACGCTGATCTAGAGCCAACAGTTTTTTGTGAAACAAGGGTAATTTGAACTTTGCTTTGGCTAGGAGCTTTATTAATTGTAACCATACTGTAAAATTTGTATCTACAGATGAGCTGTATTTTAATGACAATAGGCTAGTGTCAGCAGCTATATGCTGACGTATAAAGGTTCTCGCCTCTTTGTTTTCTAAAACATCTATAATGTCGTTACTTTGCACTATGCGAGTTAATAATTCCGTTGTATAATAGAAGCCGCAATATTATAATACAGTCATGAACATAAAAAAAATCTTATCCATATTCGCAGTAGCACTCTTCATCTCTGCACTTTTCACGTCTTGCAGATCTAGAGATGCTTGTCCTGGGGTAAGCCAAGTAAGCACATCTAATACAGATGTAATAGGCTAGGCATAGATAAACTTTACATTCTGTATCAAATCTGGATGCAGACTTTTAGCTACTGGACACGTCTTTGCTATGTTTTCCATAATATTCTTCTCCTTATCTGTCCAGGTTTCTTGGACACTTATCACTACTTGAATCTCACTAATTCTTCTTGGATTAGTCGCCATAATTTTCTGAACCTCCCCATTTATAGTATCAAACGCTATCCCAGATTCATTTGCTTTGATGCCCATCACCGTTATCATACAAGAAGCTAATGCCGTGGCTACTAAGTCTGTGGGAGAAAATCGCTCTCCATTTCCATTATTGTCGATCGGAGCATCTGTCTCTAAAATCGATGCCGATTTTATGTGTTCACAAACCGTTCTCAGGCTTCCTTTGTAGTTTACGTTAGATGTCATATTGCTAGCTGCTCTTAATAATTATTGTTTTTATTCCTTATTTTTACGACGTGCAAAGTAATATCTATCTGAACATACACCATTTACCCAAGAAAATAATTCTTGTGCTGTGGATTTGCACACTTTGTAGCTTTGCAATGGCCCAAGAATCTAAGGTTTCTTCATTTTCTTTTGGAGCATCTGCAGCCACAAATGGTTACGGACTGCACGCAGACTTAGCTCTGCAACCCAAAGGGACGCTACTACACGGTTTTCAAGTTTCTACTCAAACCATATTACACCCAAAGGAAACTAAGGTACAAAACTCGCAACGTACTAATTCAAAGCCTTACGTATTTGGCAAGATAAACGCAGGTGGTACTTTTCGCCTGAGCTATACGCTGGGAAAAGAGCTTGGCACATTAAATACAAATTTTTCAAACCTTATGGTTGGCATATCCGGCGGTCCCAGTTTAGGTCTATTAAAACCATATTTAGTAGGTTATCAAGATCCAGACAATACAGGAAGCAAACCAGATATTATACAACAAAATGAAACATCAATAGGAAATCAAGATAACATTTACGGTCCTGCAAGCTGGACCAGAGGGTTCAAAAACTTAACAGTAACTCCCGGTTTTCATTTAGATTTTCATCTAAAAATAAAATGGATAAGCCCAACCAATACCCAAAGCTGGACTACTGGCGTAAGATTAGACTACTTTTCAGACCAGTATCAAATCTTATACAAATCTGACAAACAAGCCTTTACATCTATATACACTGCATATAGTCTAGGTAGAAACAAGATGTAATTCATACGTTTGTAAACCAAAAAGGTTTGTTAATTAACTATTACTTGATAGTATAAAATCTAAAAGTAAATTTGTGTGTTTAAATATTATCTCAAGACAATTAATATGAATAAAAAGAAAATACTTTCAATCGTCTCAATTAGCCTATTGCTAGTTGGTTCTATCACCATTAGTTTACTCAATGCAGATTCAAGTTATACTCCAAGAACCAATGAAGTTTCGGAAGGAGCCCATGGATATGCTGAGTATATCAATTCTTTGAGAGCAAATCAACATACTGGCACAGTGTCGGATGAAGATGTAGCTAGAGTACAACAACAAATTAAAAATCAAAGTAGTATTAAGTTGAAAACTGATTGGCCACTTACTTGGTCTTTTAGAGGTCCAGATAATGTTGGGGGAAGAACAAGGTGTCTTGTAATAGACAAGGACAATGCTAACATAATGTACACCGGTGGTGTATCTGGAGGTGTTTTTAAAACTACAAACAAGGGAGGTAGTTGGTACCCTCTTACTTTAGGAGCGGATAATTTTGGTGTAATGAGTATGGCTCAAGACCACGATGGTAATCTATACTACGGAACTGGCGAAAATGGCTTATATCTTAACGTTAATGGAGATGAGAGTAGCAGTTTTAACGGTATGGGAATGTTTAAATCTACAGATGATGGCGTTACTTGGGAACCCGTTTCTGGTTCTACTTCATTTGGTAGTATTTTAACATTAGCTATGCACCCTACCCAAAACTTAATCTTTGCAGGTACTACTTCAGGACTTCGCTACTCAGATGATGGAGGAGCCACTTGGAAGTTGCTAAAAGCAGGACAATGTAGCGATATCAAATTCAACTCTAATGGAGTGGTAATGGCTTATACGCTTCAACAAATATATCGCTCTGCTACTCCAACGGATAAAGACTCGTATGAACGGGTAGGCGATATAGGAAGTAGTGCCAGAGCAACTACTGCATGGTCAGCGTCAGATCCTAATTATTGCTACATAGTAAAAGTTGGGCAGACAGATCTAGACGGCACGGATTATTTTGGCTCTCTTACAGGAATGTATAGATCTACAGATGCAGGATTAACTTTCACAAAAGAAGTAGGCGAAATAAGTTCTTTCTTTGCTCCATTCACAAACATTGGTATTGGAGGTCAAGGAGTGTATGACATGTGTATTGCTGTGCACCCAAAAAATAAAGATCGTGTTTTCGTTGGGGGTGTGAAATTTGCCGAATGGACATTAGAAACAGGTCCGAAGATTGTAGGTAACACTTTCAATTCTCCTTTCAATCCCTTTGGACTGCACTCCGACAAGCATTGGATTACTTTTGATACAACCGGTACAGACCCCATTATGTTTGTTTGTTCTGATGGTGGTATAGCTCGATCTACTGATGCGGAAATATCTCGATATAAAGACATAAGTACAGGATATAGTACAGCACAGTTTTTTGGAATAGATGCTGACGTAAACGGACGAATAGTAGGGGGAACACAGGATAATGGAACAATGATACTTTCAGGTGAGTCCTTTCCTCGAAATCCGGCTTTTGACATATTAGGTGGAGACGGTTTCCAATCCATATTTTCAGAGGTGAATCCAAAAATAATATTTGGTGAATCTCAATACGGAAACTTAAGGAGATCATTATTAGACGGTAGTGCGATGGAGTCCATTTGGGATAATAGAGTAGCATCTGTGTTTGCTTCTAATGCTCGACCGACCGGTTATTTTAATAATCCTGTGTATTTGTGGGAAGACCCTGCAATAGTAAATGAGATAAAAAACAATGGTCCAACAGGACAAGAAGACGCAACT
>Ga0307993_1000556_pt1 | contig 12740 bp, 9 predicted proteins | sample EllFjometagen260_FD_203163 | JGI IMG/M metagenome (GOLD analysis project Ga0307993, IMG submission 203163) | Marine microbial communities from Ellis Fjord, Antarctic Ocean - #260 | ecosystem: Environmental > Aquatic > Marine > Unclassified | place: Southern Ocean | collected 2014-11-02 | reverse complement strand
GAAGAACCTTGCAGTAATGACTCATCGCTGTTCACTTCTGGCATTAGGACCTCTGCTGACTCTGCATTCATCTTATCCTGGTAACGCCCCCACATCTCACGAACAGCAGGGACATCATTATATCCCATCTCTTTTAAGTAAGTGTCATAGTTGTACTCAAGGCTGCTTCCAAATGCAGAAGAAGGGTTGGTAACTGGGTCACCATTATTCAGATAGACAGCACCACCCATGTTAGCAGTCATCCTTTTATCTTCTTCTTCAGCATAATCAGTAGTATAATCACGACCACGAAAGTTAAAGATACCTCCCGCTCCCATGTCAGCTCGTGCATCCCTAAAGGCTTCATTGAAGTTTGTAGGTGTTGGGGGTACTGCTTGTATCTGAGGAACACTAGCCTGCATAACTGCCTGTTCGACAGCTAAGGGATCTACTTGAGTGTTGGGTCTCATCTGAGGGCGTGAAGATGACATCGAGTCTGTGATCCCAGCTACCATTTGAGGAGCTAGATCTTTAGGTCTCATTTGGGGAGGGATAGAAACCATAGGTGCTACAGATGGTGTTGTAGCTCCACCAAAGAAATCACCAATCATTCCAAAACTACCTTCACCATCCTTACCACCGCCACTAAAAAATCTTGGTACTGGTTCTGTAGATGCTGTTTGAGTTGTGGGTTGTGGGGTTTCTGATACAGTAGTAGATGTGTAGTTATTAACGAATGTTCTTCCATCGACGATATTAGATAATGCATTCCCATAATTAGGGTCTGTAGCATAACCAGAGTTTCCCATAGCTTCTATTTGAGCGTCTAATCCATCAGCTTCTAATACATTTTTATACCTAGGGTTATTTAAAAGAAAATTACCATAGTCTTCGACACTCTGACTCATGTTGTCGTATTTTCTAAAGCTATCTTGTATTTTTACTTTCTTACCATCAATTACCTCATGGGTAGTAAAGGTTTGCCCACCCTCCTTACCATGTGATTTGATACCAAAGTAGTTATTACCCTTAGCAGATTCACCCCAACCAGTTTCTTGAATTGATTGAGCAATAATTAACTTGGGGTCTATACCAAGTTTAGCCCCTACCCTGTTTGCATGAGGGGTAATTTCTTTTATAAACGCAACTTTATCTTCGTAAGTATATGGAGAGGCTTTAACACCACCAGTACTACCATCGTTGTAGTTTTGAATACCACCACCCATGTTTTTCATTGCACGATGCTGTAACCCTGCGTCATTCATTTGCTCTATCACAGGAGCAAACATAGTTGATGCTTCCTTGTTGAGGACAAATTCCCCAGGTGTTAGCATCGCAGGTACAGTATCCCTATTAGTTGGATCTGTTTTATCGATCATATCATTCTCCTGATAGTGGTGACTTAATTTCTTTTGCACATTTGCAAGATGTTGTTTTGCCACAAGAGCAAGGGACCTTGCCCCCATCGTTGAATACTCCAAACAGTTTACCTAGGCCAAGACCAATACCGATAGGTCCAAGAGCTGCCATTAACCCTGCACCAGCAGCACCAGTAGCAGCACCAGTAGCAGCACCAGTAGCAGCACCAGTAGCAGCACTTCCACCTAAGGCATTTCCAAGAGTTCCCATGAGACCTTCCTTAGCCGCCATAGAAGAAGCTGCAGATCCAATACCTTTATCAATAGCACTCACAGCAAGTTTAGATCCGATAGCTGAGAGAGGACTTGCCTGTGCCTGTGGTAGTGGTGATTGCATCAGTTGACGTTGACGTATTTCCTCTTCACTGAGACGAGAGTTAGCTATCGCTACCCCACCAGTACTTCCATTATTATATTTCTGAACACGACTAGGGTTTAGTGAGATAGGTCCACCGTTGTTCAAACCGTTGTTATAATTCAACAGGGAATTAGAATCAATTTTAGCCTGTCTTTCTCTAGCATCGTCAGCGTTTGAGTCTTCGCCAACCTTAACTCCGTTAAGCATAATATCCCAACGCTCATCATTGTTATAAACTAAATAAGATTTAGGTGCTGATGGGGCTACTGGATTAGCTAGGTTATATGCTGCATTGCGTTCTGCGGCAAGTGCGGCTAAACGTGCCTCTTTTTCGGGGCTGTCATTATCTGTAGCGTGTCCTGTTCTTCCGCCAGAAATACCGTCAGCATTAGTAACAAAGGCGGGATCTGAGCTGTAATTATTAACGTAGGTAGAGGTGTGGGGGTTCCAACCACCAGGAGAAGGGGTTGCTTTACTAGGTACATACGTTCCACGACCACCAAGAACTGCGGGGCCAAGGGTAAACCCAAGATCAGTTGATGTGCCATCACTGCTATACGATACGGCAGGGCCACCTGTCCCCCTTGGACTTGAGTCATAATAGTCCCGAACCTCTGGGAAGTTTGAAGGTGTATTATCAACATATCCCGGTGGACGTACATCCGTAGGCTCCACTATTGTGTATGGTACTTGAGTACCAAAGGAGTCAGTTGAGTAATAAACATCACTATCAGTGTAGCCTGTACCATGAACATCAAACACGTCAGCCTCAGTCTCATTGATTACTGTTGGGTTAGTCCCTGTTGTAGTTGTATTGGTTGTCTTATCCCTTATTTCCTTACGCTTTTTTGCAAGTTCACGATAATCTGGAACATAACTCTTCCTGACACCAGTATAAGACAAGGGGCCAGATACATACCCACTTAGATAACTCTGAATAGCGTCGGCTGCATTACCACCTGCAGGTAGCCCAGTTGCCACTCCAGGTTTAACAACTCCACCCTCTTGGTACTTTTGTATTATACGTTTCATTACTTACCTCCACCTGTTGAGGTGCTTGTGCTACCCAAAGCAGGAGATCCATACAGACCAAACAATCGTTGAATACCTTGATATGCTGCATCGCCTTCGTTTTGATTCTGTTGTTGTACAGCTGAACCAACACTACCAAGTAAGTCAGCACCTGCTCCAAATTGACCTTGGAGTTGTGAACCCGCACCTAAAACACCACCAGCCCCAGTAATAGCAGCATTACGACGATTAGCAAGCTCAGTTGCTGCCATCTCACCACCTACTCTCATGGCAGACGAATCCATAGATTGTTGTGCCCTAGCACCGCCGAGGTTACCTGTGCGGTTGAACTCTCCTCGTTGTTGACCTAGCAGTTCCTCAACAGCAGTTCCAATACTGTCTTTCATAGCAGTTGTTTGTTCCCCTAAAGCATTAGCTCCAAACAAACCAGTACCACTAGCAGCATTACGATAGGCTTCAGTTGCCCCGTAACTATCTTCTGCTATCCGATCATAAACACCACCACGTTCTGCAAGTGTTTTCTTTGATTCAAGAGAGGTAATCTGTTCAGGGGTTAACCCTGCAACATTCTCATAGGCTCCCACCTTATACATATCAACAGCACTTCCTAGACTTTCTTCTACGTAGGGCCGTGCCCAATCTGGTAATCCTGTTGTCGTTGTTGAATTTCCACCACCACCTGACATATTAAACCTCCTTCGTGAGCGTTATAAACGGCTCATTGTATCCATATTGTTTGAGGGCACGAGCCCAACCTTTGCGACCATAGACCACAGTTCTGTTGCAACCATTAAAACGTGCGAAATCCTCAAGTATTTTTAGTATCTCAGGGCCATGTGTGAACCAACCAGGAGATGTACAGGCAACTACAGCTAACTGTTTCTTACCTTCTATTTCTTCAAAGCGAGTCATACAAACTTCACCCTCTCCTCTTATCCAACACTGACCTATAGCACCTAAGCATTGCAGAAAGAGCCCATGAGATGTCACCATCCCACCGCCATGCACCAACGCCTCTTCAACTAAGGGCCTTAACTTGTGCCATTGATCTGCCAACTCAGGGCCACTTAATAGTCTTATCATTTCTTTAACTCCGTGGTTTCAAGGTGTCTGTTTTGTATAGTTGGACTTAAAGGAGAACCCCCATTAAGCCTAGCATATACTGAAACGACCCTAGTTCCTGCGGTGGGTGTCAATGTCATAGCAAGGGTTATCATTTGTTCGTGATATGTGTGTGTAGTGCCATCTGTATAGAATCCAGAGGATGCATTAAAGACACGTTGAGATACTGTATCAAGTCTTATGTCAAACTGAACCGAGTTGGCTCCATTCAAACCACAGTTAAATAGGATGGATGTAAGATTACCACTTGCGGTGATACTAATATCCTCTATCAATTGATATGTTGCAGTTGGTATTATACTAGCTCCAGTAAATGCAGCAAACTTACTACTCACAGCTCCATTAGCAATCTGAGGAGTGTTAACCACAAGGTTACTTATTTGAGCAGAAGCCGTAATGATATTGGTAGAAGCTAACTTACCACCAGTAATACTAGTGTCACTTAAGTTATTACCATCAATACCAGTTACAGTATTACCATCAAGTGCAAAGTCACCATTATCAAATGTTACAATGCCTGAGAAAGAAGTGCCTTCTATTGGGGTACTACCAGTATCTGTACTAGTTGTAGCTGTACCTGTATCGTCTGTAAATATAAGATCAGAGAAATAAATTAAAGTAGTTGAAGTTGCACTAGCTGTTGGGGCAGTCTCTGACCACCCTGCTGTTAGTCCAGAGAGTACAAGGGTTGCCCATGTAACTGTAGCAGTTGGGGCACTGGGTGCTCCAGATGCAGATGGGTAATACACTCTCCGAGATAAAGACCTAGGAGCTGGAGCACCATCATTACCATCCTCAGATAGCAACACCACAGTGTTCCAAGTGTTTGAATTAGTAATTGTATCTTCTAGATTTGAAACATATCTAAAAGTAATCCAAAGGTATTTACCACCAGTTATCGGAACTGTACCTGACCAGCCATTGTTAGCTGTTATGATTACGTTATCAATGTCTGTATAATCATAGACAACAGTGGTGGGCCTAGAGGGTGCAGTTTGAACTGTAGTTCTTTGATATAGATAGATTGCAGTATTACCTGTTGGTCCAGCAGATCCCACCCCACCCGTCTGTCCTTGGATTCCAGGTAACAGTAACCCCATATTAAGAGCTTGTGTTATCTGGTTTGTCCAAGAGTCTAAAGTAGAGTCACCGGTAAAGGGTGGTTTGATAATATTCATTACCTGCTGCCCCCTTTGCTCACCTTAATCTGATACCCTGTAAGATTCCAATCAAGGGTTGTATCACTTGACTGGCTTTCAATCCTATAGTTTAAGAACCTACCATTAAACCTAACGTCTGCCTTAAAGTCTGTAGTAGTATCAAAAGGTATGGCAGGATTAGCTGTAAAGTCAACTACTTCTCCAAGCTTATCAATACCAGCATACTTAATGTTAGCTTTAGAAGAACCATCAAACAACAATGCCATACCAGAAACACTCTCAGTGTCAAACTCAGGACTAACTGCCATGCGCTTACGCTCCAGTATAGCCCCAGATAAGTATGCACTACCATCCACACCAACTAGTTTTGTAGGTGCTGAGAGAAGTAGATCTCCTCGAACAGCAGACATTGAATTTGTACCTGTGGGTAAGTCTCTTTTAGTCCACACATTATTACGATAGTTCCAAACATATACAATTGAGCTGGACCAAAACCAAATCTCATCATACTTGTTAAACCTAACTGATTTAATTGTTATGTTAGTACGAAAGAAGTTCCTTACACGCCCATCAGAAATAGACGAAATAGATCCAGGATGCCCACCAAATACATAGCAATCATTACTACCATACACGATATGCTTACCATCCACTTCAATAACACCATCTGTATTATTAACCCCATAGTTGTCAGTTACTGTTGCAATCTGAAAGGGGACAATAGGCGAGTTGGTCTGTTGAATGGAGTGGATAGAAGAGTCTGTGTACACGTAAAGGACACCCTGTAGCTCTGCTAGGTCTTGAATAGTTCCTGTAGATGCTAAGATAAATTCATCTGCTGTGTTAGCACCATTCTTAAAAGGGTTCCAGTTCTCAGGCATAACACCTGGAGCCGCAACATCAGAGGTTCTAACAGTGCCTGTAAGAGTACGACCACCTGTTTCTTTTAAGTTACCTGCAGCTAGGAGGTTACCATAAGATCTTATAACACCTGCTGTCACAGCCGTTACTGGGGTAGATGTTACAGATATCTTATAAACCGTACCACCGGAAGAGGTGTCTGGGGTAAAGTTAAATGAGTTATTAGAGTAATTAACTCCAGCTATTGTGCCGATGTCAGCTAATGTTGCATCTGGTGATACAACACCTGCGGAATTTATAGTAACTGTCTCAGTGTGTATTGGTTCAGCTGTATTACGAGGCAATGCGGTTATCTTAATAGATATTGCATTACCTGCACCAGGGTCTACAAACACAGTGTTTTTAACTTCAATAACACCGGCAGAACCATCGTGCTCAAAAGAGGTAATCTCTTCCTCAACAGCATAAGAGGCCCATCCAGGTAGTGCAGTTACCCCAACTACATCATCTTGTAGGAACACAGGTGTAGAGTTACCATTATTAAGGATGATATGATAACCACCATTAAATAGAGTGTGTTGCCAACTACCACCAGTTACTCCAGTGTTAGTACCACCTTGTGCTGAGACAACAGAGAAGCTATCATTGTACACTGTGAACACTGTATCAGACCCATTGTCTGTAATCACTACATACCGATCCCCCAGTGTAGAGGGCCAGTACGCAACGTACACAACGTTTGTAAGTGATGTTAGTTTATCAACATCAGATGGAAACCTTTTAACAGCTCCATCCCTAAAGCGAACATTGTGTACCTCTGAGAAGACATTAGGTGGTAGCGACACTGCAGGAGTATCTTGTACAAGACCAGCTGATGCTAGATCTGTAATTGGTATAATCTGTTGTGGCATCGCTACCTCCTATTTTAATCTAATAACTCACGAGCACTCTCGCTGCCCAGTAGTCGGGTCAAAAAAACACGCCTCTGCCTTCGCTCCGTTCTCCTCTGGAGTGATTTCAGTCTGGATCTCATCCTTCTCTTTTTCTTCCACGGTCTCATTAAAGATTCCGTAGCGTTTTCCAGAGAGCCTAAATGTGGTACAGCCCTTGGCCCCCTCTTTCCATGCCGTTTCGTAAACACGTTTGAAATCATCATAAGTAACATCATCTCCCACATTGCAGGTTTTAGAACAAGCACTGTCGATGTAGTGCTGGGCTAAAGTCAGAACAGCTAAGTGTTCATGAACTGAAATGTCATCTGCCTTTCGTCCTGTGACCCCTCGTGCAAAAGCATAGTCCTTAACGTTGTCGTAACGTGGTCCGTCAAAAGTCTGGATGGTACGCTCGTATGAATGTGAAAAGACTGGTTCGATTCCCCCACTGATGTTATCTGCCACGAGGGAGATTGTCCCAGTAGGCGCAATAGATGTGAGGTGGCTGTTCCTAATACCATGCTTTCGGATCTCCTTTTGGACAAATGCTGGGAGTGTGCGAATGAAGTTACCCTTTAGGTAGTCTTCACGATAGAGGGGAAATGCTCCCTTCTCCTCTGCAAGTTTTGCTGATGCGTAGTAGGTGTTGTCTCTGAGACATGCGAAGACTTTTTCCATCCATCGCAGGAACGGCTTAGAGCCATACTCGAATCCAAGCATCTCGCCTGCATTAGCAAGACCTGTAACGCCGAGTCCCATTCTCCGCTTATTCTTTGCCTCATCTTCTTGCTCCCGTAATGGGTAAATAGTACGATCAACAACGTTATCCATAGCACGAACAACATGAGGTATGTCTTCTTTGAATTGAGTAAAGTCGAATGTGTACTTACCATTTTTATTCTTAATTGTATACTTAGTGCAGTTAAAAGAGCCTAGTAAACAAGCACCATAGGGTGGTAAAGGTTGTTCACCACATGGGTTAGTAGCACTAATGTCCTCACAATAGTATAAGTTATTCATTTCTTGGATGCGATCAATGAATAAGACGCCAGGCTCAGCCCAATCCCATGTAGATTCCATTGCCAGATCCCAGATCTCATTCGCAGAAACTGTTTCATGTACAATCCCATCAAACACTAGGTCAAAACTGTCGTCTTCTTTAGAGAGAGACTCCATAAACTTATCAGTAATGCCTAATGATATATTGAAACCAGTGAGCTTATCAGAATTACGTTTAGCAGTAATGAAATCAACAATATCCGGATGGTCAATACGGAGAACACCCATTTGCGCGCCGCGCCTATGACCGGAACTACTGATTGTTTGACATACTGCATCAAATATAGACATAAAAGAGATAGGCCCACTGGCTTGACTTTCCAATGACTTAATTTGAGTACCTCTAGGGCGTACTTTAGAGAAATCATAACCTATACCTCCTCCTCTTCGCATTGTTTCTGCTGCTTCTTTAGCACGATCCATAATAGAATCCATACTATCCTTAATATCACCTGATACAAAACAGTTGTAAGCAGTAACAAGCTTACCTGCACCCATTGCAGACTGTACCCTACCAGCTGGAAGGAATCGTTGTAGACCAATGATATCCTCTAGGATCCATTGGTGTTCCACATTATCACACAATGATTGTGCAATACGCTTAACCTTACCATCAAAGGTCTCTCCCTTTTGTCTGTACTTCATTTCATCTAATTCTTGAGACAAGGGAGTAGATGGACCCTCATAAGTAATGTTACGCATGTATATCCTCGTGATATTGTTATATGTTAATTAATCCGAAGGGGGATCCTTAGACCCCCCTATAAGGAACTTAGAGAATTACACTTATGGTTTAGTAGGCCAATCGGCATCTTCCAAGTTAGGCCAGTTCTCATGATCTGTGATGTCACGCAGAGCTTGACGATAGTTGGTCATAGCCGCATTCATAGTTACATCTGTCAGGGCGTAGAAGTCTGTGGCTTTAATAAGAGCATCTCGTGTAGTACGATTGCTCTCAGCAGCCTCAGCATCCAGTGTGACCTGATAAGCAGCCTCATGTTCAGCTTTAGTTGTAGTAGTCTCTACACCCTCTCCATCAGTCTCTGTAGTATCAGCAAACATATCTACTGCTGTATAGTTAATCATCCAGTAGTTATCAGTTTGGGTTGGCAGAGTATTGTGCTGCGCTGTTTGGTAAGCTGTGAGAGTAGGCTGAGGCCCTTCTAGGACACCCACCATGCCGTACTTTTGCATGATGGTTGCCGTAATAGCCTTTGGGAAAGATACGTTAGGGTGGTTCCTACGTAAGTCTCCAAATGTGTATGGGAACTGTGTTACTGTTCCATCGTTTATTTTAGCATACATTGTTGTGTTCTCCTTATGTTTGCTTTGTGTTATGCGATTGCATAGAAGATGTAGGTTGCACTTGAGACGTTGATGTTAGTCGCACCCACCTGATTGACAATGAATCCGCTGCTTGCAGGGTCAATGCTATCATCAGACGTAACTTCAGCAGCCGTTGTGTTGAGGCTTAGGTGTGGGTCATCGCCAGCGACAATACCACGGGCTGTGTCCCAGACATACCAATCGCCTGAGCTGTCGGTACGCTTGATGAGAATGAACCTAGCACCTGACGTAAAGCCGCAGTTGATAGTCTGACTTGAGCCGTTGCCTGTGTATGAGCCTACTTTCGACACACCAGCTGCGCTTGCGAATAGGTAGGCGATGTGGCCTGATAAATCTTGGTTAGTCAGGGATGAACTGCCAACAGTAAAGACTGTTTCGGTTGGGGTAACATTGGCCCATGCTGTTGATAGGGAAGAAGCACCAGCGCTACTTTGTAGTTGCAAGTAATCTGTATTCCCCAAGTCTTTGTGATAAACTGCCCAAGGCGTTGTTCCGTTTTGTCTGTTTTTTACAATCATCAACTCAGGCACAACACCCAAGTTATGAGCATAGCTTTTTTCACCAAAACCGTTCCCAGTATAAGCCACCACATCGAAGAAGCCCGGCGCACGTTTCCACATCCATGAGTAGGTAGTAGCGGCTGTGCCACCGTTGCCCCAATAGCCATTGTTGTAATCAAAATCTATGGCGGAAAACTGTGCAGCAGCAGCAGTAGTGTTAAAGTATAAATAGTCCTCCCCAGTTAACCGAGACATGTTCCAGTTATTGCTTGTTGAAGCAGAGTCCTTATAGTAGGCCATATCTACTGGAAACCCACTTCTCCAAGCAGGAGCTACGCCCCCTCCAGCACCTCCATAAGTATCAATAGCAAACACCTTAGTCGCATCATCTGGCACAGCTAGTGGGCCACGGCGGATTGCCATGTAGATGTGATTGCTTGCTGGGTACTTCATAGTGAACCCAGTAGAGTTTATGTCTATGTAATTATATGAGCTTAAAGCACTTTCATCAGCGTTTGTTTCAGCCTGTAAGCGAACTTCAGCTCCCCCAACAGGCATCCCACGCATACTATCCATAAGCCACCAGCTTCCAGCAGCGTCTGTGCTTTTTGTTAGCACCCACTGCGGTTCCCAGCCCAAGTCAACCGTAGCACCCCCAGCAACACTACCACACTTGATAACATCAGCATCACCATCAGGGCCGAACTCACCGTCACCACTGTCGTTGTGTGCGAAGAGGTAGGCTACGTAGGTGTTTCCGCTTATATTTGTAGTTCCCACTGATGCCGTACTATCTATACTAAATACACTTGCTGTAGGGGCTGTCGAGAAGTACCCATTGGCGTATGATATACCTGTAGTGAACTCCATATTATTACCAGATGGTAAACCCTTGTGGTATATAACCCAAGGGGCCGTAGCGCTTGTATCTTTTACTATTATCATGCCCACATCAGAGTTTAAAGAATGACTGAATGTCCTTAGCCCACCAACACCATTTCCAGTATACGTCACCACATCAAAGAACTTAGGGGCTTTGCGGAATGTCCAAGAGGCGTAGTCGTGCGATGAGTTGTTAAACTCTTCCCAGTTCCCTGTATCAAAAGTAAACCCATCAGAATTAAACGCAGAAATACCGTTGTTTGCCGCAGCTTGGAAGGCGGCAGTAGTGTTTGAACTAAGATACCCTCCATCCGCTATAGTGGTATGTTGAAGTGCGTGAGAATAACTGCTGCTAGTACGATTCTTCATCCACACCAAACCGCCTTCGCCATCAAGGTCAATGCCGTTGGTGATCGTTTGTGCAGAACTTGTACCCTCATACAAATAAGTGCTGAACATATCTGTAATATCCAATGGCTTACTTGTAGTATTAGCTGCCTGACCTGCTACTCTTGCTATGTTACTCATGCTATGTCTCCCGCAGCTTTCTTGCCGTAATATGTAGTACCACCATCAGTCGTCACAAACGCATATAACTCTTTTGATGCTGTTGCTACTGGTACTGTACCTAAATTCCATTTGATACTGCTAGGCCATGTTAGAGCATAGCCACCTGAGTTGTTTACTTCTACAGTGAAACCTGTGGCAGTACCTGATGCTGGTGGGTTGCTAAAGAGTATGTCCGTTGCACCACTGGGGGTGAAGCTGAATGTATGACCTGTGGATAGGTTTAGTGTTTTTGTTGGTACTACACCACGGATTGCCATGTAGATGTATGTTGATCCAGAAGAGTTAATAGCGTTACCAGCACCATTTGCATTAAAGCCTGTTGATGTTGTACTTAAAGCACTAGTTGTTGCCGCATTCGTCTCTTGCGCAGCAGAGTTGGCTTCAAGCATTTTAAGTTGGCCTGCATTCATACCTCTTAATTTGTCTGTTATTTCCCAAGCCCCTACACTATTTGTTCTTTTGTACATAACCCAACTTGGTTCCCATCCAAGGTCAACGAAGTTACCGTCTGCACCTGTACCAGTATAACTTCCACATTTAATGTTGCTATCAGAGGCGGTATCATGTGCGAAGAGGTAGGCAACAAAGTTTTCACCAGAAGCATTTGTATCGTTGTAAGAGCCTACAGTAAAAACGGAGTCTGTTGGTGCAGTTTGATTCCACAATCCTGCAAAAACAGAAACTGCGGGAGCTTCAGCCCACGCATCTGTTGTATTTAGGGCCATTCTTCCGTTTTGTGGATTTCCAGTAGGGCTTGCATCTTTATGGTAAACATTCCATCGACTACCAGAACTAAGAGACTTTACCATCATAACAGCAGGCACACTGCCCAAGTTATGTGAAATGTTTTGTGTACTTCCTGTCCCAGTATACGTTACAACATCAAAGAACTTAGCTTGTTTCTTAAATGACCACGCTACACTGCCCGTGTAAGCACTCTGATTCTGCCTAGTGCCAATAGTAAATCCATCTGAGTTAAATGCAGTCAATCCTGTTGACTCTGTAGACTCAGCGCCAGGGCTGTCTGTAAGTAATTCTTTAGTAACACCTCTTTCAGTGTCATAGAGCCAGTTTGAACTTGCTGTGTTTCTTGACTTCATCCAGACCAGACCACCATCACCACTAAGATCAATGCTGTTAGTTATAGTTTGAGAGGAAGTTCCATTTCCTGCAAAGAGAGTAGTATCAAATACACCGAAAGGCCCGTTGGTCCCAGCGGTTTCAACACCACTACTCTGCAAGTATCGTTTGGCATTCAAGCCATTTTTTATTTTAAAGTTTGCCATAGATTCACATCTCCTCTATTAGCTTAAGTTATCTGCGGTTTTAACACCTGTATAAGTTGTACCACCATCGTCAGTAGCGATAGTAAACACATCTGTCTCACCTACAGTGGGGGCAGAAGGTGCTAGACCACCAGCCCATTCTATTGAGCTAGGCCATGTTATGGCAGGGTCTCCGGCTGCACGGATAGCCATGTAGACCCACTTTTCACCAGCGTTTGAGGTAACATTAAAGCC